>SL_3KL_010_SEDDRAFT_10006605_pt1 | contig 10357 bp, 14 predicted proteins | sample SodLakKL_010_SED_2_FD_10381 | JGI IMG/M metagenome (IMG submission 10381)
TAAGACGAGTANTTCCTGCTGTACCAGTATCCGTCCAAGTTTTACCGTCTTCACTCCACCTAACAGCTCCTCCTTCCCCTACTGCTGCAAATAAACCTAGATCAGGACTATAAGCAACACCATCAAGAGTAATGCTTCCCGCTGTACCAGAAGTAGTCCAAGTCTTACCATCATCACTCCACCTAACAGCACCATCATCTCCTACCGCCACGAATTTTGCGGTATCAGCTGTTGCTAATCCTGTCAGTAAAACAAGCATTAAACCCGTTATTAACGGTACAAGGATCTTTTTGGCTTTCATCGTTTACCTCTGAAAAAAACTGTTTTTGTTATTTATATGTTTTTGTATTTTGTTACTTGTTTTTTCCTCTTGAGTATTAAGTATATTAGTGGTAATATGCCTAGCGTGTTGAATATTAATATAGCCCAGAACCATACGAAGTCTTTTAGTCTGGCTGCTTTGTACAGGGCTGCGCCTGTTATTAACAAGATTATTATTGCTAGTAACAACAAATTTATACCTACGAATCCCACTATTATGTTTGCTGATTCTGGTACGTTTATCATTATTGTTTCAACCATATTTTTTACCTCTCAATCGTTCTTCTTGGTATTAATCTGGATAGGAAAGACCTGTTCTCCCTTGTTATCTCACCATCACCGCTTAATTCGTAGTAGTCTTCAAAGTTTAAATTGAATAAACCAAGCACGTTAACCTGCCTGTAACCTTTTACTACTAAGACTCCTTGAACTTCTGTTCCTTCATACAAATCATACCCGTAATTATAGTTTTCCTGGAAGTCCTTCATGATTCTTTCCATGGCTTCTAAAGCGAATTGGTTATCCACGTACAAGTAAGCTCTTTCTAAGCCTCGTACATCTGATCTTATCTGACTTCTAATCCTGCTTTCGTTAATAGCTATCCTGGCGTCTTCTTTGGCTTCGTTAGGCAGTCTTGAAGGGTTTAAAGTGTCTAATAAGCTTCTTGGTTCTCTTTCCACAATTCTTACTGTTTCACCTAGTGTTTCGGGCTCTTCTGTTTGTGCTAATGCGCCTGAAACAGTTATTAATAACATTAAAACTACTATTCCTAATCCTAAGTATTTTAGTGTTTTATTCATTTTCTCTTCCTCCTAAACCTATTTTTTTGTATTAGGCCTTTTCTTGGTCCTTTCTCGAATTTCCAGTATAAAGCCACTAATAACAAAAGTACTAGCGCTACAATGATGGTTGTATTCGTAGTTGTTAAACGCGAGGTTATAAGGTTAGTCGTGGGCTCTTCTATCCCTGGCTCTAATTGTATTGGTTGTGATGGGTCAGGCTCACCCACATCATCAATATTACACGTTTGTCCCTCCCTCATTTTATTCACACCACAATAACAAGCACCATTAATCCACTCCCCATTAGCTTCATGGCAAGTATTACTATCTTTTATTAGTTGTTGCCTGGTTCTTTCACAAGTGGCGTATTCATCATAATAATTTATGATTGTCTGTGTTTGTTCTGTTAACAAAGCAAAATTTTGGTTGTAACTACACCAAAGGTATCCTGCTTCGGTTTTCAGTACTTGTCTTTGCTGTATTAAAACGTATTCAGCATTTGTTATTCCTTCAATTAGCATACAGTCTTCTTTGGTATCATAAACATTTATACCACTTGCAGCTCTGAAACACTCGTTAAAAATGCATACTCCGTTAACAACAGCCCAACCAGTTAAACAATCTGCTTGAGGAAGACCTGCGCGTCCCACAGGGCTTGTGTGTGCTTGTGATAGGAAAGCACTACAAGTCATCCCATGAGGCTCTAAAGGTATTACGTGAAACACTCCTAAAGGGCTTTCAGCCTTATACTTATTATAAGACTTTAACTGGTTGTTTACATTTACTGTGAATACACCGTCAATACCCATTGTTCCTCCTAAGCTGCTTATACTGGTTTGGTATCCTTGTAAACTAGTTGGTTCTTCGTTTTTACAAGGATCTATGGCACTTGCTATGAAATCAGAAGTTCCCAGTAATAAGACTAAGGCGATTAAGCCTATTATTATCCAAGCGTTATTATTGAAAACTTTTTTCATAGCAACAACCACTCCGTGTTTTCCTATTTAAACATCGTTCTGTCAATCACAGGCGTTTTAGGTTGTTTTGGTTCTTTGAACACTAACAGTAATCCTATTAGTACTAAAGCGAAACCTGCTAGTAAAACCAATAACAAGTTATCCCTCACCCAACTACCATCACCATTCCCATTAGGCGGAGGTGGAGGCGGGGGGCCGTTACTAGCAGCCCTTATCGTTATAGGTTCTACTTTTGTATCCGTACTAAAAGTATATGGCGCGTTAGGCGAATAGCATTGTTCAAAGGCATCACAAAACACCACTGCATTATCACTTTGTATATTAGGAGTTATAACGTGAAACGTTAACTCTGTTTGCTTTCCTTGCTCCAAGTATACTTGCGCGGTTTGAGTGAAAGGCTCTCCTGCAACACAATTGCTTTCTTCAGGCAAGAAATCCACGCTTGCTCCTCTAGCATAACCATCAAGCCAACCATGCACATCTTTATCTAAGATAGAGCATTGCACATACATAGAACCTGTTCGGCCCATGTTATGAACCCTTACATCTATAGGGATTTCACTCCCTATGCTTGCTGTCGCGGGGAAATCCAGGATTGTAAGCCTGAAATCCTGAGTGGCATCTCCATCGAAACGCACCCTGGTTTCTCTTCCTTCCATATCCCCATAAACATTATACCCCACTAAGAGTATAAGAACTCCTAATGCTAAAGGTAACAATCCGTTCAATTTTTTGTTTTTAGCCATTTTTATTCGTCTCCTCCTTCATAAAAAAAGGTTTTTTTATATTATTAAATCGTGAGTCCTCCTTCTTTTTATAATCAATAAAACGATGAATCCTAATACTAAAATTACCCAAACAGGTATGCTGCCAGCTATAATAGGTGAATTCAAAAATTTTATGAATGTTGCTGCTGCTCCAATTCCGAATATTAGTGTTGGTAAACCTATAGCTACAACTAAGCCCCAAGTCGCTATAAGCATAGGAGCAGCACCGTAATTTTTTCTTTGTATCATATTATCAAACCTCCATTAAACAATAAAACGTTCTTTTTAATCCCAATACCTCCAAAGTAGCAATCCCACGATAAGTATTCCTATCCAAAGGAAAATATCTATGGCTCCTGCCAAATACATAATTGAGTTTAAGCCTAAACCAATCACAATCAACACCACAATTATTGTACCTATCGCAGTTAAAGATAGTGTAGTAGCTTCATAATAACCCCTAGCAAGAGCAGGCCCTCTGACAATCGCTGCTAGTTGTTCCTCTTGATAACCTGAAGATCCGGCTCTTGTTTCCCTTTTTTGTTCACTCAACAGCGTGTTTATAGATTTTTTAATAGATCTTTTATCAGCATCAGACACTCTAGGATCTGATAAAGACATTCTTAATCTCGAAAGCAATTGTTTTTCTCGGTCATCACTCACCATATTAACCACCCACCAGCATTATCTTCTTCTGCGACGTCTTGAGGGAACACGTCTTCTTCTACGAGTTCCTCCTGCACTGAAAACATCAAGTAATAAATCAAATATGTAACCCAGACCCGCACCCATGATCAGGAAAGCACCATATACTTTGTATTGTGCTAATTGTACAGGAGAACTTCTAGTCATCAAACCATCAATAACTCCTTTCCCTGATTCCACAATAGTTGTTAAGTCTTGTCCTTGACTTATAACGTATTGTGCTGCTGCTAGACCAACAAGACCTCCTATTAACAAAGCATGTTTTCTTCTCTGAACATCTTTCCAAAACAATTTTAACGTTCTCATTTTATCATTCCTCCATAAACATTTTTCTAATCCTTATTTTTGCACCATGGTTCTTCCGTCAGGAAGCTGAATAATCTTAGGTTTCTTTGGTGCGATCAGCAAATAAAGCAAAATAATAATAACAATCACGAAACCTATAAGTATTATGTTAACCATTGGATCGTCTGGATCTAAGCCGAACATATTCGCTATCCATCTTTGAGTGGTGCTTAAAGTATCCCTGTCTTCATATACACAAACTCCGAGACCTTCTATGAAGTCTTGTCTGGGCGTTGCCAGATTCACAGATAAAGTTCGTATAATCCAATCTGAAAATGGACCTAGTGGATCAAGCCAACTCCTTGCTATTACTTCATTTAACGCATCATATACTCTTTTATTATCAGCGAAATCCCTGCTAAGAGTATTTCTTGCTTGAAGACAAACACCACCTTCCTTACACTGAACATCTCCGAAATCCGCAACGCAAATAGGCACACCGGGTTCTCTTAAAAATCCTCTATCAGAAAATAAATCCCTTGTTATCTCTAAAGAAGAAACACTATCCAATCTTCCTAAATCACTCATTTCTATAAGGTCTTTTCTTTCTTGACAAATTTGTTCTCCTCTAATATTAGTGTAACACCATTGGTCACCTGAAACCCTAGGAATAGTTGTGTCGTGTTCAGTAGCGATTCTATCTAATTCGTTTGAAATACGAGTTGAAGCATCTATTGCCTCTTGTTGGTTAAATGGTCCACACATACTTTCAGCTCTGTTTTCAGGAACTATTTTTGAATCAGGTATCGTTCTACACACATCTCTTTGCAACCACATATGACCTGTATCCGCATCTGTACCAAGCATATTCGCAATATAGGGAATTAAATTATTTGCAATTAAATAATTCGTTAAAGCAGATAGTTCTAATATAAATTCTCTTCCGGGATCCACTGAGAGATCTAATTCGCAGCAAACATATCCTGCTTCATAAGGATCTATCATATGATCAGGCGGAGTTATATGAGGGCCCGCACATGCACCATTACTACAACCATATTCACATCTAACAGTTGTACTAGCTATGTTACCCTGACTAGTAGCACTTGGATCACAATAATATTCTTGCAAGTACTCTTCGTTAACACAAACATCAGTTTTTTCTTCTACTAACTCACCTTCATACCTTAGCTTGGTTCTTCCTTGAATATAAATATCATAAGCACCTTGGTGGTCCCCATCAGTCTTATCACAAGTATACCTTGTACCTCCACCACACACACTACATTGAACACCTAAATACTTATCTCCCTGTATAGAATTTAAAAACCAATTACCATATTGTGCCATGTATTGTTCATCCAAACAATTACCTCCTGCACAAGTTCTAGTTATGTCTAATAAATCTGCGTTTCCTGTTTTTCTATAAGGATCTCTGAAAACTTTTTCACATCTAGGTGAAAAGCTGTTAGCCATACTAGGAACATCATCACAAACCAACAATATTATGTATTCTCCTACTTCGCATTGTTCTCCGAATACAACTCTGTGATTCACTAAGTCTTCTGCTTTTTCAGTAAAATAATTTTCTCTTTGCACCATACAATATTCAGGGGATTCAAAACCTTCTCTTGAAACGAAACCAGTTAAAGGTTCTAATGGTTCAGGGCTTACTCTGGCTTCTCTAAAACTGGTTATAACGCCATCTTCTTCAACTATAGGTTTGGTAAGAATGCTTCCTATTGGTTGTAAAGCTGCAGCTACACTCATTGTAACAAGCAAAATCATTGTTGTTATAACCAAAATTTTTTTGTTAACCATTTTTACTTAACCCCATATAGTTTAGCGAATAAATATGTTATTATTCCTTGCTGTAAACCTCCAACTACCAAACTCATTATTGTAGGCGTTACAAAAAAGAAGAACCATCCACCTAACAAATTATAAATTATTGGTATTGTTAAACCTAGTAATGCGAGGTTTAATGCGTTAGGATCTTTCAAACTTACAGCCACTCTGCTTACAAGCCAAGCTATTAACAAAAATCCCAGAGCAGTGTATAATTCGAAAAAAAGTATTCCTAACGCGTAAAGCAAAGCTAAGTTTATTGCTGCTGCGCCAACTATGATAGTTGTTTCTTTTCCTTTAAACCAATCAGCGAATTTCATCTTCTAAACCTCCTACTCTTTCTCCCACCGAAAATTCCGTCGAAAAACCTTTTTCGTTGTTGTGCATCCATAAAACCGAACAACACTATGAAACCTACAGCTAAAACAATAAGTATTATTGAAATAGCTGTTTGTGTTGGATCAGTTCTTAATTCTCTTTCACACTCATCTAAAGTACTATAAAAGTTCTCCGGAGGTGCAACATCTGCTCTAATCGTAGTACTTAAACATTGGTTTTCAACAACAACATATCCTGAAATCCTATTATCAGGCATGTTTTCATCCACACATTCTTGTTCAGTATCATACGTAGTCATACCTTGTGGAGGCGATGTTGTTGGAGTACACTGTCCATCCGAATAAATATATACTGTGCTAGGATGTGGAGGCGTCACAACATCATCTTCCTCTATTTCCTCCTCTTCTTCAGGCGGAAGAGGTATCTTTCTACATTCTGCGTGTGCACTAGTAACTTCTACACACTCCTCATTAGACCTACAAGTCGTAGCCCTATTAAGCTTTTTCCCATCCGAGGTAAACCAATAAACATGTCCATCTGAACATTTCCTTTCCGAAGGAATATCCTCTCCTTCAACTGCGCTGACACACTCTCCCCCTTGGCATACTTGGTTACCACTGCAAGTTTGTGCTCTTTCTCCTTGTCTATTTAAAGAATCAAACCAATACGGATGACCGTTCACACATGACTTGTATGCTTGGGCAACGTAACTAGAAGTGCAAGCCCCATCAACACAACTTTGTCCTGTAGGACAATTTTGTGGTAAACTCCAAGTATTCTTACCCAAACTACTAAAATCTCTTACACAAGTAGTTAATTTACCACTAACACATTTGGTCTCTCCTAAACTACAACTTACTTGAGGTTCATCTGCAGGCCCTGGTAAACATCTTCCATCTTCACAACCATATTCACATGTAACCATAGTAGAACTTATTTTTCCTTGCCTAACATCTGAACGACCACAATAATATTCTACTAAAACATCAGGATTCCAAGATAAACACCTGTCCTGCTCGCTTTTCACTTCAAAATCCCCAGGATCTCTTCTTAAAGTAGTAATGCCCTTTTCATTTATGTTGTAACCAGGTCTTGTCAAATCAGCAAAATCTAATACTGCATCTGTTGATGAACAAGTATAATCTACGCGGCCACCTTCACAAGTTTTACATTGGTAACCTATAAATCTTCTTGATTGTAATTCGTTAGTAAACCAGCTTTGTTGAAAACAATTCGTTCCTCCTTCACAAGCACTTCTTAGATCCAGATAATCACTGCTGTGAGTCATTTTGTATGGGTGTTCGAAAGGAGACCTGCAATCATAAAACGTTCCAAGAAAACTTTTCTTACAAAGTTTTAAGTCTATGTATTCTCCCGTTCTACAGTGTAAACCAACCATAGTTCCTACTTGTTCAGGAGGCAAGTCAGGGTTCATCATATGAGTACGAGGACCTGTTAAATAACTGTCACGTCCGACAACTTTACAACTATCCACGAATTCAAAGGCTTCCCTCCCCATATCTAATTCTGCTGGTTGAAGTGGAGGCCAATCCCTTCCTGTGGCCCTAACAAGAGATTCTCTGTCAGTTTCTACAGGAACTGATTCGTCCAACCATAGAGCTCTTTCTACTTTTGCTGCGTGAGTTTCTTCAAATATGTTTGTTATTGGTTGAAAAGCTAACACAGTAGATGTTAATAATATCACCATAACAGTTATTAAAAGGATTTGTTTTTTCATTTTTATTTCCCTCCCTGGTCCATTTTACTTATTATGAATGCTATTAAGCCTTGTTGTATGCTGGCTATAGCAACGAAAATAGTATCTATTGTGAAATACCCTGATACATGACCTAAAATATTATAAAATATTGGCAATAATAAACCTACTAGTAAATAAGTTTCTGGCTTCGCAGTTTTTCTATTCACTAGGTTTGCGAGGATTATACCTATTAGGAAATAAACCAACGCAGATGTTAAGTGGAATAGTCCTGTTATTAAAAAGTTTAACAATAGGTGTATTGCTATTGCTACCATTAATATCTTTGCTGGTTTGTGATTAAAAAATCTTTTCACTTTGCTTCCACTCCAATACTTGTTTCTTTATGTAAATAAAAAAAAATAAAAAAAGTTTTGTTATGACTTAGGCATTTACCTTAGCCATCTGTCAATTCCGTACAATGCCAGAGCTGCGCTGATACCTGCTGCGAGAGCCATAGCAATAGTTATATTAGCTTCTTGCACCGTGAATAGCTGGAATCCGAATAAGGCTGCACTGATACCTACAAGTATTCCTGCTACTAGAGGTGTAAGAATTATAACTATTAGGCCTAGCAAGATCATCAAGCCATATTCCTTGGCACGACCTTTTACATCTTTTTTTGCCATTTTAGTTCTTACCTCAAACAAATTTCTGTCGTTGTTATTTTACTTTCTTCTTCTGTAGCCTTTTACACGGACCCTTCTACCTTTTACTTTCTTTGTGTACCCTTTTACTTTGACTGGGCCAGCTTTTCTTTTCATCTTTCTTCTTTTTTTTGCCATTTTGGTTCTTACCTCCAAATGTTTTTTTTGTTTACTCTTTCGCTCATTCCTTCGAAAATAGTTGTATGTAAACCCAAATCAATATTTGTGGAAAAATATAAACGGCCAAAATATATGCGGCGATGAAAGGCAATACTATTTGTAAAAACCTTATATCCAATAAATCCATTACTAAATTCTTCATAGGAGGTATTAATAGCACAGCTCCGACGAAGCTAAGCACTCCGATTGTGTGTCTTAAAATTGTTTGTAACATATTTTTACCTCCTGAAAATACTCATCAATCCTTCATAACCTTCAAATGGACCTATTGTTTCACCATTCATTAAAAAATGGCTTAATAATAAAAATACGAATAATAATATTATTATTATCGCCACTAATTTACTAGCTTCATCCTTATTTTTTATTACCACGTGTACTAATACCTCTTTCCTTAGCTACTTTTCTGAGTTTGGATAACTTCTTCCTAGTTTGCTCTTGGATGTTACGTATCTTCTTTGCTTCCTCAGGATCAACGAAAGTCCCTGGTTTGACACCATAATCTTCGCTCATAAGAGAGGAAAAATACCTATCCACAGCTTTTTTAGCAGTTGTCTTAGGCACTAAGACACTAGGACCTTTGGAAATTCTTTTTAATTCGTCAACCCTAGCTTCTTCCAAGTTCTTCTGAATCTCAGGCAGTTTTTGCCTATAGTATTCATCGAACCCTTGCTTGGCACTTGCTAATTCCTGTCGAATTCTTTCTTTTTCTGCATCAACATCATCTATCTTACTAGCCGTCTTGTCATACCTGGAAAGTATTAAGTCTTGCTTCTTAGAATCTTTTGTAAACTTAGTTTCTTCTAATTCTTTAAGCTTCTTCCTTAACTTTTTCTCCTCCTCATCTTTCCTTTTAAATTCTTCTTCAAAAGTATCTATAGGTTCACGAAGTTTTTTCATGGCTTCGACTTCAGGCGTTTTCAAGCCTAAATCCTTTTCTAATTCTATTAATTTCTTGAAATTGCTTATATCTATCTTTGCTTCTTTCTCCGCTTCTTTTTCTTCCGGAGTCGGCACTATTACTGGGTCAAGAACGAATGGCTTGGCTTTAGGACCTGTTAAATCCACAGGCGGACCTGTTACTTCAGGCATGGAGAGAGCTATTTCTCCTGCTTGATCTATCAAACTAAGCGGTTCTTTTATTTTCTTCTTTTCACCTGGCTTCTCATATTCTAACCCTAAGACACTGGCTGCTCTCTTGTTAGACTTTAATTCATCAAGAGTTCCTTTTAAATATGTTTCTAAAGCCTTCACATGTTCCTTAGTATATTCAGGTATTTTACCCTCCTTGTCATCTTCAACCATTTTTTTCATATCTTCTAACTTAGTAAAAACAGTTGAGACTTTACCCGTGTTAGGATTTACGAATTCTCTGTTCAATAATTCTGCTTTAGCCGTACCACTCTTAGCATCAGCCACTTCAGTCAACAAGTTTTGTAATTCAGGGAATTTTTTCTTTTCTAAAATATAACTAGGATCAGTCTTTTTCCTTGCAGCCTCTCTCTTCTGTTCTTCTGTTAACCTGCCAGAAATATCTCTAATCTTTCTTTTATCCTTATATATTTGAGTCTTCTTTTTAGCTATATCTTTTCCTTCTTCAGCACGTATAGCAGCATTTATCCTCATTTGATCCTTAAGCTTAACAGCCAAATACGTACCTAAAAGTTCTTGCAAATCATCCATATCCATATTATCTATATCTTCTTGGCTAAGACCTTTCAATCTTTCATTAATAAATCTAGCTTCATCT
>SL_3KL_010_SEDDRAFT_10006606_pt1 | contig 10357 bp, 7 predicted proteins | sample SodLakKL_010_SED_2_FD_10381 | JGI IMG/M metagenome (IMG submission 10381)
ATGCTGTCAACTGCGGCATATACTTCTTCATCAGAATTATAAAAATGCGGGGCGATACGGATTCCTGCGTTCTTCCGGAAATCAACAATAATTTCGCGGGCGATCAATTCACGGGAGACCTCGTATCCGTGAGGTACATCGATTGTTATCGTTCCTCCTCTTTGCTCTTCTTCACGGGGCGAATGTATCGTGAATCCGTATGAATCCGCTTGATCAATAATGAAACCTGTCTGGTGCAGGGATTTCTTACGGATGGAATCAATTCCTGCTTGCTGAATAATCTTCACTCCCTCCGTTGCCGCGTATAACGCCGGTATCGAGGGTGTTCCGTTAAGAAATCGATATACATCATCCCGGTATTCCATCGCGGCGGTATCGAAATCAAACGGCCGTTGATGAGCAAACCATCCCGTAAAACGCGGTGTGAGCCGATTCCGCAGCTCAGGATGGACATACAAAAAACATCCACCCGGACCACCACACAGCCACTTCAACACACCGGCAGCAAGGAAGTCAACCTCCAACCGCTTCACATCCACCGGATAAATACCCACCGACTGAAATGCGTCGAGCATGACATACGCACCAACCGAATGTGCTTTCTCAACTATCGCTTGTACATCCTGAACATATGCACTTTTAAAAAGAATATGCGACATGGTTACAAGAAATGTATTTTCATCGATCGCATCGATCATTCGTTGTGTATCCACACGAATACCATCATCCGACGGAACAAGAGCAAGCCTACAGCCATGCGATTCTGACCACGCACGGGTTACATATATCACTGATGGAAAGTTCAGCGATTCGGATACGATCTTGGTCCGGTTGCCGCGTGAGCCCGGATTATCAAAACATGACAAAATGATCGCTTGAATTGTCGTGATATTCTGATGGATTGACAGCTCTCCCTCTCCTGCGCCGATAACAGGTGCAATTTCGTCACCCGTTGTTCTAACCATATCCCACCATTCATCAGACCAGGCAGTGACTCCTTTTGTTGCCCACGTGTCTGCATAGTCGTTCATTCTATTATATACCGATTCCGGCATAGCACCGAGTGAATTCGAAATAAGATAATTTTTTTCCGCGAGGATCGGGAATTCGGATCTATACTCCAATAACTGATCTTGCATAATTACTCTTTCATTGTACCGGTGACTCTACTAACGAGAGTGATGAACGTTCCGGATCATATTTGAGAAATGCTCCCATCGGCAATGTTATTTTCGGTAATTCGTGACCGAACGGCACCGATTTGATAACGGAAACCGGCAGCGAAGCAAAGTAATCCGAAAATACTTCATCCAACGTAAGTGTCGGCCGGTCGTTTTCCTGTTCACATTTTGTAAATTGTCCGAGAATGATGCCGGAAAGATTGCTGAAAATATTATTGAGTTTGAGCTGATTCAGCATTCTGTCGATACGGTACTGAGCTTCACCTATTTCTTCAATCGCGAGGACGGCTCCGGTGAGATCAGGAATATATGGTGTTCCCAATAAACTGTTTATAATAGAGAGATTTCCACCAAGAACCGGTCCGGTAAACTCTCTGTTGACAGACAATGAGTGTACTGGATTTGAGAATGCTAAATCCTGATTGTAAGTACCGTCCATTATGAGAGACCAGAAGAACGATTCTGTTTCAGAATCAATATCCTGGCCGAAGTCGGCGGCAACCATCGGGCCGGCGAACGTTATCAATCCCACTCGCGTGTACAACGCACAATGGAGTGTCGTTATATCGCTATAGCCGATAAAAATTTTCGGGTTTCTTTTTATCAACTCAAAATCAATGAGTGGAAGTAACCGTGTACAGCCATATTTTTTTTTTTTTTTTTTTTTATGAATATCAGCAACCCTGTCCTGATCACTCCCTGCAAGGTAGCCCCGCTTTAATTCGACAGAGGAACCAACCTGCACAGAAAAACCGTTTTTTTCGAGATATGATATACCTATTTGCAATGATTCATCAGAAATGGGCGGACTGCCCGGCGTAATAACACCGATTGTCCCACCTGATCGTAACCGGCGGGGTTTTATAACGGGAAGCGAACGATACATTTCTTAATTTTTGTTTCAAAGTTATTTTAAAATATATCCATCAATTAAGCTACTTTTTTGATGAATCGCAACATACTAATCGGGCGAATATCCTCTTACACCTCTTGACAAATAGTAAAAAACTTCCTATATTTATTTAGATTAAGTCTAAATAAATATAGGAAAAATGAGCACACAACAACAACCAGCACGAGAAGCTTTCGAACACTATCTCAGAAAAGAAAATTACCGTATAACACCGGAACGATTTACGATTCTTGACGCGGTAATGGAGAGCGAAGGCCATTTTGATGCCGATGAATTATATATTCTCCTAAAACAAAGCGGCAAAAAAGTATCCCGCGCTACCGTCTATAATACACTCGAATTACTCCTGAACAGCGGTCTTGTATTAAAATTCAGATACGGCGAAAACCAATCCCGGTATGAAAAAATACACGGCAGGGCAAATCACCATCATCTAATATGCCTTTCATGCGGAGAGATCATCGAGTTTACCAACGAAAAGTTTCAGAAACTGGCAGTTGATGTATGCGAAAAGAATAATTTCAAACCGAACACAACATCATTTCAGGTTTACGGAACCTGTGAACGGTGTCAATAACAGGTAGCACATGAGTAGAACAATGTCAGCACAACGTCAATACCCCCTTTCAAAAATCAAAGCCGGAACATACGTTACTATTTTAACAATTCCCGAAGATAATTATAAATCACAATTCATACGATTTGGAATTATCGAAGGCGAAAAAATCTACTGTATGACACGGCTTCCCGGCGGTACACTGATCATTCAAAAAAACAGACAGGAGATTGCAATCGGTCCGGCTCTCGCGGCAAAGATTATGGTGCAGTTGGGATCATTGCTTACGACCGAACATTCATCGAGCGGATAAGGAGCCAGTATGAGTGATCAGAAGAATCCCCCTGCTGCGAACAACAAATCTCATATTGAATCTCATCCGCATATCGGTCAGGAGTTTCTCGACAAGCGAGGTGAACGGCAACGATTAGTTCTTGCCGGCAATCCGAATGTCGGTAAGTCAGTCTTCTTTAATTACCTCTCCGGCATTTACGCAGACGTCTCAAATTATCCCGGTACTACCATTGAATTAACAAAAGGCATCTACCGCACATATGATGTTTATGATACACCGGGAATATATGGTGTATCATCCTTTAACGATGAGGAGATCGTCGCACGGGATGTTATCGTTGCGGCCGATGTTGTGCTTAATGTAGTTGACGCGGTTCATCTTGAACGTGATCTGTTTCTGACACTTCATCTTATCGACATGGGGAAAAAAGTTGTGGTCGCCCTGAACTTTATGGATGAAGCGAAAAAACATAACATCTCGATCGATGTCGACCGGCTGCAATCGCGGCTCGGTGTACCGGTCATCCCGACTGTCGCCATAAAGAAACAAGGATTCCGGGAACTTGAGGATGCAATTGCCGATGCACGGAAAGGAAATCAGGACCCGGACGTACACCATAAACTGCATAAACTATTAGACCGTACCGGAAGCGAAGCCGAAGCCCTTCTCGTTCTTGAAGGTGACCCTCACATCGCAGAAGTACACGGAGTTAAACCGCTCGATCAAAGAGATGAAATGTATATCAAACGCCGCAATCGCGTTAACCGCATCATCGCTGAGGTGTTAGCTGACCGGTCCACTAAAACACTTCTGTCTACAAGCATCGGCCGGTGGACGGTAAATCCGTGGACGGGAATTCCACTATTTTTTGCTGCACTCTATCTTATCTATTTATTCGTCGGTAAACTCGTTGCACAGGATCTTGTGCATCTCACCGAGGAAGATATCGGTCAGGAAATGTGGGAACCGTGGATTGCCGATCTTGTATCGCGTTTTGTCAGCGAAACGAGCTGGATTGGCGTATTACTTGTCGGTGAGTTCGGTGTGCTGACGATGACCGTAACGTATTTACTCTTTCTTTTGCTACCGCTGGTGGCTTCGTTTTATCTTGTCCTCTCAATAATGGAGGACAGCGGATATCTTCCGCGGCTCGCAACGCTTGCAGACCGCGCATTAAATTACTTTGGTTTGAACGGAAGAGCAGTCATTCCGTTAATACTCGGTTTCGGATGTGTGACTGCAGCTACGATCACAACCCGTTTGCTGGGCAACGAACGAGAAAAAACAATTGCAACCGCGATACTACAATTCACGATCCCCTGTTCCGCACAAATTGCCGTAATCGCCACGTTGCTTGCGACAGCAGGATTTAATGCACTTGTAATTTACGGAGTAGTGATACTTTCAACACTTGTCATTGCAGGAACGCTGCTTAACAAATTTATCCCCGGTCAGGCAACACCGTTGCTAATTGACCTGCCGCCGATGCGGATTCCACGTTTTGAAAACGTTATCCGGAAAACCTGGAACAAATCATTTTTCTTTATGAAAGAAGCCACACCCTGGTTCTTTTTCGGCGCACTCGCGGTCGGGATAATGCAGTTAACCGGCATTCTCACCGTGTGGCAAAATATTCTTGCACCGCTTACAACCGGATGGCTGAAGTTACCGGTCGAATCTGCAACAGCGTTCGTGATGGGACTGGTGAGACGCGATTTTGGAGCAGCAGGGTTATATGATATGGCGCTCGATCCGATGCAAATAACCGTGGCATTGATAACGATTACATTATTCGTTCCGTGTATTGCATCATTAATGGTTATGTTAAAAGAACGCGGAATTAAACAAAGCGCACTGATCTGGTTCGGCTCGTGGATTGGCGCATTTACAATAGGCGGTATTGTAGCACAGTTAATTATCAGATAATTGCATGGAAAGTAAATTAAAACAAAATTTTCATCAACAACGTGAACAAGAAAAACGTGAGTGCCCGGTGTGCAAATATGCGCTGGTAAACCCGTTACTCCGGTCGTGTCCGCGATGCAATTCTCCCGTCCCGTATGAAGATCCGGGATGCGGGAGTTGTATTCACTCGGTATCTTGTCCCGACAGCTCGGGATATAGATAATAAATAGCAACAGTCAATCGCTCGGGAGAATGATTATGAAGCGTATTGAGTACTTTTTAGCATTATCACATTATTACTTATCACAAATTCAGCCATTACAAATGATACCGGATCAATAACGGGAACCGTTATTGATAACAAAACAGGCGATGAACTCATCGGCGCGAATATATTTATTCACGGCACGCTGCAGGGCAGTGCTGCAGGACAAGACGGAACATTTTTAATTGAAAATGTTGAACCGGGACTTCATACGGTAGTTTGTTCTTTCCTCGGCTATGAACGAGTATCAAAAGAAGTTACCGTCGGAGCGGGTGAAACTGTATCGATAACCTTTTCGCTCACATCGAAGCTGCTCGATGTACCATTAGTTGAGATCATCGGTGAACGTATTGAACAAATTCACCGGATTCCCGGTACTGCTGTTGTAATACCGGAAACAAAATTATCGTCGATAAATCCGGCAAGCGCTAACGAAGTCTTCAGAACTGTTGCCGGTGTCAATGTTCGCGATGAAGAAGGCCAGGGCCTTCGCCCGAATATCGGTATTCGTGGTCTCGATCCAACCCGTTCCCGTAAAGTACTTGTACTCGAAGACGGTGTTCCCATCGCTCTGGCTCCATACGGAGATCCCGGGTTATACTACAATCCACCGATTGACCGCATGAAACGCGTCGAGATACTGAAAGGAAGCGGTTCGATCCTATTCGGTCCACAAACGGTCGGCGGCGTCATCAACTATATAACCCGGCAGCCATCACAGATCCCGACATTTTCTGCACGAATTCAAGGCGGCAGCAACGATTATTACTCGGGCTTGTTTTCATACGGAGGAACTTGGAGTAATGTCGGAGTGGAAACTATGTATCTGCACAAGCAGGGTTCCGGTTTTAGACATCACTCTTCATTTAACATTCACGATTTGACAACTCAATTTGCAATGGGACTGTCGACATCGTCCCGGCTCGGGATTAAAATCAATGTGTATGATGAAGATTCACAATCGACCTATCTCGGTTTAACCCAACGGATGTTCGAAGAAAATCCGTATCAAAATCCGGCAAAACATGACAGAATGAATGTGCAGCGGTACTCTGCATCGGCAACACTGCAACAAATTCTCGGCTCGGATGTTTTGTTAACAACTACGGTATACGCTAATAATGCTGTAAGAAACTGGCGGCGACAGGATTATGATCGTGAAGACCGCGGCAGAGAGTATGAACGAATCGTTGGGAATACGGATATCCCGGGCGGTGCTCTCTATATGAGAAATAGCTCAGGGAACCGCAATCGTGAATTTACCGTATACGGACTTGAACCACGGCTGCAGCTTTCATACAGGCTCTTTGGCAGAGAAAATGAGTTAGATCTCGGAACGCGCGTTCATTTTGAAGACATGCATATTCAACGGATTGACGGCACGACACCGACTGCACTATCAGGAACAATACGCGAAGATGAGATACACAAAACAAATGCTGTATCGGGTTTTATTAAGAATCGGTTTTTAATCAACGGTGCCCTTAATGTTACGACCGGTCTACGGGTAGAGCAATTCTCGTTTACCCGTACATTCAGACGGGGCGTTGAAAACGGTGAGCTTACCGATATTTTCGAGCGGGGGACATCAAGCTCGACCGAAATTATTCCCGGTGCGGGCATAACATATAAACCGCTTGACCGGTTGACATTTTTTACCGGTTTGCACCGCGGCTTTTCACCGCCGCGTGTACAGGATGCGATCGACAGCGATGCGGCAAACCGCGAACTCGATGCCGAACAAAGCTGGAATTATGAACTCGGAATGAGAACGTACCCGTTCGATTGGCTGCACGGTGAATTAACCGTTTATTATATGGATTTCCAAAACCAGATCATACCCGCCTCAGAAGCCGGTGGTATCGATACCCGGTTGATCAACGCCGGTGAAACCCGGCATCAGGGAGTTGAATCGACGGTCGGCATCGACTTCGGAAATATGCTCGGGTATACATCGAATCTCCTTGTTGAGGGATCGCTCACAATATCGGATGCGAAATTTACTTCGGGGATCTATGAAGGCAACATATTACCACACGCACCTGAATATATGTACTCTATAGGATTTATGTACCGTAATCCCTCAGGATTTGATGTACAATTGACCGGTTACCATTCCGGAAAACAATTCAGCGACCGTGCCAATACGGTAGAAGGTTCACCCGACGGTGAGATCGGTTTGATCGATGCATACACGGTATGGGATCTGTCCGCGAATTACAAACTTCCTTGGCTCGATGCAGCGATATTCGGCGCCGTAAAAAATATTTTTGATGAAGTGTACATAGCATCCCGGGCACCGCGTGGTATTTTCCCCGGTCCGTTCAGGCAGTTTAATATCGGGGTGCGGTGGGAAATTTAAAAAATTATATTAAATCATTTTGTTATAAAATTATTTTGTTTCTATTATGATTCGATTTATTTTAACAATTCTACTATTTATCCCTTGCACACTCGATGCCCAGGAACTCATCATCTATTCCGGGCGCAGCAAGAGTCTTGTCGAACCACTGATACAGGAATTTGAGGACAAGAGTGACATCCGTGTCAGGGTTCGCTATGGCGATACATCGCAGCTTGCAGTTGCACTTCTTGAGGAGGGTCGCCGTTCACCTGCCGATCTGTTCTGGGCGCAGGATGGCGGCGCACTGGGTGTTCTCAGTGCACGCAATATGTTCACGACACTTCCGTCATCAATGATAGAGAAAACACCGGAACTCTTTCGCAGTGGTGACAACACATGGGTTGCCACAAGCGGCAGAGCACGTGTTGTTGCATATAATCCGAACAGAGTTTCTAAGGATGAACTCCCCGAATCGATCTACGGTCTGGCCGATCCGAAATGGAGCGGAAGAGTCGGATGGGCACCGCAAAATGCCTCGTTTCAAACATTTATTTCGGCAATGGTAGAATTGGATGGCCGTGAAAAAGTGAAGGAATGGTTAACCGCAATCCGGAATAACGGAGCCAAATCATACCGCTCGAATGTACCGATCGTTCAATCACTCGCTGCTGGTGAGATCGATGTCGGCATCACCAATCATTATTACCTGATACGGTTTAAACAATCGGACGAACAATTTCCCGTCGAACAGACATTTTTACAGGCAGGCGATCCGGCTAACTTTGTTAATGTCGCAGGGGCAGGAATTCTAACAACGGCAAACAACAAGAACGAAGCTGAGAAATTTATCGAGTTTCTTCTCTCGGAGCGCGGACAGGAATTTTTCGCGAACGAGGTGTTTGAATATCCGGTAACCGATCCGGTCACTCCCAATCCGGCACTGCTCCCCTTATCCGAACTCCTTGAGATTATGCCGCAAGTCAACATCGACCGGCTCGATACGCTTGACGAAACGCTGCGATTACTCAGGGAAGTCGGCTTACTATGATCAAACCCGACCGGAAGGGTATAGCAGCAATTCCATGGTACATTTTACTGCCGGTAATTCTCGCCGGTACGGGCGTACTTGTACCACTCATTTATTTACTGATCCGCGCATTCGAAGCTGATGCCGAAGCTCTCACGACAATAGTTTTTCGCCAACGAACACTCACCCTCTTTCTGAATACTGTCGCACTGACAGGTGGAGTTTTAATATTAACCACTATATTGGCATTACCACTTGCGTGGCTCACTACCCGGTCGGATATCAGGTGGAAAAAACTATTCACTTTGCTTGGTATTTTACCGCTCGCAATTCCAAGTTATGTTATGGCCTATGCGTTGCTCGGCATGTCGGGAGCCACCGGAACATTTGCAGAATTATTCGGAATAATACTGCCTCGCCCGAGCGGCTACTTGGGAGCGTTGCTCGCACTAACGTTATATCTTACCCCCTATCTTTTTATTAATCTGCGCGCGGCACTTCTCGGCATCGATCCGGCGCTTGAGGAAACTGCTCAGAGTTTTGGCTACAAACCACGGAGAGTTTTTGTAAAAACAGTGCTGCCTCAGCTTCGGCCGGCATTATATTCCGGCGGTTTGCTCGTTGCACTGCACGTGCTCGGTGACTTCGGGGCAGTATCATTGATGCGTTTTGAAACATTTAGCTATGCATTATTCCTGCAATATACTGCTGCATTCGATCGTATTTATGCAGCATGGCTTGCAATCTTTCTGATTTTGATGACTGTCAGCTTACTTTTTGTCGATGCGAGACTCTTGCGGGGCTTACGTTTATCACGATCCGGACGAGGTACAAGTAAACAAACTAAAATAGTAGCGCTGGGGAAATGGAAACTTCCGGCTTACGGTTTTTTGAGTATGCTCGCTTTTATAAGTTTGATCGCACCGATCGGAACTATCATACACTGGCTGGTATCGACTCCGGCTGTAATAGGATTCAGCGACCTGTTCTCCGCTTTACGTGGATCCCTATCGGTCTCCGTTCCATCATCGGTTCTTGCAGCACTACTGGCACTTCCGCTTGCATATTTAGGAGTCCGGTATCCGTCAACAATCTCGCGTGCACTTGAGCGTGTCGCTTATATCGGATACGCAATTCCACCGCTCGCTTTCGCCCTCTCGTTGATATTTTTCAGCCTTACAGCAATGCCTTTTTTATATCAAACAATGCTCCTCTTAATTTATGCATATACTTTACATTATCTCGCCGAAGCAATGGGACCTATTCGCAGTGCGCTTTACCAGGCGCCCCCGCAAATAGAGGAAGCTGCACGATCGTTCGGGTATCATCCATTTATGGCGTTTTTTAAAGCAACACTTCCGCTTCTCAGAAAAGGTATTATCGCAAGTATGGCATTTGTCTTTCTGTCGGCGATGAAAGAATTGCCCTTAACGTTTCTCCTCTCACCCATCGGATTTGAGACACTGGCGTTAAACGTATGGAGTTACACAATAGAAGCAATGTTTGCCGAAGCGGCACCGTTTGCATTGGGGATTGTGGTCGTATCGGGATTGTTCGTAACTTTGCTTTTAAAGCAGGAAAGAACACATTTATAAGCACTATTTGAAATTTCGCTTCCAGTTCGGTATCTTATACCAGAGTAAAATTAACTATCTAATCTTGGCAAGGAGGGTATGCATGGCAATAACACACGATCAAATCCGGGAGGCATTGAAAGAGTGTTATGACCCCGAAGTTCCCGTCAATATTGTAGACTTAGGTCTCGTGTACGATATTCAGATTACCGATAGCCGCGTCGATATTAAATTGACGTTGACATCACCGGGATGTCCGGCAAGCTCGATGATATCGCAGAATGTACGGAACCGTGT
>SL_3KL_010_SEDDRAFT_10006608_pt1 | contig 10356 bp, 11 predicted proteins | sample SodLakKL_010_SED_2_FD_10381 | JGI IMG/M metagenome (IMG submission 10381)
AGCGCTCCCGCGCCGTGCTCGAACGCCGGCGCCCCCTGCTGAGCGACCTGCCCGAAACCATGCGCGCCGGCGAAGACGGCTCCAGCCCCGCCTGGCAACGCTACTGGCGCGTCAACCCGGTGAACGCCTGGATCGGCGGCAATCAACCAACCGCCCCACGCACCTTCTTCCGCGTGGCGAACGAACGCTTCGAACCCACCTTCGAAGTGTCGCCCGACCACCGCGAACCCTTCGCCGGACTCGTGCAGGAACTGATCGACTACCGCCTCGCCGCGTACGAGGCCCGCGCCGCCGCGACCGCGCCACCAGACAACGTCGTCCCCTTCCAGCCGACCCAACCCAACCGCACCGAACTTCCCTACTTTCCGAACCTGCGCATCGCCTGCGGCCACTTCAAGACCGGGCGCACCGATGCCGAAGAACACCGAAGCCTGGGCACTGGCCACGGCAGCCTGGACCCGGCCCGGCACTTCATCGCCCGCGCGACGGGACACTCGATGGACGGCGGGAAGAACCCGATCCACGACGGCGATTACCTACTCCTCGAGCACGTGTCCCCGCAGAGCGCCGGCGCGATCACCGGCACCGTGATGGCGCTCGAACGCCAGGACGAAACCGGCGACAACCAGTACCTGCTGCGCGTCGTCACCAAGACCCCGGACGGCCGCTACATCCTCAAAGCCAACAACCCGGATTTCGAAGACCTGGAAGCGACCGAGGCCATGCGCACCATCGCTCGGCTGCGAGCCGTGCTCGATCCACTCGAACTCGCAGTCGGCGAACCTTTCCAGCGCGAAGACATCCCGCCCCTCTTCGGCGAAACCTTCAACCCCGGCAACTGGAACAGCGGCCACGTCGTACTCGCCGACCAGCAGGCTCACATCCTGCTGGTCACCCTGAACAAACAGGGCAAGGCCGAAGACCACCGCTACCTAGATCACTGGATCGACGACCATACCTTCCACTGGCAGACCCAGAATTCCACCACCCCGCAGAGCAAACGCGGCAGGGAGATCATCGAGCACGAGCGACTCGGCATCGCGCTACACCTGTTCGTGCGCGACACGAAGCTCAGCGGCGGCAAGGCAGCGCCCTTCGTCTACCACGGCAAGGTCCGCTACCAGAGCCACACCGGCAGCGGGCCGATGAGCGTGGTTTTCGAGGTCGAGGGCTAACATGCCACCGATCAAACAGGTCGTCTGCGCGGTCATCCGCGACAGGGAAGGACGCATCCTGCTGGCCCGCCGCGCGCCTGGTCAGCATCTCGAAGGGCACTGGGAACTTCCCGGAGGGAAAGTGGAGCCGAGCGAATCGCTAGAGGCCGCGCTACAGCGGGAATTGGCCGAAGAACTGGGGCTCGCGGTTACCGTAGGGGAAGAATTGGCGCGAACCGAGCACCACTACGATCGCGGGAGTATCGAGTTGATCGCATTGGCCACCAGGGCCAACAGTGACGTCGCGCTGATGACCGTTCACGATGCCGTCGCCTGGTTGACACGGGACGAAACCAAGGCGATTGTCGTGGCTCCAGCGGACATCCCCTTGCTGGAGTCGGTTTGGAACGCCCAGGGAGCTGTTATCGGAATACCGCGTCCAACGTCGATGCGGTAAGGATACGTTCCGACCAACGCAACAGCGTGTCGGCATCCGCGGATTCCACCTGCTCGCGGGCACCCTCGGGCAGATTGCCAAAACGTAATGACAGCTGCCGCAGCAGCATTTGCGCCTCACCCTGCCGTATACCCTTCTTCACACCTTCTTCCCGGCCCTTCTCCATGAACCGCTCTGCAAACCGTGTCATCTCTGCCACCTCCTCCGGATACCGCTGGCGGCAGACGATGAGTTCATTCTCGTCCAGCGCCGCATAGATGTCGATGAAATCCAGGTGCTTGAGCCGCCGCCAGCGGGCTCGTGCCTATGAATTTGGCGGCCGGGCAGCCCGATCGGCGATGACCGGCTTTCCTCTCTACCCGATCTCCTGCGACACCCGGCACTTGGGATAGCCAGAGCAACCCCAGAATTGCTGACCCGCACGGGCACCGCGGCGAACGTTGCGGATCACCATCGGACTACCGCAGGCCGGACACGAGCGCTCGGCGGTGGGATCCGCGCGCATCTTCAGGTTGCTCACATGGTTCCGGTGTGTCTCCAGCGATGGCCGCATGCGGCCCGATTCCAGGTCGGAAACCAGTCCCCGAACCTGCTCCTCCGAGAACACGCGCTCTTGGAACGACTTGATGTGACGAATGTATCCGAGACCCTTCGTCACGTTCGGCGGCATCGGTGTCTTGAACCGGCTGTCGCCCATGAAGGCCACCACGGAGTGGATGGTGTCGGACGGAACCCCGAGGATTTCTTCCACCGCCTTCACGTGCTTGTAGTTCTGCCGCAGGGGGTTCTGAAAGCGGAAGGTCTTCCGGAAGATCTTCTGCGTCCATTGCGGTTCCTTCTCCCCGCCGAAGATCCAGCCACCCATGTTCTTCGTTTCGATCACGAAGACACCGAAGGGGGACACGATCACGTGGTCGACTTGCGTGGTGCCGTCACGCGTCCGCAGCGTGACATTGTGTACCTGACGGTAGGTTTCCCGATCCAGAGATAGCCTCGCCGTGAGCCGAACCAGTAATTCACCGAAATACCCTTTCACAACCGGCAACCGCACGAGCCCGATAAACAGCGCGACCAGTGCAATCCACCACCACGTAGCAAGGCCTTGTACCAGAACTGGGCTCAAATCCACTTCGATCTCCTGTTCAAAAAGCCGGGCGGTGATGAAGCCTTCAGGCCTTCAGCCGCGCACCGCTCTGCCATTTCGCTTCAGGCTCTCTCTCAGCAATCAACCGCCAGTCGCTGGACGCTGCAATGGATCTAGTGTCTCGACGCTGGCGAGCAGCAGTCAATGCGTCACTTCGCCCCGCGGCGGGCACAGGATCGACCTTTTCCGAATAGAGTGCTGCGCTCACTGTCACCTAGGCACTTGAGGCGGCAACAGGGAGACCTGCGAATCCTCCAGCGCGTCTTCCGGCAGGGCGTCATCGCGACGTATAAGAGTCGTCGCTCCTCATCACCGGCCTGCGTCCAGCCACCGCCGTCGAACAGTAACGCGTGGTTCAATTCCGCCCCTCACACTACAGAACGGCGCGCGCTGCAGAGTCGGGTTGTGAGACCTTGCCCCATCCGCGCAGGGACCCCATACCCATACATTCCTGCCTGCAACGGGTGTCACAGCAATCTCCAAACCCCACCCGAACGCCCGTGGGCCAGGCTCATCGCTCGCCACCCCCCTCAGATTGTTGGAACACCACCCATTCATGGGCACAGTCCTTACAGGTGCCGGTGTAAGCGGGTCCGGACTTCGTCAGCCGGACCTTGCGCGATTGGCATCGCGGACAGTCCTTCTTCATCGAGGTGTTCGTGCCGCAAGCTCCACAGCGCACGTAGTAACCATACTTGCCGTACATGCCTACGAGATTGTTCTGCTCGCCACATTTCTTGCAGGCCAGTGCGGGGGCCCGACTCGTCGCTGGCGCGGACGCGACCTGTGTCGTTTCAGGCTCCAGGGTCGACTGTGACAGCGTTTCGGGCGCTGCCTCGGATACGGCGGGAGGCTGCGTTACCTGCGCCTTCCGCGGCGGCTCAGCAACCGGCGAACCCTTGGCACCTTCCCCGATGTGGTTCTGCAGCAGGAATTCGCCAATCCCTTCGAGCTCCTTATCGCTGAAGCGCGGCTTTCCGGTCACCACCCCCTTGGCCCGCGAACCCACAAGCTCGCGCACTTTCTCCGCTACGAACTCGCTCTTCACCACCCGATTCGCGATCGCACGCGGCATGTCATCGCGATGCAGGATCGCACTACTGGACACTGCGCAGAGCGTTCTCCAGTCGCGGCCCCCAATCTGCGTCTGGATGCCCAGGAATCGGCCGAGGAACTTATCTACGTTCTCCTGCAACAGATACTTCACCAGGGTTTCCTGCAGCTCCGCCTGCCGGACCGGCGAAGGCATCCCGTACCACTCGCCGCGGTAGCTACGCGACCATTCTCCATGGCCGTTCACCTTCACCTCGCCGTAGATGCTCTTGGACTCGATGATCACAAGCCCGTAGGGATGCACTACCAGGTGGTCAATTTGCGCGCGTTCCCCATTATGCTCGATCCGCAGATCGTTGATAATCAAAACGTTTTCGTCGTTCCCGAACTCCCTCCGCAGGTAGAACGCCACGTCCTGCTCCTGCTGGTGGCCCGCCTTCGAACGTTCATCCTGACCGCTCGCTCCGTACTTGTCCTTGAGAATCATCCGACCTCCTGAACTGAATAATTTCGGCATCCCGCCTCAACGAATTGCCCTATGCCGGCCAATACACGCACGTCATCGGGACCAGGGCACGGGTTTCGGAATCCGCTTCATCGTAATGCGCCATCAAGGCGGTTACCAAGCCGTCCAGATCCATCAGCATTAACGGGATCTTCGCCCGGTCGGCCTCGTAGCGCGCCCCCCTGCTGAAGCCGCCCGTGCTCACGTAAAGACGCTTGTCATCGCCATGTCGGCCACCCAGCGGGAAGGAAACGGGGTCCGGTCTCACATCCCAACACAGCCCACCAACAGAAAGTTGGATCGTGAGACTCGACCCCGTCTCTGCGTCTCGTGCATCTGACCCCGTCTCGTGACCCCTGATCCTGCGCCGGGTGATGCGGGCGCGTCTGCACGCGGCCCATACCGGCTTGTCTCCGGAGCGTGCGTTGGAACACCTGACACGCATCCAGCATCACCGCATCCGCATCGCGCAGGGCGATGCGGTCACCGGGGTGTCGGCGATCAACGCCGGCCAGGCCGGGGTGTTCAGCGCACTGGGGTGAAGAAACCGGCCGCCTCGCAGCAACTGTCGCTGTTGTAGTGGAGCGGTTTGAAAGCGCTATTCAGAAAAACAGTTAGTTACGCGATTAGCTGTCGAACCCGGGTGGCCAAGCTCGCACTGGATACCATGGTGCTCGCCCGCAAAAAGCAGATTCAGCCACCCGGCCGGTGCGCCGAACCCCCCGAGCAGATCCTCAGCATCCGCCACGACTACAGCGGGCAGGACCTCCTCGGAAGGGCCGCGGACTGGAACGCTGTGGTACTTCCCCGTCACCTGCGCTACAAGCTTGGAGGCTGCGCCTTCATCCACGGCAATAAAGCCATCGCCTTCTACTTTGCGCTTTACAGCACCGTGCGGCGGGCGTGATGCAGGAGCCGTGTGGGCATCTCGTACTCGAGCTCCCAGACGATGCTCATCGGCTTGCTGCCCTCATGGCGCTGGTAGCGAACCGGGCCACAGAAGGTGAACGGCTCGCTCAGGCCGGTCGCATCACGCTTGGCCCGCCGAACGAACAGCATGGGGGTGTAGCCAAGCTCTTCATGATGGATGTAGCGCTGACCGGTGTGCGAGGTGGGAGAGGTGCCGGACTGAGACTGCCAATGGAACCGCCGCTCGTTGAGGGCGTAGTCCTCGTACATGGTGGTGGGGGAGAACTCCTGCTCGGATTTCTCCAGGGTGACGAACAATGCATCGACCCGGCGCTCGGGCACATGACGAACCCCTTCCTGCTGGGTAATCGGCTTCTCCAGGCTCCCTAGCCCCAGCGCCAGCAGGATCTGCTCGCGGGTGTAGGACGCGTGCAGTTCCAGCGGCCCAGTCTGCTCCGGGAAAGTGATGCCGCTGCCCGGTATCATCCGCTCTCGCCGCCAGGCGAGTACTTCCTGGAGATCGCGATAAAGCGGGCGGTGTTCGCGAACGAAGCCGTCCACCGCGGAGAGATCGCCACTCCCTGGCCGTGTCTTACCCCACAGCATGCTGTGGAGAAGAGTCAGCCGGAGCCTATCCTCTTCAGCAAGCTGATCCATGTTCGCGGCCGGCTGCGCCAGACGAGTCTGCAGGGTTTCCAGCAACTGCCGGTCGTCGCATCGGACCAAGCGCTGCAGCCCCCGTTTGAGGCTGCTGGCATAGGGCCCCAGCGCTTCGGCCGACTCGCCTCCACAGTCCGCGCGCAGCCGCGACGGCAAGTCTTTGCGCAGCAGATCCTCCGCATCGTCCATATGCAGGCAGTCGAGCATTTCGGGCAGGCTGACGGCATCGATGTCCTGCTGGAAACAGCTCTTCAGCTCGCGGACTATCTGCGGACGCTGGCGATTGATCTGCGCGCGGATGTTGTCTAGGACCCGTTGGCTGGCCAGGCGGTCGAGGTGGATCAGACAACCGCTGGGCAACCAAGGGAAGCCTTGCTCGATCTGGTGGTCCACGCGCTTTTCCGGCCGGGCGCTGAGGGCGCGGAAACGATCGGCGTAGCGAAAGCGGCGATCCTGTGGCGCTACGAAATCCAGCACCGTCAGGTGCGGCTTGCCCTCATTCAGGCGCAGTCCACGGCCGAGCTGTTGAAGATACACTGTCAGACTCTCGGTTGGCCTAAGCAGCAATAGCGTGTCGACCTCTGGTAGATCCACACCTTCGTTGTAAAGGTCTACCGTGAAGACGAAGCGAATGCGCCCCTCGCGCAGGTCGCGCTGTACCGACTCCCGCTCGTGGTCCGAGCTCTCGCCGGTCAGCACCGCGCTGGGCACCTGCTTGGCCGAAAAATACTTGGCCATGAACCGGGCATGGGCGCGGCTGATGCAAAAACCCAAGCCTCGGACGGTGCCGAGATCCGTGGCGTGTTCATGGGTCTGCTGCAACACCCAATCAGCGCGCGCCTGGTTGCCGGTGAAAACGCCTTCCAGCTCTTCGGCGTCATAGCCCCCGCGCTGCCAGCTCACCCGGCTCAGATCCACGGACTCGTGGTCGGCCACGCCGAAGTAGTGGAACGGCACCAGCAAGCGCCTTTCGATCGCATCCGGTAGGCGGATCTCATGCGTATAGCGCTGGCCAAAATACTTGCGGATATCGTCGGCATCCGTGCGTTCCGGCGTCGCAGTCAGGCCGAGCAGGCATCTGGGCCGCACATGCTCGAGGATGCGCAGGTAGCTGCCGGCGCTACTGTGATGCGCCTCATCCAGAACCACGTAATCGAAATGCCCCGGGGCGAGTTGATCGAGGTCTCGGGCATTCCAGCTTTGCACCGTGCAAAACAGGTGGCGGTCCTGACGCGGGCGCGCCCCGCCCACCAGCACGTCGCCAAAATCGTGGTCCTGCAACACATGACGGAAGCTGGCCATGGCCTGACGCAGGATCTCCTCGCGGTGGGCGATAAACAGCAGCGACGGCCGCCCCTTATTCGCCTGCCCGCGGGCAAAGCGTCGATAGTCGAAGGCGGCGATCATGGTCTTGCCGGTACCGGTGGCGGCGATCACCAGATGGCGGTTGATCCCCGAACGGCGTTCGCGCTGGATGTCCTCCAGGATCTCCTCCTGGAACGCATACGGACGCAGATCAAAGAACGTGGTGGCATCCTTCTGCACTGTCGACCCTGTGCAGGCTTCCGACTCGAGCGCTTGTTGCAGGCGAGGCAGGTCTTCCGCGGTCAGGGGCTCAAACTCGGCGGGATCTTCCCAGTGTGCCTCGAACGAGGTCTGGATCTGGCGCCACATATGCGGTAGCTCATATTCGCTGACCTTCGCCGTCCACTCCAGGCCCTCATCCATCGCCACCCGCGACACATTCGCCGACCCGATGTAGGCACTGCCAAACCCCGTGTTCCGATGAAAGAGGTACGCCTTGGCATGCAGGCGCGTGCGGTGCGCGTCGTAGGAGATCCGAATCTCCGTGTTCGGTAGGCTCAGCAGAAACTCGATCGCCTTCAGATCCGTGGCCCCGAGGTACGAGGTGGTCGCGATCTGCAGCCTGGGCGAGCCGCAAGTTGCCGGGGTCTCGGTAAAGCGCTTCAGCGTCTCCCGCAGGGCCCGAATCCCGCTCCATTTGATAAACGACACGAGCCAATCGGCGCGATCCGCGGTGGCCAGTTCCTTCTCGATCTGCGTAACGAGACTCGGTGTGCGATCAGACCCGGTGAGCAGGCTCGACAGGGCCAGTGGTACGTCGGGCCGTACCGTTTCCCGCTGCCCAACCCGGTCGGCGGCCCGGGAACGCACTTCCAAAAGCTGCCGAAACGGAGGGTGCGGAAGGTCCTCCTCGATCCCGGACAGCGGATGGCCGGCCGCCGTCAGTGCGGCCGCCAGTGCCTGCACGGCCCGCGTCCAGTCCTCATGCCCCTTCTCGCGCAGTTCTCCAGCCCGCTCCGCCAGCCGCTGCGCCAGTTCGGCGAACAGGCTCATCGCCAGATCGTCACCCTCGAGCCCCTTCCCCCAACGGGCGTGATCCTCCAGGCCAAGCGCCTCCAGCGCCTGGCGTACTCGAGGCGTGTCAAGGCGCTCATGCAGTCCGACCCAGTCGACCGTGGACATGCCCTTGGCTGGGTCGTCTCGGCTCATGTGGAACGTCCAGCAATGAAGAATTCAAGCAATGGCACGTCGGCCGACGCGAGATCGAGGTCACGGGCCTCCTGCGGGCGCACCCAGCACCAGCGGTCATGCACGGTCAGCCTCGGCGCCACGTCATCCGTCCATGCCCGCAGGGCGACCAACTGGAGCTCCCCGTTCCCCGGAATCCACGTGCGACCGATCTCTTCCCCCACCCGGATCTCCATCGCCAGCTCCTCACGGAACTCACGCCACAGCGCAGCCTCCAGGCTCTCGCCCGGCTCCGTCTTGCCCCCAGGGAACTCCCAATACCCGGCAAGTGTTTGATCGATCCCCCGATGCGCGAGGAAGATCTGTCCGCACGAATCCTCGAGGATCCCGCAGACCACAACGGCCTGGCTCGTTGATGTGAGCGTATCCAACCCGGGCTCTCCATTCTGACTGGTGGCATGCTACCAGGGAGGACCGGACAGCTTCCCGGATAGCCACGGGCTCTCAAGTGCAAGCCGCACAGCCTCTGAGTAGCCGCGGCCCATTCTCGGATGACCGTGCTTTGCGGAATCTGTATAGCTGTCAAGTCCCGGGGTGAGGTAGCCATGCTTCTCAATAAGCTCCGCGACAGGAAGGCGGAAATCAGTACGCTGGGTGCGAGGAAACGGGGTCAGGTCTCACATTCCAACACAGCGCACCAACAAAGAGTTGGATTGTGAGACCCGACCCCGTCCACCGCGCTTCATTCTCAGCGGACCTGGCCCGATCTCTCGGCATGACCGCAATCCCAATTCAGGCCGCACGTCGCCCTCTTCGCTGGCGCGGGCCGGCACATTCAATGGACGCGCTGGTTCCGGACGCTGAACTCCGGGGTACGAATCGCGTCATCTGGATTGCCGCCAAGTACAAGGCCCATCTAGATTTGCTCACATGCCGTGGATGGACTGCTCAGTCGCAGGATTTACAGAATGCGCACCGGGCAGATCTGCACCAGGCGCTGGCTTACGCCTCCCTCGCAGATGCGCCGCAGGTGGATACCTTGCTCCTATATCCCCAGCTCGCAACTCATACTCTCTCCCCGGCAACGGTTGCAACGGTTACGTCAGGAAGGCGCCGCGTGCGTCTCGTGTTGGCGGCAGTCCCCTTGGGTTACCGCAATCCGGGACAGAAGGAGCAATGCCTTCGCTCGTTCCGTGACCTGCTTGCCGCTTGGCGGCTCTACACCCACAGGATCCTGGCCCTGCCGGCGAATTGGGTATCAACCACCCACAAAACCCCCGTGATCGCGAGCCGCATCGCGGCCGTGGCAATCAGCCCACGAAACCGAATGGCTAAGGCGGACGTCCCTCAACTGGCCAACTGGGCGACGTATTCGCCGATGACAGCAAGTTCAGATAGTGCATCGTCCTCCAGCACGATCGGCTGATAACCGGGCACACTGGATTCCGGTTTGAGGATGATCCGCACATGGCGCCACTCCGTGTCGGGATCGGTCGTTTTCTCGCTGTGATAGCGCTTAACGGTAAAGCTAGCGCCAGTGTCAGGGTCGTTGATGCCGCGGTGCTGTACCATCACGATCTTGCCCTCGCGCGTACCGCCTGCAGGCGCAGCAAACAGGCACCATGCGCCATTTGGAATCCGGCGGTTCATGGACTCGCCGACCACCTGCGCAATGAACATGCCGGGCCTAGGCACGATGAAATCGGGCGGGGCCACCCAGTCGAAGGCCTCCGGACTCTGCTCCACGTTCTGCAGCTCGCTGAAGCCGCCTGCGGCCACCTTAAATGAAACCACCGGCAGGGCATTTACAAACGGCTCGATTTTCTCGTGTGCAAGTTTCGGGAACGGGAGAAAATTCGAATCGGCCCTCTTTTCGCCGGAAGGCTCAGGCCCCCTGGCATTCTGCCGCACCAGCGTGCGGAAGTAGGCATTGGTCTCCGGATCCGTCGACCAAACGAGGCATCCCTTCATCCCGCGACTC
>SL_3KL_010_SEDDRAFT_10006609_pt1 | contig 10355 bp, 7 predicted proteins | sample SodLakKL_010_SED_2_FD_10381 | JGI IMG/M metagenome (IMG submission 10381)
TATTCAGTTGATCCACCACTCTCAGCGGTGAAAAAGTGGTATTGAGGTGATCGGCAAAGCGATTGGCAAAATGGGCTTTGAATACGGGGCTTTCCATGAGATTGCGAAACAGGGCCGTACTCCAGGGTGGATTGGGCCAATTGGGGCCATCGGGTTCCAGTGCGAAACTCAGGGTATTGTGAGAAGCATCGTTGCCTCCGTGTGGAGCCCCAAAATTATACACATAATCAAAGTCGAGACCAAAGCCGAAATCCAGGTCGTAAACCATCCATCTCCAGCGCCCGTCTTTTCTACTCTCTTTGGGCTGGGACAAATCCCCGTCCATGTATTTCCAGTAAGCGATGTTGTTCCCGGGCCAGTCATTATTCCTGCAATAAATCTGTATAATCTGATAGTCGATGAAGTTGTCGATATCCATCCTTTCGGATACCACTTTATAGTGGTCTTCCTGAGCCAAATCCTGCTGCAATGCGTAATTGAACAATTGACTGTAGTCTGCAATTCCCTCTGTACTGCCGTGGTCGTGGCTTCTGTTACCGGTCATGATCACAATCCGGTCGGGATCCATATCGTAATGACTCTGCAGATACCTACCGTCAAAACGGTCTCTTATATTGTGAATACCCCAGTATTCACCGTTGATAAAAACGATGGACGGCCGGGAGTACTGAATGTCCAGATCCGTATTTTCCTTCACCAAAGACTGAATGAAGGCGTCTCTAAAAACGGATTCACTCCAATCGTTTCCTGAATTTCTGAGAAGAAAGCGCTTGTGTCTGTCGACATCCTTGTCCGAGAAAAAGCGATAATCAAACCAGCTGTTCCCGTAGTCCGATCGCGCGTACAAACGCAGACTTTTCCGCGGCCGGTTGCGGCTGGTACCTCCGTGGATACGGGCACCTGCATCCTGGGCCAACACCCTTTGCCCGCCCTCTTCAAAAAACTCCAGGTGAACGTCCCTTTCCCACTCTCTGCCCCTTTGGAAATAATTTCCATTGAGAATTCCGGGCACGTAAATGCCCTCTTCGTATCCAAAGAAATTGTCCGGTTCGGTAATAATGGAAAAAACGGGCATTGTATATCTATTCGCAGCCAGCGGGTCGATGATGAAAGAGCCCTTCCACTCCTCCCCTTTTGTTCCGTCGGGCATAATGCCCACTGCTCTGATAGCGTATATTTTAAAAACTTCGCCGGCAGGAGGCAACCAGTTTTCTCGGTAAGGATGGCCGGGGTCCAGTGGATTGGTAGGGATTTCTGAAATGGTATTGGGTACTCCTGTCCTCTCCGACAATTCAATGGGTCCCTGATAGGGGGTAGATTCTTCTGAGGGTGCGCTTCCGTCCAGACTGTAGAAAATTTGTGCGTCGGGCTCACTGGAAGTGAAGATCAGTATTTCAGGTCCACTGTAAAAACCCGGTTCCATACTGGCGGTTATTTGCTGGGAATGCACCGCTGTCGACCAGACGGCCAGAAGCAGGAAAAACCACAGGAATGTATGGTGAATCCGGGTAGGGGTACACGAGGTCTTTATTGGCGTATCCATTGATAAAATTTTAAAGCTTTCGGACTTAACCTATGTTAGAGTGTTCTCATAAGCCATCTACCGGATAAAAATATCACCACCAAAATTAATACAAAAAGAGGAGAATAGCAAGTTCTCTGAGGAATAACCTGTGGAAGCAATGGTTTAAGGCTCAATAATCCGGGCTGGTGGGTATGTGTGATTATGGAGCAAATTTTTTCCGGGGCTTCGAGAGCCTCAGCCACCGGAAAAACATCCTCAGCCTACGGAGATTTGTTATCAGACTCAACTTAGTGATTTATTCAACTTTAGTCCACTTTGCCTGAATCACTCCTGCCCTACGCAGTCGGGGGGTGATTGGATGACACGGATTTATTGATGACTCTTTAAAACTCACTCATTGTCTGTACCGCTGATTTGCGTGATTTCCCGATTTCTCTGATTTTTTTGGTGGAACTTTATATCTACCATTCGTTTAGATTGCTAACTTTTTAGATTTTTTGAGTTCCTTTGCCTTTGCCTCGCCAAGGCGTGGTAAACTCCCTTCGCCCCTTTGCGACTTTGCGCCTTCGCGAGAAACCCAACAAGGCCTAATCTTAGGATTATAGATAAAATAAAAAAAGGGAACACTACTCAAAAACCACTGCTGAATCGCCAACCTACCCGCTTCACGGTTCACTTAAAAATCGTTTCATTAAAACATTTCTTTTTCTATCCCCCAGGTCAATGGTGCATCCGGAACAAAAGAGCGTCATTATTTGTATCTTTGCACGACAGAATACGACAGAAATATGGCGAGTCCCAAATCCGTTGCACTTTACACCCTTGGTTGCAAGCTCAATTACAGCGAGAGCTCTGCTCTGGGGCGCTCCTTTGTGAAAGCGGGCTACGGCATTGCAGAGTTTGATGACGGAGCCGATATTTACGTCATCAACACCTGTTCGGTGACGGATTTTGCAGACCGAAAATGCAGAAAAATCATCCGTCGCGCCAAGCGAAAAAACCCGGATTCTCTGATCGTAGTTACCGGTTGTTACGCCCAGCTGCAGCCGGAGGAAATTGCCGGATTTGAAGGGGTTGACCTGGTATTGGGCGCAGCGGAAAAGTTTCGAATAGTCGATCACGTGAACGCCCTCGATCTCGGTGGCCACTCGGTAATTAAAGCCGGCAGCATCAAACAGTTTTTACCCTTTGAATCTTCCTGGTCACAGGGCGATCGCACCCGCGCTTTTCTCAAAGTACAAGACGGTTGCGACTATAAATGTTCTTTTTGTACCATTCCGCAAGCGAGGGGAAAGAGTAGAAGTGACCGCATTGAAAATATAGTCGAGCAGGCCGTGCAATTGGGAAAAGGGGGCATACGGGAAATTGTTTTGACGGGTGTCAATATAGGCGATTACAAAGATCCCTCAGCGACCGGGGATCGTCCCGGCGATTTCCTGGAATTGATCCGGGCATTGGACGGTGTGGAGGAAGTCGATCGTTTTCGAATTTCGAGCATTGAACCCAATCTCTGTTCCGATGAAATCATTGAGTTTGTATCGGCATCGAACCGTTTTATGCCCCACTTCCACATGCCGCTACAGTCGGGCAACGACAAACAACTCAAGCAAATGAGGCGCAGGTACAAGAGAGAACTGTACGAAGACCGCGTTCGTAAAATCAAGGCGCTCATGCCTCACGCCTGTATTGGTGTAGATGTCATTGTCGGTTTTCCCGGTGAAACAGAAGCCGATTTTGAGGAGAGTTACCGATTCGTCAATGAACTCGAGGTCAGCTACCTCCATGTATTCACTTTTTCCGAGCGGGCGAATACCCCCGCTGCTGAGATGGAAGAGGTGGTGGACATGGGCGTTAGAAAAAAGAGAAATCAGCGGATGCGTATGTTGTCGGCCAAAAAGCAGAATCACTTTTGCGAGCATTTTCGCGGTGATAGTCGGCCGGTTTTATTTGAAAACTCAAATGTAGCGGGATGTGTCTCCGGATTTACGGACAACTATCTCAAAGTCCTGGTAAAAAATCCCGGGGAGCTGGTTAATCAAATCCGGGAGGTTGAATTAATCGATTGCAAGGATGGCGTATTCGATCGTGCGGAACCGATGGCCATTTACTCTCATTAAAAAGGTGTGGAAAAATCGATCTTTTACTCCTTGTAAATCTCCATTAAAATTTCGGTATCGCTCACATCAATCCCCTCCTCTTTTCCAACCACAATGGCTTTATTCGCGACTTCCAACCCCTCCTCTACCCTGCCTGCTCTGAAGAGTAAAGCCGCATGCGTATCCAGGTGAGGGTAAATGGGATGGATGTCTGTCACCCTGCCCATCAGGTCGGCTGCGCGGCTTAAAGTTTTAGGGTCCGAGGTGGCATCGTAAATATTGAGGCTCACAGAATTTACAGAATTGAGATTGGGCGAATCGGAGGTCTTCAGATGGTGCTCCATCTGGTCCAGGACCTTGTTCCACTCCTGCGTCTGCATGTAATATGAAATTTTAAACCGCAGCTTTTCGTTTTCAATATCATCCACTTCCAGTTTATCCAATCTATTCAATTGCGACAGCATGTATTTTTCCTCCCTCAGTTTGGCGTACATGGAAATTTTATCCCGATAGACCTTGCGGAGATGCGAGAGGGATTCGGTTTGTCCAAAACGCCTTTTAAACTCATTGTAACGGGAGATAAAATAATCCCCTGAATTGCCAGCGGTGATTCCAAATTTATACATCACCGACCAGGGAATCTCACCGATTAGTTCCTCCTCTTCCAGATCTATGATGTACATCAGTGCCTCGACAAAAAGACCGTCTTCAGATACGCCTTCATCGTAGAATGCAGCGAGGTAAAAATCGGGGAAACCGGGATTCAAGACCGCAGGGTCGAATGCATAATCCGGGAATTCTGAGTCTTCCATTTCAGCAATTTCCCGGACTTTTTCCGAAAATTCTTCGGCATCGGCTATGTAACCGGTTTTTTTTGTAATAAATGAAGCATCGGGGCCAAAGAACAAGAGCGTGGGAAAAGAAGTCACTCTGAATTTTGCAGCCATTGCAAAGCTCTCCTCTAGATCGGCATCCAGCCTCCAGCTGATATAGTTTTCATTCAACTCTCTGACCACTCCCGCGTCTCTGAAAGTCGTCTCTTCCATGGCGCGGCACCAATAGCACCATTCGGCAATAAAACTCACCATGATGAATTTATCGGTTTCAGCGGCCATTGTCCGTATTTCTTCCCAGCTTCCGGATCGATAATCAATGGTATCGGAAGTATGGGTACTGAGTGCCGGCTCGGGCAGGAAGATGAAGGGAAGGGAAAGAAAAATTATCAAAAAGACTTTCATCGCGTTTTAGTTATGTTTTGGGGCATTGCGCTTTTCAAAGTTACAAAAAATATCTAAAACAGCTGGATTTCCGGGAGCAGATGCATTACTCGACCCGGATTAGAGGTTTTGCTCGTAAGCGTAAACCAAATACCACAGTCCATCGATGAGTTCAAATCGGTATTCGGACACGAATCCCGTATTGTCCAGCCAGATTTTCTGATAAAATTCGGTTTCGGTCTGTCGGTATTCGACCTGGTACTCAGTACCTTCTATTTCAAAAACAGGCACCCGTAAAATGGCCCAGTTTTCCTCTGTCCACTCTTCTTTATTATTTGCTTCAACGAACGCCCCTTCGATGGGAAAATCAATTCGCGAGAGTTGAAATGCGGGATCGCTGTGAAACAGATAGTAAAAATCCTCGAACGATTCCGGCTCCGGAGGCGAGCCTCCAAAGGTGGAATTCAGCCAACCACAGCTACTGAAAAATAAGGCGATACAAAGCAATACAACTGTTGGCAAAGTCTTTTTCATGGTCCGTGCATTTAATCGTATTAGGTTGTTTCCCAAATGTAACTGAATTTTCAGTGAAAGGGTTCTTTTTACTGAAAAAACAGGTCGACTAATTATACACCAGGGCGGCCACAAAGAGAAGTAAAAACCTACAAAAGAAAATTTCATAATTTTTTAAACCTCAACAATAATAACGCAATGGGTAAAATTAAATATAAATCATTGGCGTTATTTGGGTTGTTGTTTCTTTTCAGCACCTACCGATTTTTAAATATGAATTCCCCTTGAGATCCATTTTCGTAGTGATGATACAAGACAAGACTCCTATCGGTTCTTTTTAAAAAAAATATCATGAAAAAAATCGCATTTATTTTATTTTGTGTGCTCATGGGTGTCAATTTAAGCGCTACAGATTTTATCAGGGACTACCGAGCAGAGCAGAAGGGTACCCATTCATTGGGTTTAAAACTAGAGGGCTTTAGATCACCCGCCTTATTGCAATACAGCTATTCCCCTACCTCATTTGGTTGGGATGACCCATTGATTTTTTCGGGGCCCGCTTTTGGTTTTAAAGGAACTTTTAATTATTTCTACCATATTCATCCCAAGGCGCGATTGGGTTTGGGATTTGTGGGAGGCAGGGATTCGTACCGCATACAGATAAGGCTACCTGATTTTTCTATATCCAATCCCGACCACAGTCGTTATTTTTTAGATCATTATTATCACCATATATCGTTTCTCGGATTAAATCTCTCCCTCAACCTGGACTTGCCGATTTGGAATCGCTCATACCTTCATTTCACGAGTAGTTTATCAGGGGTTTATCTCCCCAATGCCCATAAGATAAAGGAAGTTTCAATTGTTGCAAAACGCCCCGACGATGAGGTCATTCAGGTTTTTCATGGCCATTTTAAAAGAAATGAAGGCCTGCTTATTGCGTCCATCTTAGGATGTGGATATGCCTATAAAATAAAAGAAAATATGCGACTGCAAGCAACACTTAATGTTTTAATTTCCAGGGAAAACTCTATTCAAACTGCTGAACCTTTTACCTTTACCGATGGCTCTGATGAATACCCCGGAGATTTTAGAAAGCAATTTTTGCATGCCGGTTTTGGACTTGAGATGGTGTACTCGCTTCCCAACAGGCCAATGAAATAACTTTCAGGCGTGCTGTGTACCTCACCAACTCAATGAGGAATGCTGGATCGCAGGCATGCTATGTAGTAGTTATTTCATTACGGAGTATATTGGATTTCAACCATCTATCCCAGTGCGGTTACCTGTAATTTAGTAACTTTACCCTCTCATAAAAAAACCGGGCCGTGTACATCAAATATCTTCCAGCCGTCATTTTTTTCCTGATCCCCCTGCTCCTCCGGGCCGATGCAAATGTCCAGGAGGACAGCATTCGCATAGGAGCCAGTATGTCGTTAACTGGAGCGTACTCCACTCAGGGCATCCCCGCCCACAATGGATACCTGCTCTGTCAGGATCATCTCAACAGCGAAGGGGGACTGCTGGGTAAAGCGGTAAAGTTTGTCGTTTACGACGACGAATCGAATCGTGAACGGGCCAGGGAAATTTACGAAAAACTCATAGTCAGCGAAAAAGTCGATGCGGTCATGGGGCCCTATGGCTCTACCCTAACTGAGGCTGTAGCCGATATAACCGAAAACCACCAAATGGTGATGATTTCGCCTCTCGCTGCCACCTCCTCCATCTGGGAAAAAGGCAGGAAATACCTGTTCATGGTGCTACCCCCCGCTGAGTTGTTTCTCGCGGGACTCATAGACCTGGCGGATCAGCAGGGATTTAAGCGAATTGCTGTGCTGCAGGAAGACCAGTTGTTTCCGGCCGCAGCCGGGAATGGAGCGATAAAACTCGCAGAGCAAAGGGGAATGGACGTTTTGTTCCACCGATCTTACCCCAGTGGTAAAGTGGATTTTTCACAAATACTGGATTACATTGAGGCCCACGAAATTGAGGTATTGGCCATGGCGGCTTCCTCCCTCAGCGATTTTATCCGTCTGGTACAGCAAATGAATGAAAAAGGCATCGAACTAAAAATGTTCGGCACTTCCGGGGCGGTAGATGAATTTCAGGAGGAACTGGGGGATGCAGCGGAGTTGACTTTTGGCCTGTCGGCATGGGAGTCCACTCTCTCCAATCCGGGCATCGATCGGTTCACGGAGGACTACCGACATCGTTTCGAAAGGACTCCCAGTTTTCATGCGGCGGGCGCTTACGGGAGCTGTCAGTTGTTGGCCGAAGCGATAAGGCGGGCGGAAACGATGGATCAGGACCGCTTGCGCAAAGAACTTTTAAATTTGGAGACCACCACCGTATTCAGCGACTACGCGGTGGACGAAAGGGGTTTTCAAACGGCCAATAGGGGATTGTTTATTCAGTGGCAGGATGGCGAAAAAGTTATCGTTTGGCCGGAGGAGTTGGCAAGGGGCCAAGTTATTTTATCTGATTAAGCTTGTATTTAAAAAAGGGAAATTACTACCCCTAAAAGGAAGGATTATGATAAATAAGTGGTGTACTATAATCAACACTTTCTTTATTGTATCTCTCATTTCTACAGGCTAAATACAAGGCTACGTGGCCTATTTAAAAAAAAAAATCTCACCACGCTTGCCCCCAACTGGTTGGCGGGGAGGAACAGAGAGCACAGAGAATTAAGGGCACAGATTCTCATCACTAAATACAGAACAAATGACCAGGGATGAAGTACTGAAGGAGCTTGAAAAATACGGCGACCCGCAAACCAAAAAGACCTTTCTTCGACACGGGGCAAAAGAACCTTTTTTTGGTGTAAAAGTCGGGGATCTGAAAAAAATCCTCAAGAAAACCAAAAAAAATCACCAACTCTCTTTGGATCTCTACGATACCGGCAATTCCGATGCGATGTATCTGGCGGGCCTGATGGCGGACGAGAAAAAAATCACCAGAGAACAACTCGAAATTTGGGTGGAGGGCGCTTATTGGTATTTTCTCAGTGAATACGCGGTCTCCTGGGTTGCTGCAGAGACTGAGTTTGGATTTGATCTGGGTAAAAAGTGGATAGATTCCGATCGGGAGAATATTGCTGCAGCAGGCTGGTCCACATTAAGTTATTACGCCTCCGTGAATCCCGATGAAAAGTTAGATATCGATGCCTACAGTAAGCTGCTCGACCGGGTGGAGGATCGCATTGACTCCGCCCAAAACAGGGTCAGGCATACCATGAACGGATTCGTCATAGCTACCGGCACTTATATCGCGGAGTTGACTCCAAAGGCACTGGAAGTCGCTAAAAATATTGGAACGGTAACGGTCCATATGGGAGGTACCGCCTGTAAGGTACCTCTCGCAACAGATTATATACAAAAAGCAGTGGACAAGGGGCGGATCGGGAAGAAGAGGAAGACGGCGAGGTGTTGAATGGAAAGGGGAGAAAAAAATAAAATTATTTTTACTGCCTCTATTATTTTTATTATTAATTTTGTCCCAGCATAAATTTTAATGGATTATTTAAATGGACTTTTATAGTATTGAGAAACAGCCTGTCATTATCAAGGTTAAATTTCATTAAAGATGGGTTTGATTTTATTTCTCGCAAAGACGCCAAGGCGCTAAGAGAGTTTATAGACAAAGTGATTAACTTTATTTTTATTTCGTCATCGGATTTCGGAATGATCAATGGCATCTGTGCCTTCTTCCCCCCAGCCGGTGGGCCTACCTCCAACTGGTTGCGGAAACATGTATAGTGAATTAAAGAAATAAAAAAAAATAAAAATGAAAACATTGAATTTTATTGGTGGCTTTTTGTGTTTAGCTCTCACTTTGTGCTTTGCCTTTACTCAGACGGTTTCTGCTCAGGGCTGTGTAGCTATACAGGGAATGGGATGCAGCAATCCGGGAGTAGGGAGTCCGGAACACAGCCTTACTTCCAAAGGCAATTTGTCCATTTCAACCAACTACCGGTATTTTAAGTCCTTTCGCCACTTCAGGGGAGATGTAGAGGAAAAACACCGGGTGGAAAACAATACAGAAGTAATCAACAAGTCCAATTTTATTGATTTGGGAATCGGTTACGGGATTACCAACCGATTGAGTGTGACTGTAAATATCCCTTTTAGTTTTCACGACCGCTCTTCCCTTTACGAGCACTATGGAAATTCACTGGATGCGAATCCAGACCAAAAGCGTTTTCACACCTCCTCCGCCGGATTGGGTGATATCAGAATTACTGCCAACTACTGGTTCAGAGATGTGATGATTTCTCCCACCAACTTTGCGCTTGGATTGGGAGTCAAAATGCCCACCGGAAATCCTCACGTAACCGGGGAGTTTCACAAACTCGATGAAGAAGGCAACGACTATACCATTACCCAGCCGGTGGACCAATCCATTCAACTCGGCGACGGTGGATGGGGGATTATCCTCGAGGGTCAGGCCTACCACTCCATTTTCGATGGCAAGGCGGCACTATATTTTTCGGGTCAATATTTATTCAATCCCAAAAACCACAACGATGAGTTGAGGAGATTGGGGGGCAATCCAGACAATCACTGGAGTTATTTTTCAGCGCCTGACCAATTCGGTGCGCGAATGGGAGTCAATTACTTTTTACCCCGAGGTTTTTCCCTGGGTTTGGGAGGCCTCATTGAAGGAGTACCCGCCAAGGATTTAATCGGAAAAAGTGAAGGATATCGGAGGCCCGGCCACGCCATTTCTGTGGAGCCCGTAATAGGATACAACAGCCCCAGATGGAACGCCAACCTGAGCGTTCCCGTAGCCGTCTACAGGAACCGGATCAAAAGCGTCCGGGATTTGGAAACGGGAGGCCATGGAGATGCTGCTTTTGCCGACTACCTGGTTAACTTTTCATTTATTTACAATATTCCCTTAAATTCAGGCCCGGTCCAATTGGATTAATTGATCCTAAAATCCAAGTAAAATATCGTTTTTTATTACAAGGCATTATAAAAGTTTCATGCATGTAGAGGAATA
>SL_3KL_010_SEDDRAFT_10006610_pt1 | contig 10355 bp, 8 predicted proteins | sample SodLakKL_010_SED_2_FD_10381 | JGI IMG/M metagenome (IMG submission 10381)
TACATAGTTATTGTTAAAATTCTACCATTTTTTTATAGGGCATATAGATTTAATACTTCTTGTTTTTGCTGGTACATAACAACCACATAATTTACATGTTTTATTTTTACGTAATTTATCACAACTAACACAAATATTTGCTCTTTTTTTTGCAATTTCCTTTATTTGTGGGTTTGGAAATATATAATTTTTCCACCCATCATAAATTTCTGATAAAGTAACCATAATAATTTTTAAAATAATCTACCACCTTTATTTGATATGATTGTTGGGTTTGTTTTTGATTCAATCACAGCATTATGTAAAATTTCTGAATTACTTAATGCAGAATCATATAATCTTAATTTTTGAATACCACCAATAAATGATGAATTAAAGTTTTGTTCAATTAATAAATTACTTTTTCTTTCATCTTTAACTAAAATATCGGATGCAATATATTTAAAATGTTTAATGTATAACGGGTTTGTTGTGTTAAGTTCTTCAGATGATTCAATTAAAATACCAGAATATATGAATTTTTGACCTAAATTATCTGGAATTCTTATAACATATTCTAATTTTCTCCATACATTTTCACCAGTAAGTATTTTTGTTTCTAATGGAACGTCTTTTTTATAATCAAACATTGATGTTACTGGTAATCCAGTTCTACCATAATACATAATACCATCTTTCATATATTGATACTCTCTTCTATCAGCAAATGGTTCTAATCCTAACATTCGAGGATCAGTAAAATCTGATTTTCTTAACGGAAATTTATATATTAATTCATCAATAACGTTAATTTCAGTATCATAGCTATATACAATGATTGAAATTTTATTATCTCCATAATTTTTAAAAATGCCAGTATTATTTATTGATAAATTAAAAACATAATCTCTATTTGATATTGATGATATTGGATTGTTATATTTAATGAAATAATTATTAGTATTCGATTCACCTGTATAGTCAATTCGTAAAACATTTACTAAATTTTCTTCTTGATTTTCATTTATTTCTTCAACACTCAATACAATTCCATTTATTTCGGTTTCTTCTTCATCTAAAATTGGATCGTTTTGAATTGAAAACATATCATTAATATATGAATTATCCTGATTAGAATATAGATTATATGTTTGATAATCGTAATGATATGAATGTTTTAACCCAAAACTACCACCACCCCAACTAATATTATATGATGTTCCTATTTGTTTTTCTTTATCATTGTTTATTGCTTTAAAATATATTTCAGGGAAATCATTAATTTTCCATATTGAACGTCCATTAACAAAAATATTTAAAATTCCTTTTTTTAGTGGTTTACTATTTAAATTATCATTAATTTTTATTTTTTTGTATGGATTAAATGTTATTGATATTAATGTAAAACCTGTTGTAGTTAATTGATGTTCTGATGTATTATTTTCAATTAAACCATAGTCATTAATTAATTTATAACCAATTTTTTTGTCTTTTGTTATTTCAAATGCAATTATATTGTTTTTTATACTTTCATTTAATTGTAATTCTGAATATACAATTTCTTTTGATTCTTCGGGTATTCTAAATGCTTTTTTACGTTCCCATTTTTCTTCAATGTTATTTAAATAATTATTTAAACTAGTATTAACACCTATTGTAGTATTACCCATTATAGTTTCTCCACTAAAATATGGATTGTATTTATCTTCTGCACGAACACCCATTAAATAAAAAATTCCTTCGGATTCTGGAAAAATGTTTAATAATGTTTCAATTGTTATTCCATCACCATATCTATTAGGAAATAATTCATAGTTATACCCATCTAACTTAAAAAAACCATTTAAATAACCACCATTTAAATAAAAATAATTACCACTTTCATTTGAAGTTATTGCACTAATATTATAGTTATTATATTTTGTATGAATTGTTGTTCCACTTGTTTCGCCAGTTGTTGGATTATGAACTTCATTAAACCCAATTCTATTCATAGAAAATATATTATTTTTGGGTTCAATTTTTATACCAGAATACATTTCATTTATTAAACCAACATCAAAGGCTGTTAATCCAAAATCATATAATTCGATGTTGTCAGATACAGCGTTTTTCCATTTATTAAGACTCGTTACAGTTAACCCTGTGTTTAAATTCCAAGACTTTTCGTTAGTTAAATCAATGTTTATTGCTAAATTATTTGTAATTATTTTATTATCATTAAATTTCATTTTTTTTGTTTTAAATAAATACTTGTACAAAATGAATATACTTTAGTATTTATGAAAAACATTTTTTATGTCTAAAAAAGAAAATAATAAAAATTTAAGAAGTTGGAGTAATAGATATTGGTTAAATAATGATATATCTGATATTTTAAAAGAAGTAATTGAACCTGATGCTGTTGATGTTACTTCAATTCAAATGCATGATAATTTATGTCCAAATATTTGGGAAGACGAAAAAATGAACGCTGATGTTAGAAAAACATTATTAAAAAATGCTAAAAATTTCATTAATTATTGCGACATTGAAGATTTAAATTTTAATGATATTATTTTAACTGGTAGTTTAGCTAATTATAACTATAATCAACATTCTGATTTAGATGTTCACATTATATTAAATTTTAATTTAATTTCTGAAAATAAAGATTTTGTTGGTGATTTTTTCAAAATGAAAAAAATGTTATGGGAAAAAAATTATCCAATTCAAATAAAAAGTTATGATGTTGAAATGTATATTCAAGATAGTTCTGAACCTCATCATTCTACTGGAACATATTCAATAATTAATAATAATTGGATTGTTAAACCAGTAAAAAAAATAATAAATATTAATACTGGTGCTGTTCAATTAAAATCTGCTAATATTATGAATATGATAGATGATTTAGAATTAAATATTAACGAAAAAGATTTTATAGATAAACATGAAAAATTAAAAAAGAAAATCAAAAAAATGAGACAATCTGGTTTGGAAAAAAATGGTGAGTTTTCTGTAGAAAATTTAACGTTCAAAATTTTAAGAAATAGTGGTTATTTAAGAAAATTAGCTGACATAAAAACGAATTATATAACCAATGAGTTAAGTTTAGATGAAATATTAAATTTATAGTAATGAAAAAATATATAATTAAAAAAAAACAATTGAATGGATATATAGAAAGAAAAAAATCAGAAAAAACATTTTATGATATTCTTGAAAAATTATATATGAATAAAAAAATGTTAAATGAGAGTTTTTCAGAAAAAAAAGTTAATCAAACAATTATTGATGATTTTAAAAGAAGGGGTTTAATTAATCCAATAGTAAAGGAAACGTTAATAAAAAATGAAATTATTGATATTAATTATAAAATAATATAATATGTTATTTATTTTTACTTATAATTAAGTATTTATAAAGAAACATAAAAAGAAATAATAAATTTATATAAAAAAAACAATAAAAAATGGGAAAATTTTCATCGAAAGAAGCATATTATAGGAGACTTAGAAACTTAGCGGAAGTAAAGGAAGTTAATTCAAATATATCAAATACCAAATCATTAGGTACTTTGATTGATTATAAAAGAGGTGCTGATGGTATTGCATATGGTATTATTAAAGAAAATCAACAATATTACATAAAAAAGGCAGGGATTAAAGAAAGTCCTGATGTTTCTGATTTCGTGTATATTGGTGGTTTGGGCAATATTATGGAATATCAATATGATAAGTTATCTCAAGCCGACAAAAATAGAAATATGGTTCTTAATACCATTAATGATGCTAATTCAAAAACAATATCAAAAACTGGTAGTATTAGTAAGTTAAATAAAAAAACAATGCTTAATGAAGATGCTGAAGAAAAAATTGAAAAAGCAGAAAAAAAACTTGATGATTTAGAAACTGCTACAGTTGCAAGTAAAACAGAACCTAAAGCAATTGAACCAGAAGCAACAGATCCAGAAGCAACTGATGATGAAGCAATTGAACCAGAAGCAACAGATCCAGAAGCAACTGATGATGAAGCAATTGAACCAGAAGCAACTGATGATGAAGCAACTGATGATGAAGCAATTGAACCAGAAGCAACTGATGATGAAGCAACAGATCCAGAAGTAACTGATGATGAAGAAACTGATGATGAAGAAAAAGATATTGCTGTTAAAGATATTGAAAAATATGTTGGTAAATTACAATATAATGTTAGAAAAGCTGACTTAACCGAAGAACAAGCCACATCATATGTAAGTCAAATATTATCAGCATTTAAACCTAATTTTGAAAAAATGGATATTATTGATAGACGTGAAATCGCCAATAAATATATAATAAAAATGACTGATGATGATGATATTGATGATTTAAAAGATTTAGATTTGGGTGATGAAGAAAGTGGTTTGGATGAAAATTGTTCAGAATGTGGTGGTTTCGACAAATATGCAGAATCAAGGGGATTAAATAACGAGTCAATACTTGAATGTGATGAAGAAGAAATTACTAATTTAGTTAGTGGATATGCTAACGCATATGAAGATGGTATGAATGATGGTGATTTTAAATTAGTTTCATTATTAGTATCACCAGAAGTTTTAGAAAAATTAAAATCTGAATATGGTCATGAGGATTATACTGAAAAATTAACACCACATACCGATCAAATTAATGAAAGTAGTGATGATGATAGACAGAAAAAAATTAATGAACTTTGGGGAGGATTAAAAAGTCTAGGAAAAACCGCAGTTGATAAAACTAAAGATGTTGGAAAGGCTGTTGTAGATAAAGCTAAAGATGTTGGAACTAAAGTAAGTCAAACCTATTATAAGGGTGAGGTTAATCCACATGTAGATAAAATGGAAAAAGCAGCAAAAGATTTGCAGACAGCATTAAATGATTATAATAATATACTCCAAAAAGCAGGTCAAGAACCTGTTAATATTAATGAATTATTGTCTGATATTTTTGGTGGAATTGGTTCTCAAACACCACCATTAACTAAAAGTGGTAAAGAAATGACTTCTCCACAAAAAGCAGCTTGGAAAACTGGTAAAGATACACAACCAACAGATATTGATTTAAGTCAATATAAAAATGAGAATGTTGTTGATCCTGCTAATATTGAGGTTCAACCAAATGTTAATGAAAATGAAGATGAAGATGAAATTACTGAACCAGAAAAAGAAACACCAGAAACAATGCCAGACAATGATTTTGGTTTTGCTCCTGATAGTGAAACTATGGGTGGTGGTTTACCTAAACCCGATGGTGCTGAAACCAGTAGTGTTGATATTAATGTAGATGGTGAAAATAAATCAGTTAATCTTAAAATTAACGAATCAGAACAAAAATTAAGAAAATATGTTCGTCAACGTTTAAAAGAAAATTTAGGTTTAAAAAAATCAAAAATTAATGAAAGTAGTAAATCTAATAAAATAAAGAAACTTGATAAATTAATTGACGAACAATATAAACTATATGAAAATGTTGTAAAAAAAAAAAGTAAAATAACAGAAAGTTCTGATATTAATAATGAATTTATTCCACATGGATCATATACTATTTCAAATGCTGGTGGTTATGAAGTTATGTTAAGTAATGATGGTGAGCAAGCAAAACTTCGTGATGCGTTTGGAACAGATAATCCAATTGTTAGTGATTGGTTAGATATTGAATATATTCCTAATGAATATGATGATGAAGATGAAATGATTCCAGTGATTGATCCTAAAGGATATAACATACCCTTGAATCAAGTTATGAAAATTGAAAATAATTCACTAAATGAAGCAAAAGTTGAACATTTAGGAAAAAATCAAGTTGTTATAAAAACAAATAACGGTAAATATTTTCAAAGCTATGATACTGTAATTGCACATATTGATAATGATAATAATGTTACATTATCAGAACATTGGAATTATTCAACCACAACATCTAAATACAGATCACATTTTTTAGGTGAAACAACTAATGAAACAAAAAGAAAAATAAATAGTGGGGAATATGATGTTGTAGAAACTATAGAAATATTATAAATTTTTTATTAAAAATAAGAAAAAACCTATAATAACTAAAATTATAGGTTTTTTCTTATTTAACGATGATAGTATTTATAATAAATAAATTATTATGTCTAATTCAAAAGAATTAAAACTTATATATATCTTAAAAATTGGTTATAATACAAATGGTGAGGGATTATATGAGTTTATATTTTCAAAAGATGAAACAAATATTGATATTGAAAGTTGGTGTTGGGATATTTCACCTGCTTGCGATAATTCAAGTCCTCCAACAAATGAACATATTGATAAAATATATAACTTAAAAACAAATTCTTTTGATCTTTTTTGTTTACATGATGCTGTGGATAGAGAATATATGCATGGGTATCATACAATACATGCACTTGCTTATGAAACTGAAAAAACACCAATTGATGGTGTTATGGGTTATGAACAAATGTTTGAAGATAATCATAATGATGATGATTTACCATTACTTGTATTCCATTATGGTATGACATTAAAACAAATCACAGAATTATTAAGTGAAAGAAAATTTATTTTAAAAAATAATGAATTTATTGAAGCATCGTCAGTAGTAATAGAATAATTTATGTCTGATAAAATAAAAAAAGTCAATCCTGAAATTAATAAAACAAAAGAAGAACATCCAGATCATGTTCCTATAATTCCTGTTGATGTTAAAAAAGAAAAAGAAATACAAGAAAAAAGAAAGTTAGCAAAAAAACTTAAAAAAAAGAGTGGTAAATTTGAACCCGTTATTCTAACCAAAGATAATAAACTAAAAAATCTATTTGAATTAACTAAAGAAGAACGAGAAACAGAAATATTTAGATGTACAAGTGATCCTTTTTATTTTATTGAAACATATTTAACTATTTTTGACCAAACAAGAAATAATGGAATTGGTGAAATCATACCATTTAAATTATTCAAGTTTCAAAAAAAATTAATAAAAAAATATATTTCTAATCGGTATGTTATTGCAAATAAATATCGTCAGGCAGGTATTTCAACAACAACATGTGCTTTCATTGCTTGGTATATTATGTTTAATGAAAATAGACAAGTAGCAATTGTTGCTGATAAATTAGAAACTGCTCGTGATGAATTAATGTCTGATGTTGTCGATTTTATTGAAGGTTGTCCTACTTGGCTTAAACCTAAAACTGGTCGTGATACGGAAAAAAACCTTAAAGATACTCAAAAATTAAAAATCTATGATAATGGTTCGAGATTAGGTGCTTTTTCATCTAAAGGTCTTCGTGGTATGACACCAACATTAATTTTTTGGGATGAAACTGCTTGGACTGAAAAAGGAGATAAATTTTGGACTTCTGCACAACCAACACTACAAACTGGTGGTAAGGCAATTATGGTTAGTACACCTAGTGGTATGGATACTGTGTTTTATCCAACATTTAAAGGAGCAACGAGTAATAAAAGTGAATTTGTTGCTGTTGAATTATGGTGGTTTAATGATCCTAGATATAATAAAGGACTTGTATGGTATAAAAATAAAGGAAAAAAGAATGAAATAAAATTAGTTGATGAAAATTGGAGTAATGAGAAAAGAATTGAATTACAAAGTGATGGTTGGGTAGCAAGTTCTCCTTGGTTTGAAAATGAAGTAAAGAACGCTAATGGAAACATGCGTAAAATAAAACAAGAATTATTATGCTCGTTTCTTGGGGCTGGTGATAATTTTATTGCTGAAGAATATTTGAAACGTATTGAAGAAAATGAAATTAAAATACCAATTCGTCAGGAATATGTTGATAATAATATGTGGATTTTTGAAGATCCTATTATTGGTGAAGAATATATACAAACAATTGATGCATCATCAGGACATGGAGAAGATAATTCAACTGTTAATTTATTAAAAGTAAAAGAGTTTATTGAAGAAAAAATTATTACTAAAGGAAATAAAACAAAAAAAGTTAAAATAAAACGATATAAAACCGAACAAGTAGCTGAATATTATGGTAAAGTAACACCACAAATGTTAGCTGAAATAGCATATCAATATGGTAAAGCATATAATGAAGCATATACCGTTGTTGATATAACTAATGGCTATGGTGTTCAGACTATCGAAAAATTATTAGAATTTAGTTACGAAAATATTCATTATGCCGAAGTAACGCATAAACCATCGAGAGATAGATTACAAGGATATATTAAAAAAGGTCAAAAAACTATGGCAGATGGTAATGTTATTACTGTTGATCTAATCCCGGGTTTTTTCATTGGTAATAATAGAGCGTCTGTTTTACTTGAAATGCAAAGAGCAATTCATCTTGAAGACGTTATAATTAAATCAATTAGAACTTTAACCGAATTTCAAACATTTGTTACTGTTGCTGGTAATAGAGTTGCTGACCATAAACGTACATTTCATGATGATTCTATTATGGGATTGTCTATTGGTATTTATGTAATGAATTTTGATATGAATCGATTTAAAGAAAATAAAAAAACTACTGAAAAGATATTAAATGCTATGATAACTAATAACGATATAAAGGAAAGAGAAATGATTAATAATAAAAAAAATAAACCAATGATTTCTCCAAATAGCGTTAGTCCACATAATCCATATATAGCACATTCTTGGTTATTTAGTGACTTAAAAAAACGTTAATTTTAGAATTTCGGGTTTAATAATTCAAATTCCATGTTTTTTGCAAATAATTTCAAATTTATCTTTAATGTTTGAATTAATAATTAATGAATAATTATATTTATTACCATGTATAATGGTAGATTTTTTAATGAATTTTTCTTTATCCATTTTAAATAATTATAAGTCTTTTAAAATTAGTCATATGATTCTTTTTAATGTATGTCCATTCAATATCACGTCCTTTTTTATAATAACTTTTACAAATATAAAAAAATAATTCGTATTTATTATTAAATTAATGATTTTTGGAAAAAAAATACTATTTATAAAAAACAATAAAATTTTATAAAATATGGAAAATGAAAAAAAAGGTACAATATATCAACAATTAAATAGTATTTTAAATTTTGATGGTTTGGGATTTGAACAAGACGATCAAAAAGGTGTTGCTCAAACAAAAACTGAACCAATAAAAGATGAAAAAATTTTAATAAAAGGTAATTCACCTGAAGAAATTCAGAGAAAAGGTTTAGAATTACAACAAAAAAAAGATCTTCAAAGTAAATTTTTTAGAACTACTGATAGAGGATTTCAAAAAGCACTTCAATATGAAGCAGCTAGACTGCCTGCATATATTGACTATGAAGGTATGGAATATTATCCTTTAATTTCAAGTGCACTTGATTTATTTATGGAAGAATGTACAACCATTGGTCATAATGGAAAAATGCTTAATATTTATTCTAATAAAGAAAGGATTAAGCATTTACTTGAAGAATTTTTTTATGATATTGTTAATGTAAATGTTAACTTACCTTTTTGGACAAGAAATCTTCCAATTAGACAAGATAGTGTTATACCACTACTTGATGGTACTGAAAAAACAATTAAAGAAATTGCTGTAGATTTAAAAAATAATCCCCAAAAGGAAATTTGGACTTATTCTGTCCAAGACGATACGAAAAAAATTGTTCCAAGTAAAATTATTTGGTGTGACTTAACAAGAAGCAATAGTAAATTATTAAGAATTAATTTAGATGATGGAACATATGTTGAAACAACACCAGATCATGAATTTATGTTAAGAAATGGAGAGTTTATACAATCCCAAAATTTAAAATCGGGTGATAGTTTAATGCCTTTTTATACAAAAGAGAGCAAAACACCTAAAGACAATATTAGTGGGTACGAAAAGGTTTACAATCCATCAAGTAATCATTATAAATATACACATACTTTAGTTGCACACGAATTAATTAGAGATGTTGAAAAAGAAAAGAATAAAATATTTGACACACATCATAAAAAGATTTTAAACCATAATGTTGTTACTGTTGAATGGTTAAAAGAAACTGATGATGTTTATTGCATGGAAGTTGTTGGTTCAAATAACGAACAAGATAGACATAATTTCCCTATTTGTAGTAAAAATGAAAACGGTGAATATAGTAGAAATGGTATATTTGTTTCTAACTGTAAATATGGTGATAATTTTGTTTTATTATATGGTGAAAGAAAAAAAGGTTTAACACATGTAAAACAATTAGTTAATTATGAGATTGAAAGATTTGAAAGAATCCAAGACGGTAAACCAATTGTTAAGTTTAAAGAAAGAATGACTGGTGATGAGTTTAATGTTTTTGAAATAGGTCATTTTAGATTATTGGGAGACGACAAATATTTGCCCTATGGATCTTCTCTTTTAAATAAAATTAGAAGGGTTTTTCGTCAGTG
>SL_3KL_010_SEDDRAFT_10006611_pt1 | contig 10355 bp, 6 predicted proteins | sample SodLakKL_010_SED_2_FD_10381 | JGI IMG/M metagenome (IMG submission 10381)
GATAAAATTTTCGCTGTCAGGAGAAATAATGGGCCCGCCGCAGCTAAGAGAGTAACCGGTTGATCCCGTGGGTGTGGCTACCATGAGTCCATCTGCCCAATAGGTATTCAGGTAGTGTCCGTTTACAAAGGCACTGATGGAAATCATGGTGGTAGTATCCCGTTTGATAAGGGTAAGCTCATTGAGGGCATAAGGGAAGTTACCGAAAAGCTTTTCACCTTTGGTCTCAAGCATCAATAACGATCTTTGGTCAAGCCTGAAGTTCCTTTCTTTCAATGCTCTTATGGATTCTTTCATGTGATCGGTGGATACCGAAGACAGAAAACCTAACCTGCCTGTGTTAATTCCCAATACCGGTATCTCTGAGTCACGTATGTAGGGGAGGGTATCGAGCAGTGTGCCGTCTCCACCTAAACTAATCATACAAAAGCATGTACGGGGTATCTCTTTGTGGTTGTGAAAAACCTGAACCGGTTTTTGGAAAGAAACCCCGTTTTGCAGAAAGGTATAAAACTCATGCTGCACATAAAAAGTGTGGGTGTCGGGCTCCAGCAGGCGAATCATTTTCTCAACTGCTGGGAAATAATCGGGTGCAAACTTTCTGCCAAACAGAGCTATATCCATAATAAGGTTTTAGAGTAAATCCAGCCTTCTGGAATCCAATTTTAAAAATGTGAAAAGAAAAATGGTGAATGCCCATAAGGAGGATCCCCCATAGCTTATATATGGTAAGGGAATACCCATAACAGGGACCATGCCAATGGTCATTCCGATATTTACCATGAAGTGGAAGAACAGTACAGATGCCAGGGCATACCCAAAAACCCTGCTGAAGGAGGACCGCTGACGTTCTGCCAGTATAATGATCCGAATGATTAGTGTCAGGAATAACCCAATTAGCAATGTGCTACCCACAAACCCCCATTCTTCGCCAATGGTGCAGAAAATAAAATCCGTGCCCTGCTCGGGGACAAAGCTAAATTTTGTCTGGGTACCCTGCAGGAACCCTTTCCCGGTTAACCCTCCACTACCAATGGCTATTTTCGATTGATGGAGGTTGTATCCGGCACCCCGTAAATCAACCGTTTCGTCAACAAGTACCGCAATTCTCAACCTTTGGTGTGGTTCGAGTATCTCATTGTAAGCATAATCAGCACTGTATACGTAACCATTTACGAGTATCAAAACTACCAGGAGTTGCTTTACAGCCGATGGTTTTTTTCTCAGGAAGATTGCTGTGATTATGCCCAGGATCGTGAGTGCACCCATAATATAAAACTCATTGACCAGCAATGTCATTACAAATAAAATTACGGCAAGAATTCCCAGTAGCAACAGCCATCCTGAAATATAGCCTTCTCTGTACAATACAATGACAAAAGAGGAAAATACAAGCGAGGTGCCCATGTCGCTTTGCATCACCACCAGAACAAAGGGAATTGCTATGAGGATAAAGGGTTTGATGATGACCTGGAAAGTTTTGGTACGGGTTTTTGACTCGTAAATAAGCCGGGCCAATGCCAGGGCTGTTGCATATTTTACAAACTCAGAGGGCTGAATAGCTACACCTCCCACGTGAAACCAGGCTTTGGTAGCGTTTACCGTTACCCCAAACAGCAGCACTCCTATGAGCGATATGATACCCACGCCAAATATGATATAGGCAAATGCAGGAAAAAACTTAACATCCATTATCAGGATAACAACTGCCAGCACCAATGCTGTGAGTATCCAAACAAACTGCTTGCCGTAGTGCTGACTGAAGTCAAAAATACTTTGGTGGGTGTCTTTAATTTCAGCAGCATAAACCGATAACCACCCCACTATAATGAGGATGAAGTAAACAAGTACGGTGAATTTGTCGATGTTTTTAAATATGCTAAGTTGTGGTCTCATGTTAGAGGGAATATAGTATTTGTTCAAAGGTTGGGCTTTGGAATAATTGTTTTTGAATATTTGCCAGCATGTGCTGTCCTTCAGGGCAAAACGCTTTGTTTTTCAAAACAGAAAAATCCAACCGTGTAACATGTTTATGTAATTACGAATAAAACGCTTAAAGGGTTCTTAAAATTTTGCATCAAGAATTCTTTGTTCAAACCAGCCCCTTTTAATCTCTCCTGTTAAATACTTTTCAACCATCAGGCTTGATATAGGGGCGGCCCAGGCAGCTCCACTTCCTGCATTTTCCACAATTACCGAAATAGCTATCTGGGGTTCTTCCACCGGTGCAAAAGCAATGAAAGCAGAGTGGTTTTCTCCATGGGGGTTTTGTACAGTACCTGTCTTTCCTGCCATGGGGATGTCAGGGATCCTGGAAAACCGGCCTGTACCTGCCTCCACGGTTTCAAACATAGCCTCAGCCATGATTTCATAATGCATAGAATCAATGGTGGTGTAGTTGGGTTCAATATAATCGGGGTTCAGGTTGTCAGGAGCCCCAATGGCTTTGACTACATGGGGGGTGTGATAAAAGCCCCTGTTGGCCACTATAGCAGCAAAGTTGGCAAGCTGTATGGGTGTGGTGCCTATTTCTCCCTGCCCGATTGATAGTGAAATAACGGTCAGTGCTCTCCATCCCCTTGTGCCATATACCTGGTCGTAGTAGTCGGCGCTGCCTAATAGACCCGGCAACTCATGGGGTAAATCGCTGTTGAATGCCCTGGCAAACCCCATGCTCATTAGATGGTTACGCCAGTTGGTGAGGGCTTCCTGCATGCTTTCAAATTTTGGCAGCTCCAGAGTATTACGAAATTGAATGGCTGAAAACGTGTTGCAGCTGTGTTGTATAGCAGTTATAGGGTTTACAGGCTGCGGATGGGGCCGGCATCGTATGGTTATTCCTCCACTGCGATAGTGGCCGGGGCAGGAATAGGTAGAGTTGGCATTGATGCCCCCTTCCTGCAAGCCAATGAGAAAGTTAGCCGTTTTGAAAACTGAGCCGGGCGGATAGTTGGCCATCAGGGCCCTGTTAAACAAGGGGTTGAGCGTATCGGCCTGCAGCATCCGGTAATTGCGTGAGCGCACTCTTCCTACCAGCAAATCAGGGTCATAACCCGGTGAGGTTACCAGTGCAAGGATTTGACCCGTGGAGGGTTCAACAGCCACAATGCTACCTCTCTTGTTTTGCATGAGTTTTTCACCATAGATCTGTAAATCCATATCCAGCGAGCTGTACAAGTCGGTGCCTGCCACTGCCATGGTGTCGTACCTGCCATCCTGAAAAGAGCCTATGGCACGGTTTAAAGCATCTACCATTACAATGCGGCTACCTTTATGTCCCCGCAACTCTTCTTCATAATGCTTTTCTATACCTGATATTCCAATGTAGTCCCCCTGCCGGTAATAAGGTTCGTTTTCGATGACAGACGGGCCCGCTTCACCTACATAGCCGAAGGTGTGGGCAGCTATGGGGTGCACATACTTGCGTAAAGTACGGGGTTGTACAAAAAATCCCGGAAAACGGAAAAGTTTTTCCTGTATAGCGGCATAGGAATCTTTAGAAATCTGTCTTTGAAACAAAGAAGGGGTAAAGCGGCTGAAGTGCCTTGCCGATTGCATCCGGTTGTCAAATTGCTCACGGGTAATATCAAACAGGGAGATAAACTCTGTGGTGTCAATCTCACCTACCTGGGCCGGGATTACCATCAAGTCATAATAGGGCTCATTGTAAACCAGGAGCTCACCGTTGCGATCGTAAATAAGGCCACGGGCCGGGTATTCTGTAATTGTACGTTGAACATTGCTGCTGGCATAAACTTTATAACGGTGGTCGATTACCTGGATATAAAACAATCTGGCCAAAAAAATAATGCCCGTTAAAATGATAAATATGATGATGAAAACTCTGCGCCGGGAAGCATGTTCTGAGCTTTGATTTGAATTGAGCATAGTGTTGTCAGGAATGAGGTAACTTGGTAAGACAAAAATACAAAAAAGGTCGGTTTTTTTTAGTATTATTGCATAGATGCATTATTCCTGAAGTGAAATTCTGGTGAAGATTTCTTATAAAACCCATTTACCAGCCTTTTGAGGTATAGCATCCCTAAAAGAAATTATAAACATCAAATGTGGGCATATGAGTAAAATAGTTGTATTAGGCGCAGGTATGGTAGGCAGAGCCATTGCCATTGACCTGTCAGAAAAGCATGATGTTACTTCAGCCGATATTAACGAGAAGGCATTGATAAATCTTCGGGACAATTATCCCATCAAAACAACCCCCATCAACCTGATGGAAGAGGAGAAAGTACAGGAGCTTGTGCGTGATTTTGATTTGGTTGTTTCGGCGGTTCCCGGTTTTATGGGTTATGATACAGTGAGAAGTGTGATTGAAGCCGGCAAAAATGTGGTGGACATTTCATTCATGCCCGAGGATTACATGGACTTGAATGCCCTGGCGGCCAGAAAGGGCGTTACTGTTATTACCGATTGTGGTGTTGCTCCGGGTATGCCCAACCTTATAGCAGGTTATTTCAATGAAGTTATGGAGCTGGACACCTTTGAGTACGTGGTGGGAGGATTGCCCAGGGTTAAGGTTTATCCTTTTTATTACAAGGCCCCGTTTTCTCCCATTGATGTGGTGGAAGAGTATGTCAGACCCGCCAGGTACCTGGAGAAAGGGCAACAAATGACCAAACCTGCCATGAGTGAGCCTGAGTTGATGTTTTTTGACCAGGTGGGAACCCTGGAAGCTTTTTATACCGATGGGCTGCGATCATTGTTGAAAAATCTTTCTCACGTGTCCAATATGAAAGAGAAAACCCTGCGCTATCCGGGGCATATTCAACTTATCCAGGCATTGAAGACAGCCGGTTTTTTTGACAAAACACCGGTTACCATTAACAATACCGCCATCAGGCCCATCGATTTTACCAGCAAAATCCTCATCAATGACTGGAAGCTGGAGCCCACCGAACCTGAATTTACGGTGATGAAAGTAATGCTTAAAGGGAAAATGGATGGAAAACCCAGGGATATTACCTATGAGCTGTATGACACCTATGATGAGAAAGCCAAAATATCATCCATGGCACGTACCACCGGTTTTACAGCCACAGCACATGCTGAGGTGATTTTGCAACAAAAGTTTACCGGTAAAGGTGTTTTCCCGCCTGAACTGGTGGGAATGGATGGGGAGTGCTTTGAGTTTGTAATGGATTACCTCAAACAGAGAAATGTGGTTTATAAGCGGACAGATAAGTAGATGTTTGGGTTATAAGAGGTATTGACCATTTTTCATCAGTCTGTTTTGAGTTGTGCTTTATAAGTCCGGGTTCACGGATACGCTTTTAAGGTATTGGTCAGCTTCTTTTACGGCCTGAATAAGTTGTTGCTGGTTTTGTATGGTAAGTTGTTTTGCCATTATCAATTCATTTATCCTTTCCCGATCTTTCCCCATGCTGCTGATAAACGATCTTCTTGAAGGTCTCAGCTGGACAATCTCACCAGAGGTGTTTTTAAGATAGTAAGATTGTGTTTTCTGCAGAATTCTTTGGTGGGAAACGGTTTCTCCTGTCCTTACAACTTCCGATCTTGCACTGATTCGTTTGTGGTGAGTAACATACAGTTCCAGATCACCCTTGTAAAGTTGCTGTGCAAATTGCATGGCATCAGCTCCTGTGATGGGGTTTTTGACAGGAATTTTTTGGAAAGTAAGAGGCTGACCCCCATCTATATCTATTGTAAATTTATTAATAAACCCACGATCCAGCATAATGTGGTTGAAGACCCCGGGAGAAAGCCAGAATAACTCATCAAGGAGCATATTGTATTTCAGCAATTGGTTTGTATATACTTTTCCCGATTGGGTTATGATGTCACCTTTTTTCCAATCATCAAAAAGAAACTGACGGCCTGAATATGCCTGTGGAGGGAAGAAAATTTCCCCGGGAAGATAGACCTCATTAAAAACATGCTCATCCGGAGGCATTTCAGCCTCAATGTTATTTGTGAGCAAAAAGAATAATATAACCGGAGTCAGTAATATCTTAAGGTTGTTTTTCATCGTCGAGAAAAATAAGTCGTTAGGGTGCAGGTTTTACAATAAAATCTTTATGGTGTTCAATAACTCTTCCATCGGGGAGCATGCCCTTTATAGTAATCCTATAGTTTCCTTCCAGGTCAGAGGTGTAAAACGAGAACTCAAAATCATCTGAAAGACCGTTGATGCCGGGGCTCCAATATAAAAGTTGTCTCAAATCCGGTTTGTGATGCCTGGGGTTTTCTTGTTTATTGTATTTGGGTTGCATCAACCGTGTATTTGGTTTGAGTTGAGTGGTTTGAACGTTTTTTCCATTCAGAAAGTAGGTGTAATCGCGGTACTCATCATCTGTTAGGAAAATCGACACTACCCCGTCAAAAGCAAGATCGCCCACAGCCCATCGTGTGTTTTTGGTTTCTATCCGGTCAATTTGAGGAGAATTGAGATCCATGACTCTTTGGTTGGCTTTGTGTAAAAGTAAACCATCCAAAAATATGGCTGGTGGATTGTCGAAATAGGCAAAGTCTTCTCTTTCGTTGAGCAATCTGATACTATAACCTTCATCCTGGTGCCTGCTACGAACCGGGTACAGCAGTTCTCTTGATATCTCCATAAAATCATCCAGTGGCTCATACTCTGAAGGGATTACGGTATGGTCAGGGGTGGAGTAAACTTTATACGCAAAGTTTTGCCATTTGTCGGTGGTGATTGTGTCAACAAGGTCTATGGAATAGGCTTTAACAGCCCTTATAACCTCCTGGCTTGTGAGCACATAATCGCGTGTTTGGGGACGAAAATCATACCTGGGTGGATGATATTCTGCTGTGTTTTCATAGCGGTTATCCAGTTGAATATCCAGGGAGTGGTCATGATTTGAAAAATCGCGAAAGGATAAAAACACCTCTTTCCCAAGATAATAGTCGTTCAGCAGAAAGAAAAACCGGCCATCCTGGTTGGTTTTGGTATACATCAGTGATGCAATGGTGTCAGGAGTTGTTAAAACAACAGAAACATTGGGTTTGTATTGTTTTAGGGCTTTGTCCCAAACTCTTCCTGAAAAAATGACCGACGCTGTTTCTGTTAAAAACTTCCTGTTATGCTTGTTCTGAGGAGATTTTTCAACAGCAAAAGTTTTGTCTGGGGGTTGGTTTTGCTGAAAAAAAGCATGTACCGGACTGACAGAAACAGAGTATATTCCAGCTTTGAAAGTAGAGTCATTCACCCGAATATGCACATCCATTTTCTCCCGAAGATCTACTACTGTTTTGGCTGGTTTAATGGTTATGGTTTGCTCCTTATTAGTTTTCTGATATTCATGGGATAAAACATTATGCACTCTGCCGGAGTCAAGAGTAGGGATAGAAGTGGATGTGTCTTCACGAACCTGTTTAATGTGAGATATTTCTTTGTCAAAGCGGTTAACAATATATACATGTTTGTGGCCGTAGCATTCCTGAGGTTGATTTCTCAGGTAGTTGGTGAATCCCACAAGCTGGTAGAAACCTGTTTGCAGGGTATCTTCAATGTAAATGCTGCTGGCATAAGAGTTGTTATTGAGTCTGCCTGATGTTTCATAGATGGCTTGGTGATTTTTATCAAGGAGTACCAGGTTCATAATTTTGCTTTGGGCCTGGGTCTTATGGTGAAAAATGCCGGAATTGAAAAACATACTTTCTCCGGCAATGTAAATATCCCTGTCCGTAACAACAGAAACAACCTCATTGCAGTTTTCGGAAAAATCGTCACCATTCAGGGCCCCTACATTTTCTGTAAAAAAGAACAGGAAGGCAAATAATGCCATGACTCCTGCAGCTTTCTTTAAGAGCAAACCCCTGCAGCTTTTTGGTTTTGGCATAAAAGGCCTGGTAATGCTTGAACCAGGAGCTTTGGATAAAATATTACTTGTAGAAGAGTGAATCATATCAGGTTCATTGAAAATATTATGTTTTATGATGATGATGCCTTTTGGGGGTAGAAAGACTCATGCTACCCCCAAAGTAACCCTATTGAACATGTTTTAAAAGTTGTGTCATATTTATTCAGTAATAAGCCTGACAATCTCCTTCCTTTTGTCACTGCAATACCCAGAATTCAGGCACCGTTTCAAGGAAGCAGCGGTGTTCAGGCAAAAACGACAAATCCGGTATTTCATTAAATTCGATGTCTCCCGGAACGGGCGGTTCTTTGTTCAGAACAAATGATTGTTTTTCAGAACCTGAAACTTCAAATAGCCCCAGAACAATTTTACCGGGCTCAGTGATGCACGTGATATTTCCTTCAAGCTGGGTTGCAACTGGATCAAATAATGCATTATCTGCCGCAAGTTGCTCTTTCATGGCCCTGTAAAATGAATATGCTTCATCGGTCAGNCCTAGCTTGTTGGTTAACAGAATCCGGGCATCAATACTACCATTAAACGAAAGGGGAATATGTTTTTTTTCTTTGGGGACAAAACCCAGTGAATGCTGGTATAAATCACCCACCACAGATTCGAATTCAGGGTCAACCAGGTTGACATCGCCCTTTAATGGTCTTTTGGTGCGGCAATGCAAAATGGGGGGGTCATCTGCACTGTAGATGGTACAGTAGTCATGGTCATGGGGTACGAAAAGGGTGCATAGTTCAAAATGGATTCTTTCACGATACTGGTATAATATCTCTGGCTGGAAACGTATTAAATTTGAGAACTGGTCATCCGTATTTAAATCGGTAAAAACTTCTACCCCTTCCATATAAGTGGGGATAGGTTCACCCATATTATCCGGGATATCTGTAAGCTTTGAGTCATAAAAACCATAAACCGATTCAAGCGGTGAAACCGGGTTGAGTTCTTGGGGGAGAGATTGATAAACATGCCCACTGCGAAGTTCTATGCGAAGCGTATATTGCTGGTTTTCTTCTGCCTGAATTTCCTCATTTACATACACTCCTGGCTCCTGTTCGCTAAACGTAAATTTTTCTCCATCCTGATTTTCCACATAGACAAATGCAAATCTTACGGGTTGTTGCTGAAGTTCCTGTCCAAACCCTGTGGTGTTTTGAAGAACAACCTTTTGAGGTTCATCCTGATTGGTTAACAAAGCCCTTACCACTAAAACTTCCTCACTGAGCTTTGTATGGCCATCATACACCTCTGTACAGGAAGAAGCTATTGTTGAGGCTACTGCCAGTAATAAGAGGTATTTACTATGTTTGATAAAAAGTTTCATAACCCTGTATTAAAATGAAAAATTATAGGTTAATGTAGGAAGTGGTACCCCGATGATGTACATTTTATAAAGGCTGAAATGTCTGAAATCATTTTGGTTGCTGGGGGTATCTTTTTGGTAGAAAATGGAATAGGCATTTTTCCTTGCATATAGGTTAACAATGGAGAGTGTCCAGCTTCCTTTCCAACTTCGTTTCTTTTTAAGGTTCTGATCCCAGGTTATGGCAACATCCAGGCGGTGATAGTCGGGCATGCGGTATTTGTTTCTGTCGGAAAAGTAGATGATTTGGTTGTTGTCAAACTCATAAGCAAACTCAGGCAGAGTGGTGGGGCGGCCTGTGCTGTAAACAAAAGTTGAATTGATTCTCCACCTGCGCGATAGGTTGTAATTTGCATTCAAAACAAGGTTGTGGGGTTGTTCATGGTTGGAAGGGAAGTATTCATTGCGGTTAATTTGCATTTCCGGATGTTCACCACTGGTTCTGTATCTCGAAAGAGAAAAGGTATAGCTGAACCATCCGGTGAGGCGACCACTCAATTTTTCAATGGATAGCTCTGCTCCATAATTGTATCCTCTGGCATTCAGTAGGTCCGTTTCAATGTTTTCGTTCATTAGCAGTTGTGCCCCATTTTTATACTCCACGACGTTTTGCAGGTTTTTGTAATACACTTCCAGGGATGTTTCAATGTTGTTTTGGGCGAAGTTTTTAAAATACCCCAGGGCAAACTGGTCGCTTCTCAGGGGTTTGACATACGTGTCGCTGAGCTTCCAAATGTCCGACGGGTTCATAACCGATGTATTGGACAGCAGGTTAATGTACTGATGAATACGGTTGTAGCTAAACTTTAGCGAGCTAAACTCATCCCAGCCGTAGCGCAAGCTGAGCCTGGGTTCTGCGCCATGGTAACGGGCTACACTTTCCCTGTCCTGGTAAACTATGCTGTCAGTTATGGTGAGCGGGCTTCTGGGCTGATCGGGCTCATACTTGAAAACCTTTGATGGGCCAAACATCTGGTAGAAGGAGTATCTTAAACCGACTTCTATATCCCATTGTGGGCTAATGTTTATGTTGTCACTCACATAAACGGCAAATTCAGCGGCATTTTCCTGGTCAATTTTATTGGGTACGATATACGAATCCTGGTGTGAGGGTTCTATATGACCGG
>SL_3KL_010_SEDDRAFT_10006612_pt1 | contig 10355 bp, 8 predicted proteins | sample SodLakKL_010_SED_2_FD_10381 | JGI IMG/M metagenome (IMG submission 10381)
AAAATTCATGGAAATTTTTCTGTTTATCCTTTATTTTATTCTGTTTTCATGGATGCTCGGGAAAATCCAGTTCTTCAGAGATATACCGGGACTTTCTTACAGGATGTTGCTGCTTTTTTTTATTCTTAAAATTCTGGCAGGAATTTCTATGATTCAGGTCTATACCCATATCTACGATCTTGAAATTGCTGATTTTCACAAGTATTTTCGTGATGGGATGGTTTTGTATGGACTTCTCAGGGAAAGCCCTGTTGATTTTCTTCGCATCTTAACAGGAATACAGGCTTCAGCTGAGCATCTCTCGCACTGGTATGAACAAATGGATTACTGGAACCGACCCTGGGAATCGCCGGTATATAATGACAACCGGGTGGTTATTCGGTTTAATGCCCTGGCGGCAGTCTTTTCATTCGGTTCATTATATATACACACAATTTTTATCAATTTTTTGTCGCTCAGCGGCCTGGTGGCCCTTTATAAATTTATACTCCGGTATGCTGACAGAGATAAACTTTTCTGGTTGCCACTGGGCATCTTCCTGTTCCCGGGGTTATTGTTCTGGGGATCAGGTATTTTAAAGGAAGGACTTCTGATCTGGGCTTTTGGTTACTGGATTTTTTACACAGATAAAATATTTACTCAGCAAAATTTCAGGTACACTTACTTTATTTACCTTATTTTTTTCAGTTATTTACTTTTCCTTTTAAAACCTTATGCACTGGCTTTATGGTTGCCCTGCATGGCTGGCTTTTATTTGGGTCAAGGTCAAAAATCCATCAGAATTATCTTTCGTTATTTCATCAGTTTTGCAGTGTTTTTTATGATCATGCTTTTGATAGGTTGGATTTTTCCGCAATATGACTTTATTGAGATCATTGTCCGCAAGCAGAACAACTTTGTAAATCATGCCCTGGCACTTGATGCCGGTAGTATTATTCACACACGATATCTTGATACCAATTTCCTGCACTTGTTTATTGAATTCTGGCGTGGTTTAATTTACAGTATTTTCCGGCCGCAACCCCTGGAAGCTTATTCGGCAGTGGTTTGGTTTGCAACGCTTGAAAACCTGCTTATATGGGGCATGTTGTTATGGGCTGTTTTTAATCTGGACAAAGAGGGGATAAGAAGGTACCCATTATTCTGGCTGGGTTTATTTTATGTTATCCTTTTGCTGGGCTTTGTGGGAATGGTTACTCCGTTGCATGGAGCCATAGTAAGATATAAAATTCCTGCTCTACCATTTTTGTGGGTATTCTGGGTGCAAATGTCAAAGCTTCCGGAAGCGGATAAATTTCAGAAAACCATGCTGTGGAAATTTTTTCAATAAGTAGATAAAACCTTTTTTAAAACCGACCGTATACAATCTTTGAAGCATGTAAGGTAATATAAGTTAAATTTCGAATATGTCGTTATCTGAATCAAAAACTATATTTATAACCGGTGCCAGCAGCGGAATAGGTGAAGCCTGCGCTATCAGGTTTGCCCGCGAAGGTTATTCTTTGATTCTGAATGCCCGCCGTAAAGAAAGAATTGATGAGCTGGCCGATATGTTAAAAAAAGATTTTGGTGCAAAGGTTTGGAAACTTGTTTTTGATGTGAGGGATAAAGAAACTGTATTTAATGAAATTGCCCTACTACCCGAAGACTGGAAGAATATTGATGTGCTCATCAATAATGCCGGTTTGGCGCTCGGGTTGTCAGACCTGCATGATGGCGATACAGAAGACTGGGAACAAATGATCGATACCAATGTCAAGGGCTTGCTCTACGTAAGCAAGGCTGTGATTCCCGGAATGATTGAACGCAAAAAAGGTCAGATTATTAATATTGGCAGTATTGCCGGAAAAGAGACCTATCTGAAAGGCAATGTTTATTGTGCTACAAAACATGCAGTTGACAGTTTGAGTAAAGCCATGCGCATGGAACTTTTACCTTATAATATAAGGGTTAGCCTGGTGAATCCGGGTGCAACGAATACAGAGTTTTCGCAGGTTAGATTCAAAGGAGATAAGGAACGGGCTGATGGCATTTACAAAGGATATAAACCACTCAGTGGCGATGATATAGCCCGTTGCATCTTGTTTTGTGCAGAGTTACCGGAATATATAAATATTAATGATATGTTAATTATGCCCACTGCCCAGGCGGCTGCAGGCTTGTTTAACAAGGAGAATGACTGAAAAATAGCAGGAATCACATCTGCTTTAACGATTTTTTTTGCATTTTTAAGAAAGTTATCGTTAATTTGCTGAATATATAGAATAAAGTAGAGAAAACAAAAGATATTTCTACGCTTAGATCATAACCAAAAAACGAGATGAAATGGCTAATACCATACAAGTAATAATTATTGATGACCACAAACTGGTTACCGATTGCATAAGTTTGTTCCTTAAAGGGGCTAAAGACATTAAGGTTGTAGGCGTAGCCCATAGCGGAAAAGATGCACTTGAAATGCTTAAAGATGTTACTCCTGAAGTTATTCTGCTGGATATCACGATGCCCGAAATGTCAGGTATAGAACTTACTGACCTAATCAAGAAAAAATACCCGGACATTAAGATTCTGATCCTTTCGATGCACTCCGACTATAACAATATTTCGGATGCCATTGATGCCGGTGCTGATGGCTATGTGCCAAAAGATGTTTCTTCAGAAGAACTTGTGGAAGCTATCGAAACTGTATCCAGGGGTAAAAACTACTTCCATTCCACCATTTCTGATGAAATAGTAAAGAATTACGCCAATAAGAGGCAAAAAAGCACAAATCTTCTGCCCCAGTTAACCAAAAGAGAGCTTGAAGTATTGCAGTTGTTTGCAGAAGGTTTTAACAATTCGGAAATTGCGGATAAACTTTTTCTGAGTGTGCGCACCATTGAATCTCATAAAAATCATATTCTTCAGAAAACCAATATGAAAAATTCAGTGGAACTAATCAAATTTGCCATCCGCAATAAAATCATTGAGATTTAAAAAATTCATAACTTCCACAACTCGTTTTTGAAAAAAAGACTCTGGTAATTGCTTCCAGAGTCTTTTTTTTGTGCATATAATCTAAACCTAAACTGTTTATTATTAACCAAATGAGATTATCTGCCAGATAGCAGGGAGGTAATTTAGACCGTTTTTTTTCCGTAATACGCTATTTAAATTCACGTAAAAATACGGTTTGCGGAATGTGAGTCAGGATGTAAATTTGATAAAAATTAATACTGACATGATCTATTGCCGAATCATAATTGCAGAAAGCAGCGACATAATGCTCAATGGTATTATTGAACTATTGCAAAGCAAGCCTCATATAGAAATTAAAGGTAAGGCTTTAAGGTATAACCATTTATGTGCTTTGGTGGAGACAACACCGCATGACCTGGTGATTCTTGGCCCCATGATAACCGAGAGGTTCAGTTATCAGTTGATGGGTTATCTGGTAAACCGTTTCCCTGATATTAAAATTGTTCAGATAAATCTTGATGATGATGAAGGTATCATTTTTAATAAGATTCAAAGAGTTGCCCTAAGTCAGTTAGTATGAATTTGATTTGATTTTGGTTTTTGGTTTTGGTTTGAATTGTTTTGTTTGTAAATCTCTTCATGTTTCAGAACAAAACGCTAAAAGCGCTGAGAAATAAATTTTTTCAGCGCTTTTTTCTTTTTTTCCTGTAATCAGGGTAAGCCAGGTTTCTGCTCGCTGCTTATACCCCTGTTTTGATATTCAGGAATGATTGTTTTCATGATATCCAGGAATTTCTCTTTTTCTTCTGAGAAAGGTCGGTGGGCAGATTCTTCAAACCAAATAAGTTTTTTCCCTTTAGGGGCTGACAGTTCATGAAAATATTTTTCAGCCAGATAATGCGATACAATAATATCATTTCTTCCCACCAGGAAGAAGACAGGTACTTCAATCAGGGATGCCTGTTCAAAGAGATTGATTTGCATTAGATCTTCCCAAAGCTCCTCGGCACTGAAATACGGATTTCGCAGCAGGTTTATGCGCACTGCCAGCGAATAAACGGGTGTAGTAAGTATGGTTTTTATTTCTCGCAGATCTATGTAAGGTCGTTCATCGCGGTTTTGATAAACAATACCTCCATAACGGTAAACCCATTTACGAACAGTAAGTGCATTTTGCAATGTATAGTTTTCGGGTACGGTATCAATACGTGCCAGCTGGCGAAGAGCGCGCCGGTTATTATCCTGAATTGCTTTGTCTCTGACAAATTCATAAGCAAGCCTCTCATTTTGAAAAGGGTCAACACTTTGGCCTGTAGAAATATAGGCGTGCAATGTTTCGGGGTACCTTGATGCATAAATGGCACCCACATTACTTCCCCAGGAATGACCCCACAAATAGACTTTATCTACATTCAAAAAATCGCGCACATAATCAATAACTTCGCGTGTGTCGCTTACAAACTGCTCCATATTCATGGTCTTGCGGTCGAGTCGTCTTGAGAATGATTTGCCTGTTCCTCTTTGTTCCCAGTAAACAATTGTATACTGGCTCTCAAGCCGACGCATACTCTCCGAGAAAGGTTCGAATGGTAACATCGGAAACCCCGGACCACCGTGCAGAAATAACAGAACAGGATTATCAGCACGATCGCCGTTTATGAGCAGAGCTTGCCTTAAACCTCCTATTTTTACCATTTCAAAATGGTGAATCTTTTTTTCGGAAAACTCGGGAAATCTTTGAGCAGGTGCACATGACATCCACACGGATAACATGAGCACAAAACCCGTGAAATGTATTAGTGACCGGTAAGAAATGAACTTGCGGGTGATAAATGTTGAAAAAATGGTGGATTTATTTAGTGGCATTACGATTTAAACAAAATAAGTGGTACAAAAGTTTGCTTTTCACTATTTATTCAAAGTTAACTTATTGATTTATTAAATATTTACAAAGAATACTGATTTTTAGATAGTTTATGATATGTTTGCAGGACTTAACCAATAAACTATTGCTTAAAGTGTTTTAATGATTTGAGTTTTTAGAGTCGCAATATCTTTATTGAATTGTATCTTTGCAAATATTTTTCAGAAAGCCTGTTTTTACTGAATAAAAACTAAAGAAATAATTGGCTTGCAATAAACGTTTTTACCTTAACTGATATGGGGGGAAATGAAAATAATCCGACCCCAATATTGATATAATGATGAAAAAACTACATCAATTAGTATTACGGACATACATAGGGCCTTTTATTATGACTTTTTTCATAGCCCTGTTCATATTGCTGATGCAGTTTTTGTGGAAATACATTGATGACCTTGTGGGTAAAGGTCTTGAGTGGTACATAATAGGCGAATTGCTTTTTTACGCTTCAGCCACGTTTGTCCCATTGGCGTTACCCCTGGCTATCCTTTTATCTTCGATCATGACTCTGGGTAGCCTGGGTGAAAACTATGAACTGGTGGCACTTAAATCAGCAGGTATTTCACTTACCAAAACAATGTGGCCACTGGTAATTGTTTCGTTGTTACTTTTACTCTCAGCATTTTATTTTTCCAACAACGTTTTACCCGTTGCCAACCTTAAAATGGGATCATTACTCTATGATGTCCGCCAGCAACGCCCCGCATTTAATATTGTAGAAGGCATTTATTATAAAGGGATTGATAATTATGTTATCAAAGTTGAGAAAAAGGAAAATGATGGCAATATTTTGCGAAATATAAAAATTTACGATCATACCGAAAGAAGGGGTAATGTAAATATTACACTGGCCGAATGGGGTACCATGCATACCACCGTAGATGAAAACTTCCTGGTATTAACCTTGTACAACGGATCTAACTACCAGGATATGCCCCCCGAGGACAGCAGAGACCAATCGAGGGAGTTTCAGCGAACCTATTTTGACAAGCAGATCAATAAGTTTGATCTCAGCGCTTTTGCCCTTGCGCGTACCGATGAAGAACTTTTCAGGTCAAACTTCAGGATGCTCAATTTAACCCAGTTGACGCATTTTGAAGACTCCATTAAAAATGCTATAAACAATAGGGAAAAAGATTTTATAAAAACCAATTTCGGAAGGTTTTATTTTTATCAGGGAATTGATAGTTTGATCAAGAGTGAGTTGCATATAAAAGAAGATGCACTGGTACCGGATATTTTTAAAGATAAGGATGCAAGTTATCAGCGTCTTATAACCGAACAGGCTCTGGGAAATGTTCGTCAGATCAAAGAGAGTGCCGAACTATCTCAGGAAGAGCTTCGCCAGCGAAAACGCACTCTTGCGCGTTATCAGATTGAATTTCACCGGAAATTTACATTATCTTTTGCATGCCTGGTTTTATTTATGATCGGAGCACCCCTGGGAGCCATAATCCGCAAAGGTGGTTTTGGTTTACCTGTGGTAGTATCGGTTTTGTTTTTTGTGTTGTTTCATGTCATTTCCATTACCGGTGAAAAGTTTGTTAGAGAGGGGGTTCTGGAGGCATGGCAAGGAATGTGGATGGCCAATGCTTTTCTTCTGCCCATAGCTGTTCTGCTGACTATTAAGGCAAGTACTGATTCGGCAGTGCTCGATATGGACAGTTATATTGCAAGACTGGGAAAAATAAAAATAGGACTCAAATATTTAAGGCGCGCTCAAAGGAATTCAGAAAAAAACGCAAGTCATACCTGAATTTCCGTTATTACTAATATTTTTGCAAGCAAAAAAGGCGAATGAAGATTCTGCAATTAACCAACAAAATACCTTACCCTCCCAAAGACGGGGGCGCGATTGCCACGCTAAACATTTCCATGGGGCTTCATTCGCTGGGTCATGAAATTACTCTGCTTGGCATGAATACCACCAAGCATTACACCAATATGGATGATCTGCCACAGACGCTTAGCTGCATTATCGACATAAGGGATGTAAAGGTTGATACCAATATAAGTTTCAGGGCAGCGTTTAAAAATCTTTTCTTTTCACATCTTCCGTATAATGCAGAAAGATTCTTCAATAAAGACTTTACCCGGGCCCTTGTAAATCTTCTGAAAGAAAAGAATTTTGACGTGGTTCAGCTTGAAGGTCTTTATATGTCATGGTATATTGATATCATAAGGAAGCACAGCAAAGCCATAATTGCATTGCGTGCCCATAACATTGAGCATGAAATCTGGCAACGCGCCGCCATGCAGGAACGTTCATTTTTCAAAAAAATATATTTCAGAATACTGGCACGAAGGATAAAAAGATTTAAACTAAGTATTCTCAATACCTATGATCTGTTACTGCCTATTACCAAGAGAGATGCATCGCATTATTTTGAACTTGGCAATACCCGTCCGGCTTTCGTAGTACCCGCGGGGTATGATGTTGCCCGGTTGAATCCCGAATCAGGTGAGGTAAATTTTCCCAATATCTTTTTTATAGGCACACTGGATTGGTTTCCCAACCAGGAGGGTGTTGTCTGGTTTCTGGAGAAGGTATGGGATAAATTACTTATTGTAAATCCCGGTTTGGAATTCCACGTGGCTGGACGCAATGCGCCTTTATGGCTTGAGGAGCTATTACATTCAAAAGCAGGCGTGGTATATCATGGTGAAATAGATGATGCCCATGCATTTATTGTTAAAAATGCCATAATGATTGCACCCTTATTTTCGGGCAGTGGCATGCGGGTAAAGATCATTGAAGGCATGGCACTTGGTAAAACCATTGTTACAACAACCATTGGCGCCGAAGGAATTCCCGTATCCGATGGCACCAATATTGTCATTGAGGATGAGCCCGATCATTTTGTTGAAAAAATTGATCTGCTCATTAAAAACAAAGAACTATTTGATGATATTGGCCATAACGCCGTTGAATTTGTCATCCAGAATTTTGATAATCATAAAATCTCAGCTTCGCTTGCTGATTTTTACAAAAAACACATCGGAAAATAATGGTAGCCGGTTATTCTATAATTTTCTGGATTGTCGTTTGTCTTTTCTGGATCAGCGTTGCAGTTATATTTTATTCTTACCTGATTTTTCCGGTTGTCATTTCCTTACTATCATCGGGCAGGCAAGTGGAGGCTGATTTCTATGAACCCAGCGATGAGAATCTGCCTAAAGTAAGTCTGCTGATTGCCGCTTTCAATGAAGATGAAGTAATAGAGCAAAAAATAAAAAGCATATACACCACCAATTATCCTGCTGAAAAACTGGAAGTCCTAATTGGCTCTGATAACTCTACTGACAGAACCAATGAAATTGTCATAAAACTTACAACCACTTTTCCCAATTTGAAATTTTATCCTTTTATTCAGCGAAGAGGCAAAGGCAATGTGGTAAATGATCTTTTTGAGAGATCAACCGGCGATATAGTTGTGCTAACTGATGCCAATGTTATACTGGAGGAAGCTACCATTTATGAAATGGTCAAGTATTTTAAAGATGCTGAAATTGGCCTGGTGGATACACGAATGGTAAATACCAATATGCATCCCAGCGGAATTTCTTATCAGGAAAAAACTTATATATCACGTGAGGTTTATATAAAACAGTGTGAAAGTATTCTGTGGGGAACCATGATGGGCCCGTTTGGCGGTTGTTTTGCCATAAAACGAAAACTCTATTCGCCAGTGCCTAAAAATTTTCTTGTTGATGATTTTTATATTAATATGAAAGTGCTGGAGCAGGGATATAAATGTATTAATAATCTGGATGCCGTTGTTTTCGAAGATATTTCCAACAACCTGAAGGATGAATTCAGAAGGAAAATAAGGATATCAACGGGCAATTTCCAGAACCTGAGAAAATTTGCTCATATGTTGTGGCATAAAACCAAAGGGCTTTCATTTTGTTTTATTTCTCATAAAGCATTAAGATGGATAGGGCCATTTTTCCTGGTTTTTGCTTATTTATCAAATATTTATCTCGCATTTGAGAGTGATCTTTATTTTTACGTTTTTGTATTACATAGCCTTTTGTTATTGTTACCTTTGTTGGATATTTTACTTAAAAATTTCCAAATACATATTAAACTACTGCGTTTTATCACGCATTTTTACAGCATGAACCTTGCTTTGCTTATAGGTTTTTTTAAATCTTTAAATAAAATAGAATCAAATGTCTGGAAACCAACCCAAAGAAATCAAGCCTGATGAAATTGTTTTTGACAGTATAGAGGATGCCATTGAGGACATCAGGATGGGAAAGGTAATCATTGTTGTTGATGATGAAAACCGGGAGAATGAGGGAGATTTTATAGCTGCTGCCCAAACCATTACTCCCCAGATTGTGAATTTTATGGCAACACATGGCCGCGGACTTATATGTGCACCCATTACCAGGCAACGCTGCGAACAACTGAACCTCGATCTGATGGTTCCCCATAATACGGCTGTCTATGAAACTCCTTTTACTGTATCTGTTGATTTGATCGGATATGGGTGTACTACCGGAATTTCTGCTACCGACCGTGCAAAAACCATAAAAGCGCTTGCCGATAAGAGTATTGAACCCCATGAACTGGGTCGTCCGGGACATATATTTCCACTTAGAGCACGTGAAGGTGGTGTGCTGCAAAGAGCAGGGCATACAGAGGCTGCCATAGACCTGGCGCGGCTGGCAGGTATGGAACCCGCAGGCGCACTGGTTGAGATCATGAATGAAGATGGCTCTATGGCCCGATTACCTGAACTGATGGTAATTGCTGAAAAATTTAATCTGAAAATCATAACTATTGAAGATCTTATCGCATACCGCATTAAAACCGAGAGTCTTATTACTCAAGAGATAACAGTTGATTTACCTACCGAGTGGGGCCACTTTAAAATAACTGCATTCAAACAAACCACCAACGAAAAACTGCATCTGGCCCTTACAAAAGGTCATTGGAAACCAGGAGATGAGGTTCTGGTAAGGGTGCACTCATCCTGTGTTACCGGCGATATTTTCGGTTCATGTAAATGCGATTGTGGTGGACAGTTGCATCAAGCCATGCAAATGGTTGAAAAGGAAGGAACAGGAGTTGTGCTTTATATGAACCAGGAAGGCAGAGGTATTGGTTTGCTAAATAAACTGAAAGCTTATCACTTGCAGGAAAAGGGTATGGATACCGTTGAAGCTAATATTGAACTAGGATTTAAAGCCGATGAGAGAGATTATGGTATTGGTGCGCAAATTCTCAGAAAACTGGGTGTAACAAAGATCAGGCTTATTACCAACAATCCCAGTAAGCGCACAGGTCTTTCAGGTTACGGTATAGAGATTACCGAAAATATTCCCATTGTTGTGCCTACCGGCCCGCATTGCAAGGTATATATTGATACGAAAAAGAATAAGATGGGGCACTTGTTTTAATTGATGGGTTGATGGGTTGTAGAGTAAGAAGAGTTGAAGAGTTGAAGAGTTGAAGAGTTGA
>SL_3KL_010_SEDDRAFT_10006614_pt1 | contig 10353 bp, 7 predicted proteins | sample SodLakKL_010_SED_2_FD_10381 | JGI IMG/M metagenome (IMG submission 10381)
AGATACATGCCTGTGCATTTAAACCCAACACAGCTTTCTTCGAAGCATTGGGCAGTAGCGGCTGGGCAATGCTCGAAGAGGTGGTGGATATGATACCGTCAAACCGAATATTGATTGCCGACGCCAAACGCGGTGATATTGGAAATACCGCCGAAAAATATAGAGAAGCTTTTTTTAACCGGTTGGGAGCTGATGCAATAACCCTGAATCCTTTGATGGGAATGGATACACTCGATCCGTTTCTGGATGATGAGGAAAAAGCGATTTTTGTTCTGACGATGACATCCAACCGCGGGGCCGGAGATTTTCTCCAGCGAAGGTTTGAAGGGAGGATGTCACTTGGCGAATATATTGCCGAAGAACTGTCTAAGCGGATGGGTAAAAGTTCTACCCATTTGGGAATGGTGATTGGCGCTACTCAGACCGATATGTTTAAGCCGGTAATCCGGGCATTCCCGCAAGCGCACCTGCTCATTCCCGGTGTGGGTGCACAGGGCGGCTCAATCGAAGAAATTTCAGCTTCCATTCAAACCCATATTGGAATTCCCGTAATTAATTCTTCGAGATCCGTTATTTACGCCGGCGGTAATGATGAAGATTGGGAGCAAAGTGTTTCCCAAAAAGCGATTGAGATGAAAGAGAGATTAACTGAAATTACAAGAAAATATGCCTGAATCTTTACCGAAAGTAATTTTGTACACAGATGGTGCATGCAGCGGAAATCCCGGCCCCGGCGGCTGGGGAGCTATATTGATCTGGCATAAAAAAGAAAAAGTGCTGAGCGGCGGAAGTGCCAATACCACAAACAACCGGATGGAGATGCAGGCTGTTATTGAAGGTTTGAAAGCGTTGAACAGGCCGTGCCATGTAAAAATCCATAGCGACAGTGCCTTGATCATCAATGCATTTACGAAAGGCTGGATTGAAAACTGGTTAAAAAAGGGTTGGAAAAAATCTGACAAAAAACCGGTGGAAAACCGTGATCTCTGGGAGCAGATGCTCGATGCTGCAAAACCGCACAATATTGATTGGATTAAAGTAAAAGGCCATTCCGATAACGAGCTGAACAATCGTGTTGACAAAATTGCCGTTGAGGCTTCGAAAAGGTATCAAAGCTGAGTAATGTCCAAAAAAAATAGCCCGGCTTTTCCGGGCTATTTTCACTTGAATTTTTGATAAATTTAATCCTTAAAGAAAGATGTTAAGAACTTCTTGTATCTCTCTTCGTTTTTCACAACCAGTATTGGAATTCCGAAGGCATACCCAACCATTTTGTCTGTAAAATCGCTTCGGATTAATCCCGGAATCTTCTTGATTTTTGTTGCCAGGGTGATCAGGTCAACCTGTTCGCTGATGGTTTGTTCGTAAACAGTATCTGCCAATTTGCCGCTACTGTGAACTGTAAGGGCAAATTTTACTTCTTCCGGAATGTTGTATTTTTTGATGAATTCATCCTTCTTCGCTTCAATCTCCTCATCGTATTCCTGTTTTTCATCCTCGGCGAGCATGTACGGAAAAAACTGCGCGCGGTATTCGTAAATATGTTGGGCAATTACCTCCCCATCCTGCACTTTTGCAAGTTCTAAAGCTTTTTTTACAGCAATTGCCGATTGCTCTGAAAAGTCAACAGGTACCAGGATTTTTTTGAGGCTGTACCGACAGTTTTCCGGAACGTAAAGGATGGAAGCAGATACATATTTCAAGATGCGTTTTGGCATTACACCTTCGCCGGCATACCCTACTTTTTTACCAACAATCAGCAGATCAGGATCTGTTTTATTCACATAGTCAATGATCTGTGTTGTTGGTTTTCCTTCTCTTAAAATCATTTCAAACTCAATAGACGAATCCTTAAAATGATTGCCGACAGTTTCGTTCATTTCATCCCGAAGAATCTTCTCAAACTCCTCTTTACTCTCGATTTCGGGAAACTGTTCAATAATCTCCATGGCGGTCGGGCCTGAATGGATTACGTGAAGAAATGTTATTTTTTCAGGTTTTGTAATGGTGGTTAAAAATGAGGCATAACCTGTCAATACTTCGTCCATTTTTGTCAGGTCAAGGCAAATCAACCAATGTTTTGATGTATTCATAAAATCCTCTGAGATCTATTATTTTTGTTTTTGCAGTGCTTTGGATATTAATTCTGAGTAAGATTCACGCTCTTTCGCCTTGTCTTTCATTTCCAGGTCTTTGTATTCCTTGCTTAAGCCTTGTTGTAGGCTGTAACACATTATTAAAAGTACAATAACAAAAGGCAAGCCGGTACTGATAGCGCCTGCTTGCAAAGCTCCCAGGCCACCGCCAATTAAAAGAACAGCAGCAACCACGCCCTCGGTTGTTGCCCAAAATACTCTTTGCCCAACCGGTGCATGAAGTTTGCCTCCGCTTGTTAATCCATCAATAACGAGAGAGCCTGAGTCGGATGATGTAACAAAGAAACTCAATACTAAAATTATGGCAAGAACAGACATAAACATTGCAAATGGGAACTGATCCAAAAGGATAAAAAGAGACGTGGTTTGATCGGCTTCTACGGCAGCGGCAATTTCAGCGATTCCTCCCGTTTCGAGCCAAATGGCACTTCCGCCAAAACCGCTCATCCATAAAAAGGTAACCAGTGTTGGAACGATAAGTACACCAAGTACAAATTCTTTCACCGTTCTGCCTTTAGAAATTCGTGCGATAAACATCCCGACGTAAGGAGACCAGGAGATCCACCATGCCCAGTAAAATACCGTCCAGGTTGTCATGAACTCACCTTCCTCGTAAGATTGAGTCCACATAGCATAGTAAGGGAAGTTCTGGAAATAGTGCCCGATATTTTGAATAAATGATCCGAGTATGAACAGGGTTGGCCCGACAATAAGTATAAAGAGAAGGAAAAGCGCAGCAACCCGGATATTGAATTCACTCAATACCTTCACGCCCCTGTCGATACCCAATACAACGGATACTACAGCCACGGCAGTAACAGCAATAATAATGATAACCTGGAGAGTGGTAGTGTTTTCCAGCCCGAAAACATATTCCATCCCGGCACCAGCCTGTGCTGCCCCAAGCCCAAGTGATGTTGCAAGGCCAAACAGGGTAGCTAATACGGCAAGGATGTCAATCACATCACCTATCCAGCCGTCGATACGGTCTCCCAGAAGCGGGTAAAATACCGAACGGAATGAGAGCGGCAGTTTTCTATTGAATGCGAAAAAAGCAAGAGCAAGCCCTACCACGGCGTACACAGCCCAGGCATGCAGGCCCCAGTGGAGAAATGTGACTCCCATTGCATCTTGCATGGATGCAGTGGAGCCGACTTCGGCATGTGGCGGATAGAGAAGATGCCACATTGGCTCGGCCACTGCAAAAAACATCAGCCCGATACCCATACCGGCACTGAATAGCATCGCAAACCATGCCATGGTACTGAATTCAGGTTTGGCTTTTTCGCCGCCGAGACGAATTTTTCCAAACCGGCTGAAAGCAAAGTAGAGTGAAAACCCGATAAAAAGGTTCACTCCGCCAACAAACAGCCAGCTTGCCCAGTCTGTAATGCCAACTCGTGCGGCATTAAAGGCTTCTTCGGCTGCATCGCCGGCAATAATAGTTCCGGCAATCAGAACGGTAATTAAAATAACGGACGGCCAAAAGACCGGGCCGTGTATATCAAAAATCTTTTTTTGGCCGGTCTTTTTTGAACCCGGTTTGTCTTGTTGTCCTCGTGTTGCCATATCAGGTTAATTAAATTCTGGTTTTATTTTGCACACTAAAATTGATTATTTCTGTTTTTGATCGATGACAGATCAGAAATAAAAACCGATGTTGATGTTGAACCGAACGTTGTACTCCGAGTCTCCGATACCCAAATCCTCATGTCCGGGGCCAACGCCAACACCAAAATGATCGGTTAGCCAGGGATGGTTTATTCCCTGTGCAATGTCGAAATAGGTGAAAACCGGCCCGGCGGAAACCAATACTCCGGTTATGTTTTGAATGGTATATTGAAAATCATCATTAAGTGAGAGTGTTTCTCCGCTGGCCAGGGTTGTAGTTCCACTTCCAACGCCGCTTTCCATGTAACTAAAATCATTGTAGAAGTTCAGGTTGGTGATGGGGCCCCAGTCAACATCGTATGAATATGACAGGCCTAATGTAGCAATCCAGGCTTCGGTGGAAACTTCATAAGGAATCGCATAAGCCCCCATAAATACAGTGCTTAAATCCTGTCCGTCGTCATCAATTGCATCCATGTTGTAATAGAGAAATTGCGGCATGATGTTAAAGTTTCCTGAATTAATATCGGCATGAACGGCGAATGCATACCGTCCGTCAAATTGGTCGAGGGCGCTGTTGTATAGCTGCCCGTACTGCAGGGATACACCAAATTCACTGCCACCGGTTAGATAAGCCCCTCTGAGATTAAATTGATTACGCTCAGACAAGGATGCATTTCCTTCGGGAATTACATCGTAAGAATAACGGCCGGCTCCACCGGTTCCGAAAGCTGCTGGAGGCCCTTCGGGTTCAGGCTGGAAAAAGTAGGCAAAATCCCACTGCCATTGCTCCGATGTCCGGGTGAATTTCAGGCCCATGTCGTGGTCGTCTTCCAGCCCCACGTAATAGGGAAGACTGAACCACCAATTGTTGGAATTATACTGAAGGTTGCCAAATGGCACTTGTGTTACACCGAGCTGAGCTTGAGTTCGGTCAGAAAAGTCATAATCAAGCCAACCCTGTTTGATAAAATGGGTACCGAATGTTGGATAGAACCGGTATTCGAAATTCAGCCCGATTCCTCCCGGGTTGTCATAGAGAACATTAATTCTCCAGGTATCCATAGTGAATGAGGAGCTGGTGGCATCAATGTCGCTTTCGTAGTTTTGCAGAATCATATTAAAGCGCAGTGCCCCGCCGACATGGAGTGAAGGCTCTTCTTCATCAGCGGTTTGTGCCAATAGATAAAAAGGAAATAGAGTAAAGAATAAGAGCAATATAAATGCTCCTGATATTTTTAGATAGTTAGCTGTTGTATCCACGATATTCCGATTTTAATTACGATTTTTTATTTCAGAAAATGAAAATTAGTTAGACGATAAAGCTTTATTTTCTCTGATAATTAACTGTATGTTAGGTTAGAATAAAAATCCTGATAGTTATTTAAATATGATCGATTATGACCATAATCACAAATAAATAATCGAAAATACATACAGTGTAAGTTATCCATGAAAATAATATAATATAGTTATGTAAAATGTTGTTAAGTTATTAATTATTAATATCAGTAATTAAATTACTTAAATAATTTATTTATTCTCGTTTTAAGGAAATTCTTAATAAGTACATGAAAACGAACAGGTTTTTGTAAATTTTAAATTTTTTAATCAGAAAAGATTCGATGANAAATTCTTTGATCCTGTGCGTCAAAGCAGAATAGAATTTTGTTAAGATTTGACGGGGAGGATTGGAGATGAGCTGAATAAAAAAACTCCGACCGAAAAATATTCCCGGGCGGAGTTTAAATTTGAAAGAATGGTGTATATACTAAAAGCTATTCTTCATCCATGTATGGATATGTCCAATCTTTAGGGGCTACAGTAACTTCTTTAATGGCTCGTGCTGACAGCCAGCGAAGCAAATTGATGATGCTTCCGGCTTTGTCATTCGTACCGGATTTTCTCGCACCGCCGAATGGCTGTTGATTCACGACAGCTCCGGTCGGTTTTTCGTTGATGTAGAAGTTACCGGCGGTTTGCCGAAATCGGTCCGACATTTTTTTCACTACATAGCGGTCTTTGGCAAAAATGGCGCCGGTCAGTGCAAATGGTGAAGTGTTGTCGCAGAGATCCAGTGTGGCATCGAAATCTTCATCTTTATAAACATAGATGGTTAATACCGGCCCGAAGATTTCCTCTTCCATGGTTTTGAATTTCGGGTTAGATGTCAAAATCACGGTAGGCTCAATAAAGAACCCTTTGGAATCGTCGTATCCTCCGCCGGCAATAATTTCTGCATCGTCCGCTTCTTTGGCAAAGTCGATGTATCCGCTAATGTCATCAAAAGCTTTTCGGCTGATGACGGCACCCATAAAGCTGGTGAAATCCTCAACATCCCCCATTTTAATTTTACTCACTTCACCCAAAAACTTTTCTCTGAATTCCGGCCAAATCGATTCGGGAACATACATTCGCGAAGCTGCCGAACATTTCTGTCCCTGATATTCGTAAGCAGCCCGGAGTGTAGCAACCACCAGTTCGTCGATATCTGCGCTGTTGTGCGCAAAAACAAAATCTTTTCCGCCTGTTTCCCCCACTACCCGCGGGTAGGTTTTATATTTGTCGATATTTTTCCCAATGGTTTTCCACAGATGGTTAAACGTGGGAACCGATCCGGTATAATGGATTCCGGAAAAATGCTCACTATCTAAAACCGGATCACCGACCGCACTTCCGCGGCCCGGAACAAAATTGATCACACCATCGGGCAGCCCGGCTTCTTTCAGCAGTTTCATAAAAAAGTAGTTAGAATAAACCGAATCAGTGGATGGTTTCCAGAGAACCACGTTACCACACATGGCCGGCGAAGTGGGCAGGTTTCCGGCAATGGCCGTGAAGTTGAACGGGCTAACGGCAAAAATAAATCCTTCAAGAGGCCGGTATTCCACACGGTTCCACACACCATCGGGTGAGTAGGGTTGTTCGTTCATAATTTTGGCAAGGTACCAGGCGTTAAACCGCAGAAAATCAGCCAGTTCACCGGCTGCTTCAATTTCTGCCTGATGCGGAGTTTTTGATTGACCGAGCATGGTCGAGCCGTTCATGGTATCGCGCCAGGGGCCGGTTACCAGGTCGGCGGCTTTTTGAAAGATGGCCACCCGCTCTTCCCAGGGCATAGTTGCCCACTTTTTTTGTGCTTCAAGAGCGGCTTCAATGGCCATGTTCACTTCTTTTTCTCCACACTGATGAAGCGTGGCAAGTTTATGGCCGTGGTTGTGTGGCATCACAACATCCGAGGTTTTGCCGGTTCGAACCTCTTTTCCATTGATGATGGCCGGAATTTCAATAACTTCCGATTTTAATTCTTTTAATCGTTTTTTCAGAGATTCACGCTCGGGTGTTCCCGGTGCAAAAGAGTTGTAGGGTTCGTTTTTTGGTTCCTGAATCTTGAAATAAGCGTTAGACATAAGATCTCCTGTTACGGTTTAGTTTTTAATTTTCTTTCATAAATATAAGGGATTTAGGCCGGAATTTAATTCCTGAAAATGGTTTAGGAGAACCGCCTTGATCATACAAAACACTGCTGGCAATTTGATAGATAATTCCCCGGTGCGTATAATTGCCAATCAAATAAAAAACAGATTTTATGATACAGTATCTACTTCTTCTCATTCTTTTTGTCTCTGCAGATCCCCAAACCGCTGATCAAAAGCTCCAGGCACTTTTTGATGATTACTGGGAATACAGCCTGCAAATCAACCCGTTGTTTGCTACTTCTCAGGGAGAGCATCAGTTCAACGATCTGCTGCCGGCAACCGGCCTTGATGCACTGGAAGAGCAGCACCGGCAAACACTCCGATTTCTTGAAAGGCTGGACAAAATTCCGGCCGATGAGCTGTCAACCGACAGCCGGATGAATGCTGATATTTTTCGAATTCAGCTTGAGAATTCGGTGCGGGGATTTGAGCTGAACCATCATTTACTGCCCCTGAACGGGTGGTGGGATTATCACGCCACGTTCGCAGACCTGGCAAATCGTGTACCACTGAACAACCTGCAGGATTACGAAAATTACCTTAGCCGCCTGGCTGCGTTTTCTGATTACAACAGCGGCTACATCGAGCGGATGGAAAAAGGAATGGAGATCGGGTTTGTGCGGCCGAAAATAGTTTTTGATGATTACCTTGAAAGTATCGAGGCCCACATCGTTGAAGAAGTGAAAGAGAACCGGCTTTTTGAACCGTTTAAAAAACTGCCCGCAATCATTTCCGATGATGATCAAATTCGCCTGAAAGAGGAAGCAGAAAAGGTGTTTCGCAAAATTGTGATTCCCGAATTTACCCGGCTGCGTGATTTCCTGAGAGATGAATACATTCCCGCTTCGGCAGAAACCATCGGGATTACAGAAGTGCCGGGCGGTGATGAGTATTATCAGTACCTGGTGGAGTATTACACAACGATGGAGACCCTGCCGCAGGAGATTCATCAAACCGGACTTGATGAAGTGGAACGTATTCGGGAAGAGATGATGGAAATTGTAGAGGAAACCGGTTTCGGGGATGATTTTGACGGCTTTGTTGAATTTCTCCGAACCGATCCGCAATTCTATGCCGAAACCGCCGATGAGTTGATGAAAGAAACCGCATTTGTCCTGAAAAAGATAGACGGCAAACTTCCGGAGTTGTTTAAAACACTGCCGCGCCTGCCGTACGGTATCATGGAAATTCCTGATTATCTGGCTCCCCGAACGGCAACCGCATATTACAGCCGTGGTGCTGCCGACGGAACACGGGCCGGATTTTATGCCGTGAACACGTATGACCTGTCCAGCCGTCCGCTTTATGAAATTGTGGCACTTTCACTCCACGAGGCGGTACCGGGCCACCATCTGCAAATTGCACTTCAGCAGGAACTCGGGGATCTGCCAAACTTCAGAACTGTTACGGGTTTCACGGCCTACACCGAAGGCTGGGCTCTATACTCAGAACGGCTCGGCCTGGAAGTGGATATGTATGATGATCCATACAGCAATTTCGGGCGTTTGAGTTACGAAATGTGGCGTGCACTGCGCCTGGTTGTGGACACAGGAATGCACTCTAAAGGGTGGAGCCGTGATGAGGCTATTGAGTTTATGGCTGCAAATTCGGCCCTTTCACTTCATAACATCCGCTCGGAAGTGAACCGCTACATTTTCTGGCCGGGGCAGGCACTCGCTTACAAGATGGGCGAAATTAAAATCCGCGAGCTCCGTGCAATGGCTGAGGAGGAACTTGGGGATGAGTTTGATCTGAGGGAATTTCATGATGTGATTCTTCTTAGCGGCAGTGTTCCGCTTCAGGTACTGGAAGAAAATGTGAGAAATTTCATAGAGAATATCCGCTAATGAAAGCTTATTTTGTTGTAACTAATCGAAAATCAATTCAACCATGATGGTATTACGTTTTTTAGCCGCTGTTTTCTTTTTTGTCAGTTCGATGTTTTTTGTTGTTAATCTTTCAACCGTTCAGGCCCAGGAGGGAGAGCAGTTACTGCCCGATCCGGGTGTAGTTTCTTACACGTTCAGGCATCAATTTGAGCAGGATTTTGAAGGCACTCTCGATCTGATCAAAGGGATAGGCATCACCAATATCGAATTTTCGAATTTGTTTGGCCATTCTTCTGAAGAGGTACGGAAGATGCTGGATGACCGTGGGATGATCTGCACATCATTCGGCGTGGGATATGATGCACTGGTAAACTATACGGAGCAGGTAGCTGAGGATGCCAAAGCCCTGGGGGCATCGTTTGTGCGGGTAGCATGGATTCCTCATGACAGCCCCTTTTCGGTGGATGATGCAGACCGGGCTATTCGCGATTTTACCCGTGCCGGAAGAATGTTGAAGGAACATGGCCTTCGGTTTGCCTATCACAATCACGGCTATGAATTCCGCCCATTTGGCGACGGTACACTGTTTGATTATATGCTGCGGCAATCCGATCCTGATTATGTCAATTTTCAGATGGATACATTTTGGGTTGCCCATCCGGGACATGATCCGGTTGAACTTTTGAAAACCTATCCCGACCGGTTTGTGCTGGTTCATCTGAAAGACCTCAGCCATGATGCCGAACACAACTATTCGGGAGGTGCACCGGCAGAGTATGATGTACCGCTGGGCACCGGCCAGATCGATTTTGAGGCGTTTTTGAAGGCGGCTCAGGACTCAGCCATCGAATATTTTTACATCGAAGATGAAACCGATGAGGTTGTGCGAAGAGTGCCGCAAAGCCGGGAGTATCTGCTGAGTATTACCAAATAAACATCGCCGACCAAAACGGGTTAGTCAAAAATACCAAATAATTTGACTGGATTTAGGGTGATGGCTCCAACCGAGTTTAGGCATCAACAATCAACAAACTGCCACTTGACTCTGCGCCCTGAACTTCACAAAACCCTGTGCTTCAGTGAGGGTAATTTGCGACGAACTTCCTGCAGAGAACCGGTTTCGATTTCTGATATGGCCATTCCCGGTTCTTTTCCTGCATCAGCGAGAACGGTTCCCCAGGGATCGATGATCATGGAGTGGCCGTACGTTTTTCGTTTTTCACCGTGCCTGCCGGTTTGTGCGGGAGCAATGATATAGCAACTGTTTTCAATCGCACG
>SL_3KL_010_SEDDRAFT_10006615_pt1 | contig 10352 bp, 6 predicted proteins | sample SodLakKL_010_SED_2_FD_10381 | JGI IMG/M metagenome (IMG submission 10381)
GAAGCGGACGGGCAGGCCGTCGAGGCGCTCGAGCGCTCGCCCATCCGCCTGGGCGACCCACTGCTCGTCCTCGGCGTCCGCCACGACCAACGTCCCATCGACCCGTGCCTGACCCCGATAGACCGCATCTTCGCCGCGGCGTAGCGCGAGAGCATCCGCCCCCTCCGGCAGGCTCCCCCGCTCCGCTAGCTGCGCGGCGGCATCGTCGCCCGGCACGAGGGAGACGGGCGGCATCCACCCGGAGACCTCGAACAGGCGGCCACCCGCGAGCGGGCGGGGAGCCAGCCCCACCTGGGCGCGCAAGGCGTCGTCCAACGCTTCGCTGGTGGCGCCCGATGGCACCAGCACGAAGCGCACGTTCAACGGACCGAGGCGAGCGAGCGCCTCGGGATCACGCCGATCGAGGGCATCCTCCACGAACCCCTCGACCGGCTCCAGGACCGACGAGGCGGGGACCCCGTACGCCGCCATCGACGGGCCGAGGCCGTCGACGATCTCCCACTGGACGGCCTCGGGCGTGTCTGCGAGCACGAGGACCCGGAAGGGCTCCTGCGCGGCGGCCGCCCCCACGAAGGCGGGCAGGGGTGGGTCATCGATCGCGTAGGCCTCCCACGGGCCACGCACCAGGTCCGCGGCGACGACCGCCAGGCTGGCAGCGACGCCGACCGCGGTGGTCGCGGCGGCCACCTGACGCCACCCGAAGCCGTAGCGGGACAAGGACGCCTCGGCGCTCGCGAACGCCAGGGCGAACAGCCCGGCGAACGCCGCCGCCGTCAGCAGCAGCGGAAGCCCCGGCCACGCGATCTCGCCGGTGCGCCCGAGCCACCAGGCACCCAGCGCGCCGGACAGGGCGGCGGTCCAGAGCACCGCGACGAACCCGGGCGTGCGCGTCGCGCCGAGCACCAGGCCGAGCAGGCCTGCCAGGAGGAACCCGACACCCGCGAGGATGCCCGGGAAGCCCACCATCTCGGGACTCAGGAGCAGCCACCGCCACGCCTCACCGCCGACGACCTCGCCGCTGCTCCCGAGCAGGGGGCCGTCGGGGTCGAGCAGGTGCCTGCTCCAGGGCAGCAGGAGCACGACCGGCCCGGCCGTGGCAACCACGATGCGGATCGCGAGGTTCCACTGCCACGCGGAGGCCGGACCGACGAGCAGTGCCCCGATGATCATCAAGGTGCCCACGACGAGCAACGTCGGCAGCACGAGCGGCTCGAAGGCGCCCGCGACGGCACCGAGGATCGCGACCGCCGACACCGCCCGCCAGGCACGCTCCGGCGAGCTGCGGGGTCGGGCCAGGCTGATCATGGCCGCGACGATCCCCGGCAACAGGGCGAAGACGACGAGTGGGCCGACGCGCCCGGTCGACAGCGCAGCCAACGCGGGCGGGGAGAGCACGTACGCGGTCGCTGCCACGACCCGAGGCACCCGCCGCCGCGAGTAGATCTGCGCGGCTCGTAGGGCAAGGATCCACGCGACGACGAAGCTGCCCAGCAGCAGCACGCGCGGCGCGAGGTAGCTGCTCCCACCGACGGCGAGGTGGAGCAACCCGAGCAGGGCCTGTGCGGGGCTCGGGTCGGCGTCCGTCCCGAACGACCCGGCCTCGTGCCAGCCGGCCGCGTAGTCGCTGAGGAAGGCCGCAGGGCTCTCGGGCCAGGGCGCGAGGTGGCCACCGCGGAGCTCGGCACCGGTGAACAACGGCCACGAGCCCACCGCGACCAGCACGAGCAACCCGAGGCTGGCGACGAGGATGGGACGCTCTCGGACGCGGCGGACGACCCGGCGCAGCCGCGGCTCCGGCGCCGTGTCCTCCACATCGCCAGGGGCGGGCTCAGGGGCGACGACACCGTGGTCGCCGCCGGCGATCCAGCTGGCGATCGCCTCGGCGTACGCACGGATCCGCGGGGCGACCCGGCCGAACAGGTCGCGCAGCTCGCGATCGGAGCGACGGCGCAGTAGCTGCGCCTGCCGACGGAACCGCCAGGTCTCGCGAAGGTGGAGCAGGTTCCACACCCAGGCCCGGACGGTCTGCCAGGCGTCCGAGACGCGTCGGGTCAACAGGAACCCGAACACCTTCGCGATGCCGACGACGAGGTAGAGCAGCAGGACGATCGGTAGGCGCGCCCACCCGTAGTTCTTCAGCAGGCTCGCGAGGGTGTTGCGCTCGGCGAAGTAGCGCGGGCCGATGAACCGGGTCTGTCCAAGGCGGACGTACTCCGCCGCGGCGTTGAGGTGGTAGGCCACGGCGTCGGGCACGACCTCGACCTCGTACCCGGCGATCCAGGCCCGCCAGCACAGGTCGAGATCGTCGCGGAACAGGTGGAAGCGGCGATCGAAGCCATCGAGGTACGCGAACGCCTCGCGGCGGATCAGCATCCCCGCGGTCGACAGGTACAGCGAGCGCTGTCGCTGATCGCGCTGCCCCTGATCCAGCTCGCTGGGATCCACACCGGAGTCCGCACGCCCGGTGAGGTCGATCGTCCACCCGACGGACTGGAGGTGNCCGGGCTCCNCCCAGGAGCGCAGCTTCGGGCCGACGATCGCCAGGCGGGGGTCCTCACGCANCGCCTCGACCAGGGTCTCGAGCGCCGTCGGGTCGGGCGCCAGATCGTCGTGCAACAACCAGAGGAACTCGGCGTCGCCAGCGTCGGCGTCCAGCGCCATCGCCACGGCGGCGCCGAAACCCAGGTCGCGGTCGGCGACGAGGACCCGTTCGTGCCCGAGCCGCTCGGTGAGGATCGACCGTGACCGGTCCGTGCTGGCGTTGTCCACGGCGAGGACGTCGAGGTGCTCGTAGGTCTGGGCCTGCAACGCATCGAGCGCGTCAGGCAACCACGCGTCGCCGTCGTGGGTCACGAGCACCGCGAGGACGCGGGGCGCAGCACTGACCGGCACGGGGGGCTGGCTCCTGACCTCGAGGACGACGCGACTTCCGGGACGCGGTGCGGGGAGAGACCGCACCAGGCAGGCGAGGGATCCACCGACGAGGACCCATGCTGAAGCGAGCCTGGACGCTACCACAGGCCGAACCGCCCCCCGGACGCCGCGACCCCGAAGGACGGTGACCGACGCAACCGGCCGTGGGGACGCGCGTGGCGCGCTCGGACGCCCCGTGCCCCCGGCGCTCAGGGGTCGCGCACGACCTCGGCGCTCAGGCGCTCAGGCGCTTCGCCCGTCGCCGCTCCCGCTCGGACAACCCGCCCCAGATACCGAACCGCTCCTCGTTCGACAGGGCGTAATCGAGGCAGTCGTTACGGACCGGACAGGCCGCGCAGATCCGCTTCGCTTCGCGCGTCGATCCGCCCTTCTCGGGGAAGAACGCCTCAGGGTCGGCATCGAGGCACCGGGCCTCGAGCATCCAGGCCCGGTCGTCCGCATCGAAGGCGAGCTTTGCCGTCAACTCGGCGATCGCCCCCACCGCTGCTCCTGACCTCGACATCCGTGGAACTACACGGACGTCATTCTGGACCACGGAGCGCGTTCGGTCAAGCGGAAGAGCACAACCCGTGGTGCAGGGGTCGCCGGCTGGGGCACGACCGGTGGGGGCAGCGACGAGCGACCGGCCTCCCCGTCGGTGAGCGGGGAGGCCGGTCGGTGGCCCCGGAGCAGCGTCGTCGTGGCGGGAAGGGCGACGCGCTCAGACGAGGCCTTCCAGGGCGGTCCGCAGTCGCAGGAGACCATCACGCAGTCGGGACTTGGCGGTGCCTTCCGGGATGCCGAGGATGCGGGCGACGTCGCGGTAGGTGTGGCCCGCGAAGTACGCCAGCTCCACCGCCTCGCGCTGACGGTCGGTCAACGCGGCGAGTGCCTGGCGCACCTGCCAGTGGTCCAGCCGCACCTGCACCTCGTCGGCAACGGCGTCGAAGGCGTGACCATCGTCACGACGTGAGACCCGATCGTCGCGGTCGCGGCTGGCCTGTTCGCTGCGGACCCGATCGACCGCGCGGCGGTGCGCCAGGGTGGTGATCCACCCTCGTGCGCTGCCCCGGGTCGGGTCGAAGTGCGCGGCCTTGCGCCACACCTCCACCAGCACCTCCTGCAGCACCTCCTCGGCGAGGGAGCGATCGCGGACCACACGGACCGCCACGCCGAGCACCTGGGGCGCGACCCGGTCGTAGAGCTCGGCGAAGGCGTCCCGGTCACCGCGACCGACAGCCACCAGGAGCTCCTCGCCGGTGCGCTCCACCGTCGGGGCCAGCCGCAGACGCGGCTGGGTCGTCGTCGCCTCTGGGGCGGTCACGCTGGCTACTGCTGCCATCCTCGACTCCGTCGCTCGGTCGCCGTATCGTGACAGCTTGTTCAGGTTCTGTCAAGCTCTGTGTTCAGATTATGCGCGACCGCGGGCCGATGGGTGGTCCCGCGCCTCCGGCGGCGACCGCCCGCGTCACCCACCGTCCCGCAGCCGTCATGTCCGTTCGACCGGTTCCATCGCACCGCACGAGGGGGGAGGATCGCCGCCAACCGATGACGCGAGGTGATGCGTGCAACCCCTGCCGTTCGAACTCCCCGAGCCCCTCGTGGGTCTGCCCACCGAGGTGGTCGTCGTGAGCGCCGCGGTGGTCGTGCTGGCGATCGTCCTGACGTTCGCGGTGGTCCGGATCCGCCGGCGCCAGCGCCACGCCGCGCTGGAGGAGCGGTTCGCTGGCGAGTACGAGCGGACCGTGATCAGCTCCGGTTCACGCCGCCGGGCGGAGGCCGAGCTGCGGCGCCGGATCGAGCTGCGCCGCACCTACACGGTCAACCCCCTGGGGCCCGGTGACCGCGCCACCTTCCGAACACGGGTCAAGGACCTCGAGTCGGGCTTCGTCGACGGCCCGGAGACCGCGGCCGCCGCGGCCCTCGATCTCATCGTCGAGATCGCGACCACCCGTGGCTACCCGGACACCGAGGTCGAACGCTGCCTCGACGACCTCAGCGTCGACCACCCACAGTTCGTCGCGGACCTCCGGCGCGAACTCGACAGCGGCGGCTCGACGTCAGCGACCGAACGCCACCGCCGCGTGGTCGTACGCGCCCGGGTCCTGATCGAGCGGTTGCTCAGCGACGGCGAGGCAGGGGACGAGCCGGCCTCCTGGAGCCTGATCCGGGAGATCCTCGACGACCGGCGGTTCCACGTGGTCTTCCAGCCGATCCACTCGCTGGACGACGGGCGGACCTACGCGCTGGAGGCGCTCACACGGTTCGACGAGCGACCCCACCGACCCCCACACGTGTGGTTCCAGCAGGCCGCCGCCGTCGGCCTGGGCGCCGACCTCGAGCTCGCAGCGATCCGGATGGCCCTGGAGGACGCCGCCAGCGTTCCCGACGACATCGCGATCAGCGTCAACGTCGCCCCGGCGACCATCAACGACGAGCGGCTCCAGGACGTGCTCGACCGGTACCCGCACAAGACGGTGATCCTTGAGGTCACCGAGCACGCCATCGTCGAGGACTACGAGTCGATCATGGTCTCGCTCCAGCGGCTGCGGAGCCCGCGGGTACGCCTCGCCGTCGACGACACCGGAGCCGGGGTCTCCAGCCTGCGCCACATCGTCGAGCTGACCCCCGACGTCATCAAGCTCGACCGCAGCCTCACCCAGGACGTGCTCGCCGACCCGGTCCGCCAGGCCCTGGCGTCTAGCCTCGTCCACTTCGCACACCGGATCGATGCGCAGCTGATCGCCGAGAAGGTCGAGACCTCGTCCGACCTGGCGGGATGGCAGGACCTCGGCGCCCATGCCGCCCAGGGCAACCTGCTCTCGCCTCCCAGCTCGCTACCGGCACCGACGACCTGCGAGAAGGTCATCCCCCGCCCCCGCGCCTTCGGGGCCACGCCCACGCACGATGAGCCCCGACACGTTGAGCCCCGACGAGCTGAGGTCGGGGGCGAGGCGGCAACCGAGCGGAGCGTGCGCCACACGCCCTGACGACCCCGGCCGTCACGGTCTCCCGGTTGGGCTCCCGCCGGCAGCGTCCCCGGCCCTACGCTGCCCCGACCCGACCGGGAGACAGGCGTGTACACGGTCCTTTCAGGAGGCGTGGGTGCAGCCCGGTTCCTGCGTGGGCTGACCGCGATCGTTCCACCTGACGAGGTCGCAGCCATCGTCAACGTCGGTGACGACCTGACGCGGTTCGGCCTGCGGATCTGCCCCGACCTCGACTCCATCACCTACTGGCTCGGTGGGGTGGTCCACCCCGAGCAGCAGTGGGGGCGTGCAGACGAACGCTTCACCGTCGCCGAGGAGCTCGCCCGCTTCGGCCACGAACCCTGGTTCACCCTCGGCGACCGCGATCTCGCGGTGCACCTGCACCGCTCGTCCCGTCTGGCGGAAGGGGTCCCGCTCTCCGTGGTCACCGAGGAGATCACCCGGGGTTTCGGCGTCGATCTCCGTCTCATCCCCGCGACCGATGACCCGGTCACCACCCACATCACCACGACGGACGGGCGCGACCTGCACTTCCAGGAGTACTGGGTCCGCGAGCGCGCTGCCCCCGAGGTCGCGTCGGTCCGGCTCGTCGGTGCCGAGCTCGCCCGCCCCGCCCCAGGCGTCGTCGAGGCCCTCCTGGACGCGGACGCGGTCCTGATCGCCCCGTCGAACCCGGTGGTCTCGATCGACACGATCCTCGCGATCCCCGGCATCCGCGAGACGCTCGCTGCCACGGCTGCTCCCGTGGTCGGGGTCTCCCCGATCGTCGGCGGCCAGGTCGTCCGCGGCATGGCGCACCGGCTGCTGCCGGCCGTCGGTGCCGAGGTGTCCGCCGCAGGGGTCGCCGCCCACTACAGCGACCTGCTCGACGGCTGGGTGATCGACGAGCGCGACGCTGACCTGCGCGACCGCATCCAGGTGGACGGCATCACCTGCGTGGCCACGGACACGATGATGGACGACGTCGAGGTTGCGGGCGCGTTGGCGCGCACCTGCCTTGACCTCGCCGCACGGATCGAGGGGACGCCATGACCACGCGCCTCGAGGTGGTGGCGCTCCCGTCCGAGCACCACTTCGGTCCCGGTAGCGACCTCGCGGACGAGCTGCTGCACGCAGCCGACACCGCCGGCGTCACCCTGACCGACGGGGACGTGGTCTGTGTCGCGTCGAAGGTCGTCAGCCTGGTGGAAGGACAGCGNGTCCCCCTCCCGGAGACCGATGACCCGCGCGATGCTCGCCGCCAGATCGCCCGTGAGCACGCAGCCGACATCGTCGCGGACAGCACCGGGGTGCTCGTCACCCGCACCCACCACGGCTTCGTCGCGGCCAACGGTGGGGTCGATGCCTCGAACCTCGCCGACGGCGAGGCCCTGCTGCTCCCCCAGGATCCCGATGCCTCCGCGGCCCGACTCCGCGATGAGGTCGCTCGCCGGATCAGCACCCGGATCGGGATCATCATCACCGACACCTTCGGCCGTCCGTGGCGGCTCGGCCAGACCGATGTGGCGCTGGGCGTGGCCGGGACCGCGGCGATCCGGGACGAGCGTGGCCGCCGCGATCTCCACGGCCGACCGCTGGAGGTGACCGAGGCCGCGGTGGCCGACGAGGTGGCCGCGGCGGCCGATCTGGTCCGGACCAAGGCCAGCGGCACGCCCTTCGTCCTCCTGCGGGGACTCCCACCGGGTGAGGCGGGTACCGGAGCGGACCTGGTCCGGGCGCTCGACGAGGACCTGTTCCCCGCCGGTGGACCCACCGCCGCGGAGCGGGCCATCGCTGGGCGGCGGACGATCCGTCGGTTCGAGCCCGACCGTCCGGTGCCCGACGAGGTGCTCGCACGCGCTGCCGCTGCCGCGACGACAGCGCCCGCTCCCCACCACACCCGGCCGTGGCGGTTCCTCCGGCTCCTCCCCGACACGCGGTCACGGCTGCTGGATGCGATGGCGCAGCGGTGGCAGGCCGATCTCAGCGGTGACGGTGCGTCCCCGGACCTCATCGCCCGGCGGATAGCGGCATCAGACCGGATCCTGCGGGCAGCACCGGAGCTCCTCGTCCCCTTCGTGACCCTCGAGGGCGCCCACGACTATCCCGACGAGCGACGTACCACCGCCGAACGGGACATGTTCCTGCTCAGCGGCGGCGCGGCGCTCGGCAACCTCCAGGTCGTGCTCGCAGCGAACGGGCTGGGGGCCGCCTGGATCTCCTCCACGCTGTTCTGTGCGCCGACGGTCCGCGAGACCCTCGATCTCGATCCGTCGTGGCAGCCACTCGGGATGATCGCGATCGGCTGGCCCGCGGAACGGCCGGCCCCGCGCGAGGCCGGCGCGGTCGACGACCTCATCCTCGAGCGTTGAGACGCCCCACCCGGCGAGCGTGACGCCGCCGTTCTCGAAGCGAGGGGTGGCGACGGCCCCGAACACCGACCGACGCACGGCCCGAGGCACGGCACGCTGCTGATGGCTGAGGTGACGGTGGGTACCCTCGTCTCGTCGCGGGCGAGGGCTGTCGTGCCTGAGGTGTTCCCGCAGGACCAGATCCCCTCTCGAAGCCGAGGTTGACCCGTGGCCGAGCGCGAGCGGCTGACGAACAAGGAACGCCGGGCGTTGGCCCGCGAGGAACGGCGCCGCAAGGAAGCCGAGGCGGCGGCCAAGCGCAAGCGTGGCCAACTCCGCAACGGGCTGATCACCTTCGTGGTCGTCGGCGTCATCGCTGCCGTGGTCATCCAGGCCTTCCGGGGCGGCCCGGCGACGCTCGAGGACGGGATCCTCATCTCGGCCGCGGAGGCCGACGCGGCCTTCGATGCCGCCGGGTGCGAGGTGCTGGCCGACCGCGAGCCGCTGCCGGACCGCTCCCACTTCGACGCGAACCAGCAGCCCAACCTCGACACGATCTACACCGACGTGCGTCCCACCCACTCGGGACCGCACACCGCCGGGACCCATCCGGTGACCGCTGCTGCCAGCAGCCAGATCAGCGAGGCGGCCACGACCCACAACCTGGAGCACGGCACGATCATCGCCTGGTGGGACCCCGACCAGGTCGACCGATCCACCGCCTCCGACATCGGCAGCTGGGCAGAGACCCTCAACGCGAACGGCTTCCGCAGCGACCGCGGCGGGGTCGGCATCATGTCCGCACCGTACGAGGACCCGGGGATCAGCTCCGGCAAGGCCGTCGCGCTGCGTGCCTGGGGCACGGCCTGGGACTGCGACGAGTGGGACGAGACCGTCGCGCACGCCTTCGTGATCGAGAACTTCGGCACCCGCGGCATCGGGCCGGAGCGCACGCTCGCTGGCTACCCCGAAGGCGTGCTCGCCTACGAGGACCGCGACGTCGACGAGACACCGGAGGGTGACGCGCCCACCACCGACATGGGCGACCCCGACGACCTGAGCGACGAGGAACTCGAGGAGCTCGAGGACGAGGACGGCGGCAACGACGGCGGTGCGGGCGACCCGGACTACTGATCCGGACCACCGGGCGTTCGAGGGGGTCGCGCGCCGGGATGGTCAGCGGGCGACGCCGGGGGCTCGGCCCGTGACCCGCCGCCACCACGTGCCGACCCACGCACCGAACCGGAAGGGTTCGACCCACGCCCGGACCACCGCAGCCGGGTCGCGCCGGGCACGCTCGAGCAGCTCGCGCCTGCGGAGGCGTGCACGACGCAGCAGGCGCAGTCGCCCGAAGGCGTGTGGCACGGCCCGCGGGGTGGACACCACCAGCTCGAGGGTCTTGAGCACGGTCGTGAGCAGGACCAGCGGCGAGGCACGGATGAACGACCCACGATCGTCGCAGGTCGCGATCACGAGCAGCCGGTTCGCCCAGTTGAGTGCCTCGACCCTCGGCGAGCGACGGGGTCCGGTACCTCCCCGCTGATGGCGCGCGACGGCGCGCGGCTCGTACCAGGCATCCCAGCCCAGCAGGCGTGCCCGCCAGTCGAGCTCGACGTCCTCGAAGAACGCGAACAGGTCCTCCGTCAGGACCTCACCGCCCGACCAGCGTCGAGCCGTGGCCGCGGCCGAGGCTGCCCGGAACCCGCCCCGCTCCGAGGACCGCCAGGCCACATCGTCGAGCATCTCCCGTCGGTGGACCACCAGGGCCCCCGACGCGCCGAACACCGGCCCCGCGACGTCGTAGCGCCCCTCGTCGAGCTCGCCCTCTCCTCGGTTGTGCACGAGCCGTGCGGTGGTCAGCACGTGCCCGGCGCTGTCGAGCACATCACCTCCCTCCGGAGCGTGGACGGTGCGGAGCAGCTTCGGGGCGACCGTGCCACGGCGGTCACCCGCGAGGAGCGCCTCGAGGGCCCGCGAGATCAGCTCCGGCTCCGGAACGACGTCCACGTTCGAGAACACCACCACCGGCGCGTCCACCACCGCAAGCGCGTCGTTGATCGCCCCCGAGAAGCCGCGGTTGGTCTCCTGGCGGATGACCCTGACGGTGTGCCGATGGTCG
>SL_3KL_010_SEDDRAFT_10006616_pt1 | contig 10351 bp, 9 predicted proteins | sample SodLakKL_010_SED_2_FD_10381 | JGI IMG/M metagenome (IMG submission 10381)
CGATGCCGCGGGACTCGGCCTGGCGCGCGAGGACGGCGTCGACACGGTGTGCGTCGAGCGCCGCCGCTACCCGGATCGCGACAGCTTCGAGTCGGCCCTGCACGTCGCCGTCGCCGGCTTCGACGCCCGCTGGATCGTGCTGGCCGGTTTCATGCGCGTCCTGAGTGCCGGCTTCGTCCACGCCCATCAGGGCCGGATGGTCAACATCCACCCGTCCCTGCTGCCCCGGCATCGCGGCCTGCATACNCACCAGCGCGTGCTCGAGGCCGGCGAGACCGAACACGGCGCCAGCGTGCACTTNGTCACCCCTGAACTGGACGGCGGCCCGGTGATCAGCCGGGTNAGNATGGCGGTCGAGCCCGGCGACAGCCCCGAGGGCCTCGCCGAGCGCCTGCTGCCGCTGGAGCACCGGCTCCTTCCGGCGACCATGGCACTATTGCTGACCGAACCGGTCGAACTGCGCGATGAACAGATTTCAATTCAAGACCGGGCGCTGCGGCGCCCTCTGCAGCTGGGCACTGATCTGTCTGACGATGGTCGCCTCCTCGGCGACGGCTGGAGCGCCTGAGGGCGCGAACGTGCAGACGCCGCTGCCGGCACACGAAGCCGTCTACGAAGTGCTGCGCCGCGGCAGCAAGATCGGCGAGGTACATGTGTCCCTGAGCCAGGACGAGCGCGGCATCTGGCTGTTCGACACCGAAACCGTGGCCACGGCGCGACTGGCGCGCGTGCTGCGGGTGTCGGCGGAGGAATCCGCGCACTTTGTCTGGCACAACGGCCAGGTCGTCATGCTCACCTACCGGCAGGTCGCGCGCGCGCCGACCCGGACCCGCTTCTGGCAGCACGAGGTCGACTGGGAGGCCGGCATCTCCCGCACCGAAACCTACGAGGAAGACCTGCAGATCCCGGCCGAGCCGGGCATGCTGGATCCGCTCACCCTGCGCCTGCAGCTGGCCGTGGCGCTCACGGACCCGGCCAATCACGGCGTCGATCTGCACTTCCGGGTCCTGGAACGCAACGAGATCGAGGACCAGCATTTCCTCTACCAGGCGCACGAGCGGGTGGAAGTGCCGGCCGGCTGCTTCGATGCGATCCGCATGCAGCGTTTCCGCCGCGAAGGCTCCAGCCGCAACTACGACTCCTGGCACGCCGAGGCCTTCCACTGGCTGCCGCTGCGCATCCTGCAGACCAAGGACGACGACCCGGAACTCGACATCCGCCTGCTCAGCACCTCCATTGCGCTGGGACAGAACGGCTGCTGAATCAAACCGTCAGCTCAAGGCCCCCACAGCAGCTTGTCGATGGCCCGTTCCGGGTTGTAACGCTCCAGATCGATTTGCTCGCCCTCGAAGACCACGCCTTCAGCCTCCAGCAAGCGGCGCTGGCGCTGACCACGCGCGCTGTCGGCGGCAAAGCTGATCTTGCCCTGCGCGTTGACCACGCGATGCCAGGGCAGCGCCCGCTTCTTCGGCGCGCGGGCCAGCGCGCGGCCGACCAGGCGGGCGCGACCCGGCAATCCAGCCAGGCGCGCGACTTCGCCGTAGTTGAGCACGCAGCCCTCAGGGATGCCCTCGACCACCTCCCAGATGCGCCGGAAGCGCTCCTCCTGGGACTGGTCGTCAACCGCGGGCTTTGCGCTCGCCACGGGCGGTCTCCAGCATGGCCGTCACGATGCCGTTGAGGATATTGAGCTCGTTTTCGTCCGGCCGGGCGCGCAGGGTCAGCCGGCGCAGGCGCTGCATCAGGCGCTTGGGCTGGGCCGGATTGAGAAACTGGATCTCGGTCAGCGCCTGCTCCAGGCGGCTGAAAAACAGCTCCAGCCGCTCCGGCGGCTCCGGCGTCCAGTCCGGCGGCGCGATTTCCCGCGGCTGGTCGACCAGCACGGCCTGGCGAATTTCGTAGCACAGCACCTGCACCGCCTGGGCCAGGTTGAGCGAGTCGTAGGTGGCGCTGGTCGGGATGCGCACCAGGTAGTGGCAGGCGCGCATCTCTTCCTCGTGCAGGCCGGTCTTTTCCCGTCCGAACACCAGCGCGACCTCGTGGCTCTGCGCCTCAACCAGGGCGCGAGCCGCTGCCGCGCGGGCGTCCAGCGTGGGCAAGGCCAGCGCCCGCGGCCGCCCCGAACAGCCCAGCACCAGGCCGCAGCCGGCGATCGCCTCGGCAAAGGTATCGACCACGCGGGCCGAAGCCAGCAAGTCATCGGCGTTGGAGGCCAGGGCCGTGGCCTCGCCGGAGGGAAACTTGAGCGGGTCGACCAGGACCAGCTGCGACAGGCCCATGACCTTCATGGCGCGCGCGGCCGAACCGATGTTGCCGGGGTGGGTGGTGCCGATCAGCACGACCCGGACGCGATTGAGCAGAGTTTCATCCATGGCCGCAGTGTAGCGGCTCAGGCCAGCGCCCAATCCACCGGTTCGATGCCCTGTTCGGCCAGCCAGCGGTTGGCCTGCGAAAAATGCCGGCAGCCCAAGAAACCCCGATGGGCGGACAGGGGCGAGGGGTGCGGCGCCTTCAGCACCCGATGCCGGGCGGTGTCGATCGCCGCGCCCTTGCGCTGGGCCTGCGAACCCCACAGCAAGAACACCACGTGCGGGCACTGCCGATTCACCGCGGCTACCACCGCGTCGGTAAAACGCTCCCAGCCCCTGCCCTGGTGGGCCCCGGCCTGACCGCGCTCCACGGTCAGCACCGCGTTGAGCAACAAAACGCCCTGCTCCGCCCAGCGCTGCAGATGCCCGTGGCGGGGTACGGTCAGCCCCAGATCGCTCTCCAACTCGCGAAAAATGTTGACCAGCGAGGGCGGCGCCGGCACACCCTCGCGCACGGAAAAACACAGGCCATGGGCCTGACCGGGCCCGTGATACGGGTCCTGCCCCAGGATCACCACCTTGACCCGTGACAGCGGCGTGGAGTCCAGCGCGTTGAAAATCTCCGGCCCTGGCGGATAAATCACCGCGCCCCCCTGCTTGCGTTCCAGCAGAAAGGCTTTCAACTCGCGCATGTAGTCCTGCTCGAACTCGTCGGCCAGCACGGCCAGCCATTCGGCGTTGAGCTTGATTCTTGCGGTGTCGGTCATTCGTTTTGAGGGGTCAGGGGCTAGGGGTCAGGGATCAGGGCGACTCGGTGCCAACTTTTCGACTCAGTGTAAGAAAAAACCCGTTCTGGCCGGGAGTCCGAATCCATCGCCGATGCTCCCTGACCCCTAGCCCCTAGTCTCTGACCCCTTTAAAACAAGCGCTATGCTAATGTTTCGCGCTTCGATGCGAACACAACAAAGGTAGTGAAATGCCCATCCAAACCGACGCCGTCATCATCGGCGCAGGCCCGGTCGGTCTGTTTCAGGTCTTCGAACTGGGCCTGCTCGATCTCAAGGCCGAGCTGGTCGACAGCCTGCCGCAGGTTGGCGGCCAGTGCTCCGAGCTGTATCCGGAAAAGCCGATCTACGACATTCCCGCCTACCCCGTGGTCGGCGCGCAGGAGCTGATCGACCGGCTGATGGAGCAGATCGCGCCGTTCAGTCCGGGCATTCATCTGAAACAACAGGTCCAGCGCTTCGAAAGGCGCGACGATGGTCGCTTTACGGTGGTCACCACCGCCGGCACCGAGTTCGACGCCGGCACCGTCATCATCGCCGCCGGCCTGGGCTCGTTCCTGCCGCGCCGGCTCAAGGCCAAGGGCCTGGAGAACATCGACCCCGCACTCGTGCACTACAAGGTCACCGACCGCGAGCGCTTTCGCGGCAAGCGCCTGCTGATTCTCGGCGGCGGCGACTCGGCTCTGGACTGGGCCGTGGACCTGGCCGGAATCGCCGAATCCATCGACCTGATCCACCGCCGCCCCGAGTACCGCGGCGCGCCGGCCACCGTGGCGAAAGTCAAAGCCTTGGCCGAGACCGGCAAGCTGCGCGAACACCAGGGCCTGATCATGCAGGTGGTGTCCGAAGGCGGCACGCTGCAGGGTCTGGAAATCATGGATCTGGACAAGAAAAAGCAGGTCATCCAGGGCGAGGAAATCCTGGTCTTCTGGGGCCTGGCCCCGGACNTGGGNCCCATCGCCGACTGGTCGCTGGANCTGGAGAAAAAGCAGATCCACGTCGATACCGAGAAATTCCAGACCTCGATCGAAGGCGTGTTCGCCATCGGCGACATCAACACCTACCCCGGCAAGAAAAAACTCATCCTGTCCGGCTTCCACGAAGCCGCCCTGGCGGCGTTTGCCGTGCAGAAATACTTACACCCCGACCAGCGCCAGTTCCTGCAGTACACCACCACCTCGCCCATCATGCACAAGCGTCTGGGCGTGGACGGCAAGAGCGCCTGAGCGACACCAAAGAATCAGGCGAGCAAGCGGTGACAAGTTTTCCGACTGCGTTCCGTTTCCTGATTACGTAGCAAACTCAGGGGCTCCTGGCGGCTGTCGGCCTGTTGCGAACCTCACGATTAAAGGGCCGGAACAGCCACGATGCAGCTTGTTATCTTTGTTAAAGCAAAACGCTGAGCTGGCGGGAGCCGTCAGCCCAGCGTTTTGATTGGCAGGGCTACTCGTCGTGGGCCACGTATCGGGTGACCGGCGTGGCGCGCGGGATGCGCGAGAGGGAGCCGCCCGTGACCCATCCTATCCCTAGCTCTCCTGTACTGTTTCCACCCCAGCACCAGGCGCTGCCCGCATCCGAAACCGCGCAGGACATGCCTCGTCCCACCGAAACCTGCGAAATCCCGGTCAGGGGTCCGGCATCGCGGCCACCCCGGCCCAGCCGCGCCTGCACCGCTCGGGTCCGATCGCTGCTCTCACCATCCCCAAGCTCACCGGAAGTGCCTCGGCCCCAGCACCAAACACTCCCATTGTCACGAATCGCGCACAGGTGCCCGGAACCCGAGGGAAAAGAAGGTGCCTCGGCGATGCCGCGCGCCCCGACAAGCGGTCCGCCATCATCGCCCTGATCATCAATGTGGACCTGGACCGGGAAGAGCCGGATGTCGGCATTCTCGCCGTTACCGAGAATACCGCCAGAGGCGGAACCCCAACAATAGATTCGTCCATCAGCGCCGGGATTGATCAGTGCGCAGCTTGCGCTTCCCTGGGCGGCAATGCCGGCAACACCTTCCAGCGGCTGGTCCTCGGCAGCCAGCACCGGGCTAGCCCTAGAGGTCGATCCGGATTTACCGTTGCCCAACTGGCCTGAAGAGCCAAACCCCCAACACCAAGCCGATCCAGCGTTGTTAAAAGCGCAGGTATGGTCTCGGCTGGCCGATGCACCAGAAACTCCCTGAAGCTGCCGATCCCTTTCATCGATCACTGGCTGGGCCCTTGGTTGAGACTCGGTCGATCCGATTCCCAACTGACCATCACTGTTATCTCCCCAGCACCATAGCGAGCCGTTTTCACGAATCGCGCAGGCATGCTCGCTTCCGGCAACCACGTGCACGGCATCTGCAAGGGGCTCGCCATTGCTGAGCAGGGTTTTTGCAGCTCGACTCAGGCGAAGCGGAAGCGAAGTACTACCAATACCAAGCTGTCCGCGGTTATTGTAGCCCCAGCACCAGATCTGCCCGATTGCATCCCGCGCACAGGAAAAATTTTCCCCGGTCGTCACCTGGACCACATCCAGCAAGGGTCCACCATCTGTCCCTCTATTATCCACACGAACCCGCACGCCGCCGGGATAGGGTCCGGTGTTATCTTCGATACCCTCCCCGTTACCCAGTCGCCCATCATTAGTACTGCCCCAGCACCAGGCGGAACCGTCGTCCAATGCGGCGCAGGCATGTTCGAAGGACGCACTGACGCTGACCACACCGTCCAGACCACACAAGGGCTTGCCGTCGTCGCGCATACCGATCAGCGGGCCGCCGGACTGACAATAGGCCGGGGTGGTGGCGGCATGGTGGGCCTGGGGTACGGCGCTGATGCGCTGGCGCTGGTTGAGTGTGCTGCCGTCAACCACAATTTCCAGCCAAAACGTGCGCCCGTCGAAGACCCCGCCGAATTCCAGGTCGACCTGGAACAGCCCGCCGACCACGTTGACCGACCCGGCATCGAACATGGCGATCGGTTCGCCGTCTTCTGGCGCCTCGTATAAGGAAAACAGCATCGGAACGGTTCCGGTAAAGGGTCCGGAGCTGTCTTCGAGCTGTCCCTGGTAGGTCACGGCGGTAACCTGCATGGACAGGCCAAGGCACAGGAAAAAGACGAAACTCAGCAGTCGGTTCATCGATCAATCCCTCGTTTTTGGTTGCGTCTACCCTCTATACGGAATTCACTCCCACATCCGGACAAGGACAAGGACACGACCGCTGGCTTCGCTGGATACGCTGCTGCACACTACGAAGCAAACTACGACATCGATCGAGGGGTGGCATATTTTCCGGGCGCATTACGTTCTATTGTTTGAACGCTAGGAATTTTCCTTTCCATGTGATCTGGAGCCCAAGGATGAAAATCTTGTCTACGCACCTCGCAACCGCCGCGCCGCTGGCGTTGGTCCTCGCGCTGATCACCGCCCCGGCCAGCGCCGAATTCCAGATTACACAATGGACCATCGCCGGCGGCGGCGCGATCGAAGCCCAGGGCGGTGACTGGACCCTGTCCGGCACCATTGGCCAATGGGAGGCGACTGAAGCCCGCGCCCTGTCCGGCGGTGGCTGGTCATTGACCGGTGGTTTCTGGGGCACCACTCTGGAGGAGCTGGGCGACATCATCTTCCAGGATCGCTTCTCGCAGTTTTACCGCTCTCGCAATCTGCTGCATCCGGAAGAGATTGCCAAAGCGGAAGGCTGAGCGAAAGCTTTCTGGCCCTGGCCCGTCCGGCACCAACCGGGCGCGGCCTTTGCCGATGTCCTCAGCGTCGGCGAGGCTTGCAGGCAACAAGTCCTGACCTGACTCGCACTTGGCGGTAAGCTTGCGGCTTGACCACCGCTTGATCTGCCCGCTTGCTCAAGCTCATCACCCATGCCCACGTCTTTGCGCCCGATGACCGGGGCATGCAAAACCTGCTGATCGCTGGTAACCGCATCGCCTGGATGGGCGCTGATCTGGACGATCTGGGCTCGGTCAAGCCAGCCGAGAGCACCGACCTGGAAGGCCGGCGCCTGATCCCCGGCCTGATCGACGGCCATGCCCATCTGACCGGCGGCGGCGGGGAAGCGGGCTTCGGCAGCCGCGTGCCGCCGGTGCCGCATCCGCATTTTCTCGACGCCGGCATCACCACCGTGGTCGGCGTACTCGGCACCGACGACACCACCCGCGATACGCGCTCGCTGGTATCTCAAGCCCTTTATCTGCGCGATCACGGGGTCAACGCCTGGTGCCATACCGGCGGCTATCACGTCCCGCCGGTGACCTTTACCGGGAGCGTGCGCGAGGACATTGTTTTTCTCGATCCGGTCATCGGCGTGGGCGAAGTCGCGATTTCCGACCACCGCTCCAGCCAGCCGAGCTTTGAGGAAATCCTGCGCATCGCCAGCGACGCGCACGTGGCCGGACTGATTACCGGCAAGGCCGGGATTGTGCATCTGCATCTGGGCGACGGCGATCGCGGCCTGGAACTGGTCCGCCGTGCCCTGGCCGAGACCGAGTTGCCGCCGCGGACCTTCAACCCCACCCACATCAACCGCAAGAAAGCGCTGTTCGAAGAGGCCATTGCCGTAGCCCGAGCCGGCTGCACGGTCGATATCACGGCCTTTCCGATCGAAGACTCGCCGCCGGACGATGAATGGCCGGCCGACGAGGCGCTGCTGCGCTACCTGGACTCCGGCGCACCGTCAGAGCGCATCACGATGAGCTCCGACGGCGGCGGCTGCCTGCCGGTGTTCAACGCCCAGGGCGAGATGCAACATTTCGATATCGGCGATCCGGCGACGTTGACCGAGACGCTGATGCGGTTGCTGCAGCGTGGCGAACCGCTAGCCCGCGTGCTGCCGGCCTTTACCCTCAACCCGGCCCGACTGCTGCGCTTCCACGACCGCGGCCGCATTGAGGTCGGCGCGACCGCCGATCTGGTGGTGCTCGACGAAGCGCACCGAATCGAGAAAGTCATGTCCCAAGGAACCTGGAGGATTACCCCCTGATGTGCCCATCCGGCGAGAGAGACAACAAGAACCGCGGCTACATCATCCCCATCGGCGGCGCCGAGGACAAATTCCACAACCCGGAAATCCTCGACCGCTTCATCAGCGAATGCGGCGGCAAGGATGCCCGCATCTCGATCATACCCACGGCCTCCGAGCTCGCTGATACCGGCCCGACTTACGAAAAACTGTTTCGCAAGATCGGCATCAAGCACGCCGCTGTGCTGCCCATCTTCACCCGCAAGGAAGCCAACGACCCCGAATACATCGCCTATATCAACAAGTCCGACGGCGTGTTCATGACCGGCGGCAATCAGCTGCGCCTGTCGACCACCCTGGGCGGCACGGAAACCGCGATTGCCATCCGCCGCCGCAACGCCGCCGGCATGCACGTCGCCGGCACCTCGGCGGGCGCTGCCTTCATGCCCGAACACATGATCGCCGGCGGGCGCGAGGGCTCCACCCCGACGCCGGACAAGGTCACCCTGGCGCCGGGTCTGGGCCTGACCAACAGTTTCATCATCGACCAGCATTTCCGCCAGCGCGACCGCCTGGGTCGCCTGCTCACCGCGCTGGCCTACAACCCCTTCGCCGTCGGTATCGGCCTGGACGAGGACACCGCCGCTTTCATTCGCCCCGGCGATGACCTGGAAGTGGTCGGCAGCGGCGGCATCACGCTGGTCGATCCGGGCGAGCTCAGCTATTCTTCGATGGATCGGGCGCGCGCCGGCGAGCCGGTCAGCCTGGTCGGCATCAAGCTGCATATCCTGATTGCCGGTGGCCGATTTGAGATTCTCAGCCGCGAGGCGAGTGCGGAGTAGCGCGATGAAAGTCATCAGCACCAATGTCTATGTGGGCCCCAACCTGTACGCCCATTTCCCGGTCATCCGCTACATCCTCGACCTGGGCGAGCTGGAGGAATGGCCATCGGCCCGCCTCGGCGAAGACTTCATCCACGCGCTGCTGGAACGCCTGCCGGGCCTGCACGAACACGGCTGCTCGTACCGGGAGCCCGGCGGCTTCGTCCGCCGCCTGCATGAAGACCACGGCACCTGGCTGGGCCATGTGATGGAGCACGTGGTGATCGAACTGCAAAACATCGCCGGTGCGGACGTGAGTTTCGGCCGCACGCGCTCGATCGAGGGCAAGCCGGGCCACTACACCATGGTCTTCGAGTACGAAGACGAAAGTGTCGGGCGCAAGGCCGGGCAGCTGGCTCTGGACCTGCTTCACAGCCTGCTGCCGGAGGCCCTGCAACCGGAAGACGCTCCGGGCCCGGACTGGGACTTCGACAACGAGCGCGATCTGTTCATCCGCGACGCTCAAAGGCGCGCCTTCGGCCCCAGCACCGCCTCTCTGGTGCGCGCGGCCGAAGAACGCGGCATTCCCTGGATCCGCCTGAACCGGCAAAGCCTGGTCCAGTTCGGTCACGGCCGGTTCCAGAAACGCATCCAGGCGACCACCACCAGCCTGACCAGCAACATCGCCGTCGAACTGGCATCGGACAAGGAAGAAACCAACCAGATCCTGCGCGACCTCGGCCTGCCGGTGCCGACCCAGCGCCTGGTGCAGACCGCCCGCGATGCCGTGCGCGTCGCGCGCCGGATCGGCTTTCCGGTGGTCACCAAGCCGCTGGCCGGCAACCACGGTCGCGGTGTGTCGATCCAGTTGACCAGCGACGAGGAGGTCGAGGCCGGTTTTCTGAAGGCGGCCGAGTACGGCCGCAACGTGGTGGTCGAAAGTTACCTGGAGGGTCTTGATCACCGCCTGCTGGTGATCGACGGCGAATTGATTGCGGCGGCCAAGCGCATTCCCGGCCACGTCGTGGGTGACGGCGAACACACGGTCGCGGAGCTGGTCGACATCGTCAACCAGGACCCCCGACGCGGCATCGGACATGAGAAAGTCCTGACCCGGATCGAGATCGACGCCCAGGCCGAGCGCCTGCTGGCCCGTATCGGTTATGACCTCAAGACGGTGCCGCCGGCCGGCGAGGTGGTTTACCTGCGCGCCACCGCCAACCTGTCAACCGGCGGCACGGCCATCGATGTCACCGACGAGATTCATCCCGACAATCGCGACATGGCCATCCGCGCCATCCAGGCCATCGGCCTGGACATCGGCGGCGTGGACTTCCTGACCGCCGACATCACGCGCTCCTATCGCGAGGTTGGCGGCGGCATCTGCGAGATCAACGCCGGCCCCGGCTTTCGCATGCACGTCGCCCCCAGCGAGGGTCAGTCGCGCGACGTGGCCGGGCCGGTGCTCGACATGCTGTTCCCGGA
>SL_3KL_010_SEDDRAFT_10006617_pt1 | contig 10350 bp, 5 predicted proteins | sample SodLakKL_010_SED_2_FD_10381 | JGI IMG/M metagenome (IMG submission 10381)
GCGTGACGAAATAGCGGCGCACATCGTTGGGCGCTGGAATCGGCTGGCGCTTCGCGAAACGCTGGTTGAAACTGTGCAGCAATGAGCCGTCGGAAAACGCCACGTTGGCAAAGCGTGCCGTCGAAATCGGCACGGTCTCGCTCTCGCGCACCAGAAACATCTCCATGATGCGCTTGCTCGCTCCCATCATGTTGACCGGATTGGCCGCCTTGTCGGTGGAGACGCAAAAATACTTCCGCGACCCGCGCACGCGGGTCTTCTCGATGGTCGATAGGGTATTGAGAATATTGACCTCCACCATGCGCATCAGCGTGAACGGATCTTTCTCCGAGCGCACGTGCTTGAGGGCGGACAGGTTAAGCACATAGTCATAGCCATCGCCGGCGGCCAGCAAGGCATCGAACTCGCGCCGTCCGCAGTCAATGGCGAAGGTACGGAAGTCGCCGTCGATATACCCCAGCGTCGAACGAATGTCGCGCACCAGCTCGACCATGTTGTTCTCGGAAATGTCGACCACATGCAACATCCGCGGATTGCGCCGAAAAATCTCACGCACCACCGCCTGCCCAATCGACCCCGCACCCCCAATCACCAAAAACCGCCCATCGGCCACCATCGCCGACAACTCAGCCTCATGCGCCTCGATGTCGGGAGCGAACAATTCCTCGGTGCGGCCGATCAACTCCAGCACGTTCATCATGGAAATCCAGATTGCGAAAATTCAAAAAAACAGCCAAGTTAACTTGCTCATTATGCATCGCGCTGAGGCGCTGAGGCGCAGAGAGAAGAATTGATTTTATTTTTCTCAGCGTCTTTGCGTCTCAGCGCGAGTATCCGGAATCGAGACTATGGATTATCGCGCAGAGGCGCTGAGGCGCAGAGGAAAGAAAGGGTTGTGTTTTTCTCAGCGTCCCCGCGTCTCAGCGCGAGTATCCGGAATCGAGACTATGGATTATCGCGCAGAGGCGCTGAGGCGCAGAGAAAGGGCTTGATTCTGTTTTTCTCAGCGTCACTGCGTCTCCGCGCGAGTATCCTGATCTGGCCTAAGGGCTATCGCGCAGAGACTCTGAGGCGCAGAGTGAAGAACATATTTCTTTTCCTCAGCATCCCTGCGCCCCCGCGCAAACACCCTATTCATTCCCGTCAAGATCGTTCGTGGACTCTCCGGCGCTAGTGTTTCGTTCTTCCGGCAACCCGTTCACACATCGAATGATGCCGTTTTTCAACACGGCTTCTCCGAAATTCAACAGATATCCCAACCGATAGCCCGCAAGATTCAGGTAGGTCTGAATCTGTTTCCTATGCGCTGGCGTGACTTTCGACACTGACTTCAGTTCAATCAGGACCTTGTCCTCAACGATCAAGTCAGCTCGAAATCCCATATCGAGGAAACGGCCGCGATAGGATACATCGATCGGAACCTGCCGCTGTATTTCGAGTCCTTTGCCGTAAAGTTCGATTTCCAATGCTGCTTCGTAGACCGATTCCAGCAGCCCATTGCCAAGCGCTCTATGCACCTCGATCGCGCCCTCGATAATTCGAGTCCCGATGTCATTCTCGCTTATCGCCATATTGCTTCACTCTCCCTGCAATCGACGCGCCATGCGCGGCAATCCCTTTATCCTCTTTTCCTCTTGTCCCCTTTACCTGTCATTCGTCCCCCGATAAAACCGCCCCTGGCGCTCGAACATGCCCGCGTAAACCGCTCCGGCCCGTACCAGCTCATCGTGGCTTCCGCGTTCGGTGATGCGGCCTTCTTCCAGTACGCAGATTTCGTCGGCCATGCGGATGGTGGAGAGGCGGTGGCTGATGAGGATGGCGCCGCGGTGGCCGATGCGGTCTCGGAAGTTCTCGAACAGCCGGAACTCGGCTTCCGGATCCAGGGCGCTGGTCGGCTCATCCAGGATGATGAAGCTTGAGTCGTGCATCAGGGCTCGGGCCAGGGCGATGCGCTGCCACTGGCCCAGGCTCAGCTCCTGTCCGCCGTCGAACATGCGCGACAGCGGCGTGTCGTAGCCGCGCTCCAGTTCGCGGATGAACGTATCCGCGCCGGCGGCCTCGGCGGCCTGCTCGATGCGCGGCGAATCGACCGGCTCGCGGATATCGCCAAAGCGGATGTTGTCGCGCACCGTCATCGCATAGCGCGCGTAGTCCTGGAAGATCACGCTGAACAAGCGGCGATAGGCCGACAGGTCGAACTTGCGGACATCGATCCCGTCCAGCGTGATGCGCCCGGCACTCGGATCATAGAGCCGGCACATCAGCTTTATCAGCGACGTCTTGCCCGAACCATTGGCCCCGACCAGCGCCATCACCCGCCCGGGTGCGACGGCCAGGTCGATGCTATGCAACACCTCGCCATCCATGCCGGGATAGGTAAACGAGACCCCTTCAAAGACCAGGCCTTGCTGAACCGGATCGGGTAACGGCCGGGGATTTTCCGGGCTGGTGATGCGCGGGCGCACATCGAGAAACTCGAACAACTGGCCGAGGTACAGATGGTCTTCCTGAAAGGCCGAGAGCTGCCGCACCATTTCCTGCCCGACGGCCTGAGCGCGCTGGAACACCATCAGAAATAGCACCAGTTCGCCGACCGAGTTGTTTCCAGCAGCTGTTTCGCGCGCCAGCCAGGCCAGGGCGAGGAAGAACAGAACGGTCGTCACGATGCCGACGCACAACTCAAGCAAGGTACGCCGGCGCAGGATATGGAGATGTTCGCCACGGATCCGGCCGCGAATCTGCCGGTACCAGTCGCGCAGAAGGCGGCCGATGCGGTTGAGCCTCAGCTCGCCGGCATGGGCATCGGAAGTCATGACCCGATCGAGATAGGCGGCACGTCGTTCGAGCTGGGTGCGCTCTCGCTGCCACTGGTAAAGCGATCGGGTGAAGTGCACTCTCACCGCCAGGGCGGGCAGGGTGGCGATTGCCACGAGCACCACCAGCAACGGATGAATGGTGAACATCAGGGCCACCACCGCGGCCAGCATGACCCCATTCTTCGACAGTTGCAGCACATTCCCCACCACGTGTGCGGGCCGCTGGTTGCCCGATTGGCGGGCGCGTTTGAGCGTGTCGAAGTACTGCGGCGACTCGAAAAAAGCCAGATCGGCACGCAAGGCGCCATCATGGATCATACCGTCGATACGTTCAGCCACGCGCAGGCCCTGTGCCTCGCGCGCCAGGGCCGCCAGCGAACGGCTGACCAGAAAGCCCACGGTGCAGGCGCCGGCGGATACCACCCAAGTCAACACCCGCTCGATATCGGCCTCGCCTCCGGCCTCAAGGGAGACGGTGATGACATCGATCAGCTGCTTGATGATGTAGAGCACCGCCAGGCCAAACCCGATCTCCAGCAGCATCAGAAGGCTGGCCACCACAGTCCAGCCGGGGCTGGTCTGCCAGAGCAGCGTCAGCACTCTGCGGAATGCGCGTGCGGGTTCAGCCAGTCGGCTGGGCAGCAATGCAGTCATCGACGGGGTCCGGGAGAAATCGCTAACATGGTGGCTGGACGAAGGCACTTGCGCAACATGTCACTCAACCCCCGTTCCCACTGGCGCAGATATCGCCGATTGCCGAGAGAAGAGCGTCGCCTGCTCTGGCCGGGCCTGGGGTACGTGCTGATCGCCCGTATCAGCCTCGCGCTGTTCGGTCTGAAGCGCACCCTCCGCCTGCTTGACGGACAAGCCGGCGAGGGCGGGCGGAATGCAGACTGGGAGGCGCCTGCTCGTGCCATCGTGCGTGCGGGGTCCCGTGTGCCCGGTGTGCGCTGCCTGGCGCGGGCTATCGCCTTGCGCTGGTGGATGCGCCGTGCCGGGGAGCCGGCCGAACTGATCATCGGCATGAATCCAGGAGCGCAAGGTCAGCCCGATATGCATGCCTGGGTGCAGAGTCTTGGAACGACGTGGGACTGGCCGCGCGACAAGCCGACTGGTTACCGAATCGTCTCGCGTGACAATCGCCCGGTTACTGACCGGGATCGTGCCGTTCCACCGTTGGCATAGAATCCTTTCCATGACAACAGCCCCCGACGCAATCCTGCATGGCCGTCTCGGCCGACCGGCAAGCGACGACAAGCGACATGCCATGTGGCACGGCAGGGCCGTTGAGTGAAGATCCAGTCGATCGACCATCTGCCGCTTCCGGCATGCCGTCTGGTATCCAGCGCCTTCGGGCATGCTGTCCGGGTCGAAGGTCTGGCCGCCGATCACCTGCGCTACCTGTTCGGTGCCGGCGGTCGTCCGTTCCAGTGGCGACAACTCGAGGAGTACAAAGTGCTGACCATCTGTCTCGAGGGCGCGGAGGCCGAATCCATTGGTCCCGAACTCGAAATCGATCGTGCCGACGGCCACGTCAGCATGACTTCGGGCGGCCCTGCCCGGTTGCGTGTAAGGTCCGATCATCGCCTGGAAGACGATCGCTTTCCCGAGAGCCTGACGCTGGCTCTGGCTCAGCAGTGGGCCAGAGCCGGGTTGTGGGTGCTGCATGCTGCTGGAATCGTCGTCGATGGCAAGGGGCATGTGTTGCTGGGCGACAAGGGGCGCGGCAAATCCACGCTCACCGCGCTTGCGCTTGCCGGCGGCGGGCAGGCAGTCAGCGATGACTGGCTGCTGTTCGGTTGCGATGCCGGTGCCGACCTGTGCATGGAGCGCATGCGCGGTTTTCTCATGCTGCGCAACGGCTGGGCGGCTGATCGTATCGTTTCGCGGCCAGGCATGGACTACCGGGCTCACCCCGACCGCCCCAAAAAAATCCTGTCGACACGCAGCGACTCGGCTCGCATGCCCGCGCTGGCAACGGTCAATCGAATATGGCTTCTGCAACGCCGTCGCGGCTGGCCCCGGTGTTCGGAAACCGGGCCGGTTTCGCTGGCACACGCGGTCTCGTCGATGATTGCCGGCAGCATGCCGATCCTGTTTTCCGACCGGTTTCCCGTCGAGCGCGCTCGCCTTCGCGCCGTCCTCGATCAGCTGCCCAGCCGGGTGGCCGTCGGTATTCTCCGACCGGGCCTCGATATCATCGATTCACCAACTGGTACGGAAACGAGGTTTTTCACGCTTCTGAGAGAGTAAGGACGTTTTTCAGGGCAGGCGCTGGATTGGCGCACTGTTCTTGCCGTACAATCGAAGCAGTGACGTGAAACATATCACGCCATTGATGCTAAAATCACAAGCGATCAATAAAAACGGGGGACTACCCATGCCAGCAGATACACAACAGCGCAAGCGGCCGTATCAGTCGCCGCAACTCGAAGTTTTCGGGCTGTCCGCGATCGTTATGTCGGGTGCCACCGGCGGTGGTGATTCGGGGCACACCGGTTTTTCCGACGGCAGTACGGATGAGGAAAGAGAGCGCAACCGGTACGAAGAAGACGGCGATTTCTGACGCTCCTATCGATTGTTTCTGCTTGACTGCTTACCGGGCGCGGCTACCGGCTTCATTCTGCCCGGCGCCCAACATCACTCGGGCCGGCTGACCGGCCACACCTTTCACCTCTCCTGTTTGACGCCTGCACGCATGCGGGTTGCGGCTGACGGTCAGCGTGTGCTGGTCGTGAATGGCCGGCTCGCCGATACCCCCGAAAACCACGCTTTCGACGAACTTGATGAGTTGCTGCTCGATTGCGCACGTCGCGGCATCAGTGCGCTGGACGGCCTTCGTGGGAGCTACGGGCTCTGCCTGATCGATATTCCGCAAAACCTCATCGTCGTCCAGCGCGATGCGTTGGGCGGGCGTACCGCCTGCGTGGCATTCGGTGAGGAGCGGATATTGGCGGCCAGTCATGCCCAGGCCCTGGCGCGTCATCCGGCCTGCGGCTTTCATGAAGCACCCGGTTACCTGGCCGCACGCCTGAGTCATGCTGGCTTTCCATTGGCAGGTCAGTCGCCGTTTGCCGGTATCGATGCCTTGCTGCCGGGTGAGCGTCGATGCTGGCAGGACGGTCGCGAGCGTACCGAGCATCGGCCGATCGCCGTGCCGTCTTCGTTTCAAGACCCCGGTGAACAGCAGGTATTGCAACAGTTCCGAGAACGTCTGGAGAATGCCATTTGCAACGGTCTGCGCGGTCGCCAATGCGTGGCCAGCATGCTTTCCGGCGGCCTGGATTCAGCACCGGCCACGGCACTGGCCAGGAAGATAGGGCAGCAGTCGGGCTGTAAGGTGCTTCCTGTCAGTTGGCATCTTGACGGTCGCCCCGGCGACGAGCGAGGCTGGATCGAGGCCGTGGCGACACACTTGGGAGTCGACGCCGAATTTTTCGATGGTAACGACTGCATTCCCTACGCTCGCCTCGACAAGGAACAGATCAATCCCGACTGGATGGAGTACAACCCGTTCCGCGACCTGCTCGAAGGCTGCATCGGACGAGGCCAGGCCGCGGGCGCTGACACCGTCATGAATGCCACGGCCGGTGATTTCATCTACCCGCAGTTCAACCACCTATTGCCGGGGCTGCTGGCCAATGGCGACTGGGGCCGGGCCATGCGCCTGGTAGGCAGGCGGGCAGGGCAGTGGTGGCGATGGCGCAAAATGCCATGGCGCGATCCTGCGATGCGTTTCTTCCTTCGACGCTTGCTATCGAAACGCGAGCATCGACTGCATGCTCCAAGCCGCTTTCGCCAAACCTACCTGGCGGCTTCGCTGCGCGGCCAGGCGCCGTTTCGAATCCCGGTGTATCCAGACAGCATCCTGCGCCATCCCGTACCAGAGTATCCCGCCTTTGCTCTGGGTCAGGCTTTTGCCTTCAATCGAGCCTGCGAGAGCTGGTTCGCCGAATGTCGCGGGCTGCACTACTTCGATCCCTACCAGGACCAGGCATTGATGGAGCTCATGCTGGGCCTGCCGTTTCACTACAGCTATCGCAACGGACAATCCAAGTGGTTGATGCGCGAGACCAGTCGCGGGCTGATCCCCGAAAGCGTGCGGACCAAACAACGCACCGGTGATCTCTTTCCGTTGCTGTTGCATGGCTACCGCCGCCACCGGGCTCAGGCACGAGAACGCCTGATGGACTGCCGGAGCTGGCAGACTTTGTGCGATGTCGCGTTGATGGATCGGGTTCTGGCCGAGGGCCGGCCTTCCGAGGGGGAGCTGGTACTGGTCAACCAGCTGCTGGGCTACGTGTTGTGGCGCGAATACTGGTCGGATCCGCCCCCGCTGGCGCAAGCGAACTGATCACCTGAACCAACACGGGGCGGCCAGTGGCCGCCCCGTGGCATGAGTTGCTGTTTGCAGTTCAGGTCGATGATCTCAGCGCCGGCCAGCTGTTGCCTGGTCGACCAGCCGCAGCGTGGGATCACCCAGTAGGGTCCAGTTGATGGCCTGATCGCGCATGCCGCGTGCATTGATGTCGCTTCGCGCCTGGCGAATGGCTTCACCCAGCGTCAGTCCTTCCAGCTGCAGTTCCAGCACCGTGCGCGCCATAATCTCGTTCTGGGCCAGATTCGAAAGTGTCGCTGCACCGTGGATGGCAGCCGCACCATTCGCCGCCCCTGGAATCTGATCGCCACTTGAATCAAGCATGTAGCCGTTCATCATCCGATGGGCGATGCTGTTGCCGTATGGCGAAACCGCATAGCTGGTATAGCAGCTCAGCGTGCCGATCATGGTGGGCAGGCCGATGTTGTCGATCAGGCTGACATCTGATGGCGCGAAGACGCCGTCAAAGCTCCACATGTTCGGAGCGGCATGTCCGGAGAACCCGCTAAGAGCACGGCCTTCTTCCAGTGCGTTGATGAATTGCGCACGAACGTTGTCGGCACCGCCGGCCTCTTCGAACACCACCAGGTTCAGGCTGTCTTCCGACCAGCCTGCATCGGCCAGCGGGGAGACCATGCGCTGGATCTGGTTGCCGAAGTTGGCCACCGTCGGATCCTGGGCACCGGTCAGCCAGACCGCGCCCTGCTGGTGCCGGGTGTTGTTTTCCCAGTCCATGGTCTTGGTGACGATGGCATACAAGTCGTCCAGCGTCCGTGCCGGCCAGCGGCCGATGGCCTTGTCGTTCAGGCCGTCGCCGGTAACGTCTGCCATATGGGCATCGGACGGAGTATGACGAATACGCGAGGTGGCCCGGTAAGGGCTGGGGATGAAGCTGATGCTGCCAAGCCCCAACCGGTCGAGGTGGTCATAGGTGCCTTCGCCTACGAGTAGCACGTGATCGAACTTCAAGTGGCGTGAGGCATCGCGCAGGAAGGCATTGACCGCCATTGGCAGCGGCATGCCACCACCGTACTGGTTCTGGATTTCCAGAATATCGAACACCTGTGGGTTCCAGCCCTGGCTCTGTCGGTGATCCAGCCAGGTGTTGAGCGGATGGAACTCCCCGGGCGAGGCGGGCATGAACGCAGGGTGGGCGATGACCACCAGGTCGGTTTCCCGCGAGACATCGAGCAATTCGTTGGGGCCGACCGCTCGCACGAACTCCGGCTGGCGGAACGCGTCGCCCGTCGATATCCAGTAGCTGGCCTCGTCGTGATTCCGGATCGTCGGTGCCATGCCACCGCCGCGACCAACCGGCTGGGCTTCGAGCGACCAGAGCAATTCACCGTCCCAGGCAAACCCGACCAGGTCGGTACCAAGGAAGCCGCGCGCACCGACCGAATCGGCCGCATCCGCGCCCTCGATCAGCGCGGCGTCGTTCTGTGCAATCGACGTGCGTGCGTAGTGCAGTGTCACCGTATTCAGAAGCATGAAGTCATACTGCGCATTGGTTTCGCCCGGTGCGGATACAGTGATTTCATTGGCACCATGTTGCAGCAGGCTGCCGGGAATCTCCGCCCTGGCAACATGCGAGGTGACCCCGTTGAAGTAATCATCGGTCACGACCTCGCCATTGACCTTCACGCGAACATGGTGGTCCGGGTTGGCTGGAAGGCGGGTTTCGCCGCCTACACGAACCTCAACAATGGCAGGAAGATCCAGTCGCGCGTCTCTGCTGACCTCGAGAGCGGCAGTGTAGGTGTCATTGCCACTATTGGCCCGCAGCCGCTTGGTAAAGAACGGATCCGGGTTGGGGTTCACCGGGTTGTAGCCCACAGCATCACTGACCGTCACCGTGTGCATGGAGACATCCATCGGCCGGGAATCCCGCGCGGCCCGCACTTCGCGGGGTGCAGCGGCACGGGCCGGATCGACCTCGATGCGATACACGTAGTCTTCGATGTAGAGCGCATCGGGGAAATCGGGTTTCGCGCCCCAAAAGCGGATAACGCCGCCCGGCCCGAAGCGCCCCTCGCTGCCGGTCCGGTTCATGGCGTCATTGCGTCGCTCGGGTATCACGACCTGGCGCGGAACGGCCTGGCCCTTCAGCGTCACGGCCAGGTCTTCGACCGGCACGCCGTGAAGGTCCAGGCCGGCTGCGGCGAGATCTTCGTAGCTGACCTCCTGCATGCCAACCTCGGTGGCTGCCAGATCGACAGCCCGCACGGCACCGACGCGGGTATGCGCCAGCAGGCCGTTGGCGCGTTCTTCGACCCCCAGTTCGGCCAGGCGCCGCTCGGTGGCGTCGCGAACCGACAGCCAATCTACCGGCTCGGCCACACCCTTGCGGCCAAACGACTCACCGGCCTGGTAGATGCCGTACATTTCCTCGCGACCGCGGTTGTCGATGGCGGTGATGGCAAGATCATCGATCGAACCGTGGCGAATGCCCGGAATGGTGACTGAATATTCCTGGGGATGGGCGATATCGTCGGCGGTCGACGGAATCATCTCCTCGGTAAGCAGATCCAGCCCGTCACCACGATCACCCCAGATGTAGAAGCCGATGTTCTCGGTCTCCGACACCGTCGTCCAGCTCACTTCCAGGCCTTCGCGGGTGTATTCCGATTCAAACGAACTGATCGACACCGGCAGCGTGTCGGGCTCGATCATGTGGTCTTCGACCTCGCCATCTGCGGCGTAGCCGAACGGGGTGGGACCCAGGCTGGTCAGGAAACCTGTGTCGTCGGAGGCCTCGAAGTTATCAGTCGAAATGCGGAAGCGCGCGAAAGTGGCGTCGGTGGTGAGAATGGCGCCTTCTTCCGAATTTGCATCGACCTCAGCCTGCACGACATCGCCCAGGTCCCAGGTGAGTACGACAATGCCCTCGCAGCCCGGCGGCACGTTGCCGCTGGTCCAGCTTCCGTCACCGAGCAGATCTTCCGGTTCAATCGCGCTGTCACAACTCAAGCCGGAAGGGTTCTCCCCGGCATCACTGAGGCCGCCGGAGCCAACAATAATAGTCGCTGCCGAGCGCTCACAGAAGTTCCCGGTCAGATTCTCCAGGTCTTCATACTCGACCACGCCCGAGGCGCTGCCGTCGCAAAGGTTGTCGAACGACCCGCTACCCCGAAAATCGATCCAGCCCACCACCTG
>SL_3KL_010_SEDDRAFT_10006618_pt1 | contig 10350 bp, 5 predicted proteins | sample SodLakKL_010_SED_2_FD_10381 | JGI IMG/M metagenome (IMG submission 10381)
GCCCGGCGTTGCACCGGCGGCAGGCTCGAGCCGCTGCCGAGCGCGTCGGGGTCGGGTCCGTCGATCAGGATGTCAGGCTGCGCCAGTTCGGCCAGTTTCACCCGGTCGGTGATGATCACCCGCATGCCGTTGACCTTCACCCCGTGCGACTCGAGCGCCTTGAGCGTACGCGACAGGTTCTCGGGCGTCATGCCGAGATAGGAGGCAAGCAGGCGTTTCTCGACCGGCAGCATGTAGCTGGGCGCATCGTCGAGCAGCCGCGACTGGCGCAGGAAATAGGACGCCACCCGCTCGCGCGAGTTGCGCAGCTTCAACCCCTTGGTGTTGCGCACGACCGCGCGGTAGCAGGCGGCAAGCTCGTTGATCACCGAAACGGCGAATTCGGTATCGCGGCGGAAGGTCGTGCGCAGATCCGGTGCCGGGATGAGAAGGATGCGCGACCGCTCCAGCGTGCGCGCCGACATCAGGTAGGGTAAGTCCTTGATGCAGGCCGCGAGGATGAAGGTACTGACCGGGCGGATCACCGCCATCGTGCATTCGCGCCCGCCCCATTTCCCGTAAAGCTCGACCGCACCGTCGAGCACGACGTGCAGGAAATCGGCCGGATCACCCTGGCGGATCATCTCCAGCCCGGCGGGAAAGGTCTGGTCGTAGGATCGGCCGAGAAGCTCGTCGAAGTTGTTCTTGTCCATGTCGCGGAACAGCGGCAGATGGCGAACTTCGGGCAGGTCTTCTGGGCGCATTGGCAACTTTCCGGCGATTCTCTGGGTGACAATTATCAATCGGTAACTCCAAGGGTGCAAGCCGCGATCGCTGCATCCGCATGTATCCCTCACGTGTTTTTCAACTGCAGGACATGCGGATTCCAATTCGTGTCCGATTTCTCGGCACCCGCAGCCAAAACTTGATCTGCGTCAAGTTTTCGCTGCGGCCGACATGGCGGTGTCCCGGCGAGACCGCCCCGGTCGGTCCGATCATGGAGTCGCCGATGAACGTGCTGCTGGCCTATGACAATTCGAGAAACGCCAATATCGCGCTGGAGGCGGTGAAGAGCCTCCTCGGGCCGCTGAAACCCGTGATAACCCTGATCTCCGTGGTCGAGGATGTCGGCAGTTCCACCGCCGAGGTCGACGAGCTCTTCAGCTCGCAATATGCCGAGCAGAAGGCCGGCACCGAGCGTGCCGCCGCCGAACTGGCCGCGGCCGGGTTCGAGGCGCATGTGCTGATGGCCGAGGGCGACGCGCGCAAGATGATCCTTCGCGCCATCGAGGAACGCCAGCCGGACCTACTGGTCATGGCGCGGCACAGCCACAAGCCCGACCCGGGGCCGCTGAGCTTCATCACCAAGCGGATCGACGCGCTGGTCGAGGAATTCGACCACATGACCTTCGGCTCGGTCTCGGCCTTCCTCGCGCGCCGCGCGAACTGCCCGCTGCTGATCATTCCCACGCACGCCGAATAAGCCGCGCGCGTCCCGTCTTCGAGGTTCGACATGCAAGTCAGCGATCTGTTCCGATACAGGAACAAGGAGATCCAGGCCCTTCACCTGACCTGGATCGCCTTCTTCATGTGTTTCTACGTCTGGTTCAACATGGCGCCGCTGGCCAGCTCGATGCTGGCCTCGGTCGACTGGCTGACCCGCGACGACATCCGCCTCTTCGCCATCGCCAACGTCGCCCTGACCATCCCGGCGCGGATCATCGTCGGCATGGCGCTCGACCGCTACGGCCCGCGGCGCGTCTTCTCGGTGCTGATGGTGCTGATGGCGATCCCGACCTGGGTCTTCGCCTTCGGCGACACGCGCGAAGTGCTGTTCATGTCGCGGCTGGTGCTCAGCTCGATCGGCGCCTCCTTCGTGGTGACCATCCACATGGTCGCGCTGTGGTTTCCGCCGCGCAGCATCGGCTTCGCCGAGGGTTTCGCCGCCGGTTGGGGCAATTTCGGCTCGGCCGCCGGGGCGATGACGCTGCCCACGATCGCGCTCTATTTTTTTGGCGGCGACGATGGCTGGCGCTATGCGATCGCCACCTCGGGCGCGGTCATTGCGGCCTACGGCATCTTCTACTGGTTCGTGATCACCGACGGGCCGACCAAGGACACCCACAAGAAGCCGCGCAAGGCCTCGGCGCTGGAAGTGTCGAGCTGGGGCGACCTGGTGCTCCTGTGCATCTTCATCGTGCCGCTGGTCGGGATCCTGTCGATCCTTGTCTACCGCGTTCAGCTCATGGGCTACATCGATCCGATGACGGCGGCGATCTGTTACTTCGCCATCGCCGTGATCGTGGCCTGGCAGGTATTCCAGGCGCTCAGGGTGAACATACCGATCCTGAAGAAGGGCGTGCCCGAGGACGACAAGTACCCGTTCAAGTCGGTCGCCGCGCTCAACATCACCTACTTCGCGAATTTCGGCGCCGAGCTTGCGGTGGTGTCGATGCTGCCGATGTTCTTTCTCGAAACCTGGGGGCTCTCGGCCGTGGCCGCCGGCCTGATCGCATCGGCCTTCGCCTTCGTCAACCTGTTCGCCCGGCCCATGGGCGGGCTGGTTTCCGACCGTTTCGGCAACCGCCGCTTCGTCATGATGGCCTACATGTTCGGAATCGGCGTGGGCTTCGTGCTCATGGGGCTGCTCGACTCCAACTGGCCGCTGATCGTCGCCATCGCCTTCACCATCATGTGCTCGTTCTTCGTCCAGGGCGCGGAAGGTGCGACCTTCGGCATCATCCCCTCGATCAAGCGGCGGGTGACCGGGCAGATCTCGGGCATGGCCGGGGCCTACGGCAATGTCGGCGCGGTCTTCTACCTCTTCGTCTTCATGTTCGTCGATGCCTCGACCTTCTTCTTCATCATCGCCGCGGGCGCCTTCATCAGCTGGGCAGTCTGCCTGATGTGGCTGAAGGAGCCCGAGGGCGGGTTCGGCGACGAATACGTCATCTCGTCGGTCGACCGCCAGATCGCCCACGAGGCGCAGGAAAAGAAGCTCGCGGAAGCGGAACTGGCGACGCTCTTCGCCGGGTCGGAGAAGGTCGAACTGGCCGAACGTGGCTCGGGCCTGCAACTCACCGCCCGCTTCAAGTCGATCGATGATCTGCGCAAGGCGCTCGAACGGCTGCAACAGCCGCCGAGCGAGACTGCCGGCGCCAAGTGATCTCAACGGACGGGGCCGGCATCAGGCCGGACCCGTCACAAGCTCAACCAGGGTCCAGGTTGATCCTGACCGGGAACGAAGGCCGAAAGCCAGTAGGAGATAAAATGGCCAAGGACATGGAAAAATGGGACGTCGAGGACACGGCGTTCTGGGAGCAGACGGGAAAGGGGGTGGCGAACCGCAACCTCTGGATCTCGATCCCCAACCTGCTTTGCGGCTTCGCCGTCTGGCTGATGTGGGGCATCATCACCGTGCAAATGCTCAATGCGGGCTTTCCCTTCACCCAGGCCGAACTGTTCACGCTGACGGCAATCGCCGGTCTGACCGGGGCGACGCTGCGCATCCCGGCCTCTTTCATGATCCGCATTGCGGGCGGGCGGAACACGGTCTTCCTGACCACGGCGCTGCTGATCCCGCCGGCCCTGCTGACGGGGCTGTTCCTGCAAGACCCCGAAACGCCCTTGTGGAAGTTCCAGCTTGCGGCGCTGTTGTCGGGCATCGGCGGCGGAAACTTCGCGGCCTCGATGAGTAATATCAGCACCTTCTTTCCCAGACGCCAACAGGGTCTGGCGCTGGGGCTGAATGCCGGGCTCGGCAATTTCGGCGTGACCACCATGCAGATCCTGATCCCGACCGTGATGACGGTCGGTATCTTCGGCGCCATCGCCGGTGATCCCATCGCCCTGGTCAGGGACAGCGGCACACTGATCGGCCGGATCGAGGCCGGAACCCCGACCTATATCCAGAATGCCGGCTTCATCTGGGCGGCAATCCTGATCCCGCTGGTGACGCTGGCCTGGTTCGGCATGAACAACCTCAAGCCGCTTTCGCCTGACATGGGCAGCACGCTGGGGTCTTTCGGCAAGGTTTTGGGACTGTATGGCGTGGGATTCCTGACCTCGATCATCGGGCTCTATCTCTTCCTGCCCGCACCCACGGGACTGGGTGTGCTGAACGTCTTTGTCGCCGTGATCCTGATCTGTGTGCTGACGCTGGTGCTGATGCGGCTGATGCCCGGCCAGATCGGCCCGAACATGGGCAAGCAGTTCGCCATCTTCAAGGACAAGCACACCTGGTCGATGACGATCCTGTATATCCTGACCTTCGGCTCGTTCATCGGCTATTCGATGGCGCTGCCGCTGGGGATCACGGTGATCTTCGGCTTTACCTCGGTCGAGGTGGACGGCGTGATGGAGCGGGTGGCCAACCCCAACGCCCCCAGCGCGCTGACCTATGCCTGGATCGGCCCTTTCATCGGCGCGCTGATCCGCCCGCCGGGGGGCTGGCTGTCGGACAAGTTCGGCGGTTCGATCGTGACCCAGTGGATCGCGGGCGTGATGGTGATCGCCTCGGCTGCGGTGGGCTATGTCATGATGCTGGCCTACCAGTCGCAGACGCCTGAACAGTACTTCTTCGTCTTCCTGTTGCTGTTCCTGATCATCTTCGCGGCCACCGGCATCGGCAACGGCTCGACCTTCCGTACCATCGGCGTGATCTACAACCGCGAGCAGGCCGGCCCGGTGTTGGGCTGGACCTCGGCCGTGGCCGCCTATGGCGCCTTCGTCGCACCGATCATCATCGGCGAGCAGGTGCGCGGCGGAACCCCGGAATACGCGATGTATGGTTTCGCCGTGTTCTACGCACTCTGCATGATCCTGAACTGGTGGTTCTATCTGCGGCCCAACGCCTATGTGAAGAACCCCTGACCAACTGCCGGGCGCGCGCTCCCGGAAGTGCGAGCCCGGCCAAACCCAACCCCCAACCGGAGACAGCCATGAGCCATCTTCTTGACCGGCTGAACTTCCTGAAAAGCGTCCGCAAGGACACCTTTTCGGGCGGCCACGGCCAGACCACCATCGAGAGCCGCGACTGGGAGGAGACCTATCGCGAGCGCTGGCGCCACGACAAGATCGTGCGCTCCACCCACGGGGTGAACTGTACCGGCTCGTGCAGCTGGAAGATCTACGTCAAGTCGGGCATCGTCACCTGGGAGACGCAGCATACCGACTATCCGCGCACGCGCCCCGACCTGCCCAACCACGAACCCCGCGGCTGTGCCCGCGGTGCCTCCTACAGCTGGTATCTCTACAGCGCCAACCGGGTGAAGACGCCGCTGGTGCGCGGCCGGCTGATGAAGCTCTGGCGCGAGAAGCGGCAGACGATGACCCCGGTCGAGGCCTGGGCCGCAATCCAGGACGACCCGGCCGCGCGGGCAAGCTACACGAAGAAGCGCGGTTCGGGTGGCTTCGTGCGGGCAAGCTGGGACGAGGTGACGGAACTCACTGCTGCCGCCAATGCCTGGACGGCGAAGAAATACGGCCCCGACCGGGTGATCGGCTTCTCGCCGATCCCGGCGATGTCGATGGTCAGCTATGCCGCGGGCTCGCGCTACCTGTCGCTTCTGGGCGGGACCTGCATGAGCTTCTACGACTGGTATTGTGACCTGCCGCCGGCCTCGCCGATGACCTGGGGCGAGCAGACCGACGTGCCGGAATCCGCCGACTGGTACAATGCCGGTTACCTGATCCTGTGGGGCTCGAACGTGCCGCAGACCCGCACGCCGGACGCGCATTTCTACACCGAGGCGCGCTACAAGGGCACCAAGTCGGCGGTGATCTGCCCCGACTATTCTGAGGCCTCGAAGTTCGGCGACATCTGGCTGCCGGTGAAACAGGGCACCGATGCCGCGCTCGGCATGGCCTTCGGCCACGTCATCCTGCGCGAGTTCCATCTCGACCGGCAGGTGCCCTATTTCGAGGAATACTGCCGCAAGTATTCCGACATGCCGATGCTCGTGCGGCTCGACGAGCAGGACGGGATGCTGGTTCCCGGCCGGCAGCTGCGCGCCTCGGATCTCGACGGCGCGCTGGGCGAGAAGAACAACCCCGATTGGAAGACCCTCGCCATCGACGAGAGCTCGGGCAAGATCGTCGCGCCGAACGGCTCGATCGGTTTCCGCTGGGGCGAGCAGGGCAAGTGGAACCTCGAGGAGAAGGCCGGCAAGGACGAGGTCAAGCTGAAGCTCAGCCTTATCCTCGAAGAGGACCGCGACGACGTGGTCGGCGTGGCGTTTCCCTATTTCGGCGGTGAAGCCTCGACCCAGTGGGAGCGGGACGACCGCGGCGAGGTGCTGGTGCGCAACGTGCCGGTGAAGAAGGTCAAGCTCGCCGATGGCAGCGAGGTGCCGGTGGCCACCGTCTTCGACCTCTTCTGCGCGAATTACAGCCTTGACCGGGGGCTGGGCGGCGACCATGTGACCGACGACTACAATGCCGACGTGCCCTTCACGCCGGCCTGGGCCGAGCGCATCACCGGGGTGAAGCGCGACAAGATCATCCAGGTCGCGCGCGAGTTCGCCGCCAATGCCGAGAAGACCAACGGGCGCTCGATGGTCATCATCGGCGCGGCGATGAACCACTGGTACCACATGGACATGAACTACCGCAGCGTCATCAACATGCTGGTGATGTGCGGCTGTGTGGGCCAGTCGGGCGGCGGCTGGGCGCATTACGTCGGCCAGGAGAAGCTGCGCCCGCAGACCGGCTGGACGGCGCTTGCCTTCGCGCTCGACTGGGCGCGGCCGCCGCGGCACATGAACTCGACCTCGTTCTGGTACGCCCATACCGACCAGTGGCGCTACGAGACGGTGAGCGCGAAGGAGATCCTGAGCCCGACCGCGCCCAAGGGCGACTGGGAGAGCCTGAGCCTGATCGACTACAACATCCGTTCGGAGCGGATGGGCTGGCTGCCTTCGGCGCCGCAACTGAAGACCAACCCGCTGGAGGTGGGCAAGGCGGCGAAGGAAGCCGGCAAGGAGGTCAAGGACTATGTCGCCGAGAAGTTGAAATCGGGCGAACTCGAGATGTCCTGCGAGGATCCCGACGCGCCCGAGAACTGGCCGCGCAACCTCTATGTCTGGCGCTCGAACCTTCTGGGCTCATCGGGCAAGGGGCACGAATACTTCCTCAANCACCTGCTGGGCACCGATCACGGCGTGCTGGGCAAGGACCTGGGCGAGGAAGGTCGGCAGAAGCCGGCCGAGGCAAAGTGGCACGACAAGGCGCCGGAAGGAAAGCTGGACCTCCTGGTCTGCATCGATTTCCGGATGTCGACGACGGCGGTCTATGCCGACATCGTGCTGCCGACGGCGTCCTGGTACGAGAAGGACGATCTCAACACCTCGGACATGCATCCGTTCATCCACCCGCTGCAGGCGGCGGTGAACCCGGCCTACGAGTCGAAGTCGGACTGGGAAATCTTCAAGGCGATCGCGAAGAAGTTCTCCGAGGTNGCGCCCGAGATCCTCGGGGTCGAGACCGACGTGATCCAGCTGCCGATGCAGCATGACAGTCCCGGCGAGATCGCGCAGCCCGTGGTCCAGGACTGGAAGAAGGGCGAATGCGACCTGATCCCGGGCAAGACCGCGCCGGCCTATATCGCGGTCGAACGGGACTACCCGAACCTCTATGCCCGTTTCACCTCCGTCGGTCCGCTGATGGAGAAGCTCGGCAATGGCGGCAAGGGCATCTCCTGGGACACCAAGGACGAGGTGCATCATCTCAAGGCGCTCAACGGCACGCATGTCGACGGGCCCACGAAGGGCATGGCGAAGATCGAGACCGCAATCGATGCCTGCGAGGTGGTGCTGATGTTCGCGCCCGAAACCAACGGCGAGGTCGCCGTCAAGGCCTGGGAAGCACTCGGCAAGGCGACGGGGCGCAATCACAAGCGCCTTGCGGAGGTCAAGGAAGACGAGAAGATCCGCTTCCGCGACATCGCCGCGCAGCCGCGCAAGATCATCTCCAGCCCGACCTGGTCGGGGATCGAGAGCGAGGAGGTCTGCTACAATGCCGGCTGGACCAACGTGCACGAGCTCATTCCCTGGCGCACCGTCACCGGCCGCCAGCAACTCTATCAGGACCACGAATGGATGCGCGCCTTCGGCGAGTTCTTCGTCACCTGGCGGCCGCCGGTGGACCTGAAGACGATCAACGAGCACGCCACCCGCGCGCTCGGCTCGAGCGAGAAGCACGTGGTGCTGAACTTCATCACGCCGCACCAGAAATGGGGCATCCACTCGACCTATTCGGACAACCTGCTGATGCTCACGCTCAACCGCGGCGGCCCCGTCGTCTGGCTGAGCGAGACCGACGCACGGAAGGCCGGCATCGTCGACAACGACTGGGTCGAGGTCTTCAACGCGAACGGCGTCATCACCGCCCGCGCGGTGGTCAGCCAGCGGATGAAGGACGGCACCCTCTTCATGTATCACGCGCAGGAGAAGATCGTGAACACGCCGGGATCGAACATCACCGGCCAGCGCGGGGGCATCCACAACTCGGTCACGCGGACGGTCACCAAGCCGACCCACATGATCGGGGCCTATGCCCAGCAGTCCTACGGGTTCAACTACTACGGCACCGTGGGCGCCAACCGCGACGAGCTTGTCATCGTGCGCAAGATGGACAAGGTCGACTGGCTCGACCGTCCCGCAACCCAAACCCAGGAGGCAGCGGAATGAAAGTGCGTGCCCAGATCGGCATGGTGCTGAACCTCGACAAGTGCATCGGGTGTCACACCTGTTCGGTGACCTGCAAGAACGTCTGGACGAGCCGCGAAGGCGTCGAATACGCCTGGTTCAACAACGTCGAGACCAAGCCCGGCATCGGCTACCCCAAGGACTGGGAGAACCAGAAGCGCTGGAACGGCGGCTGGCACCGCACGCCCGGCGGCCACCTGGTGCCGAAGCAGGGCGCCAAGTGGCGGATCCTGGCGAACATCTTCGCCAATCCGGACCTGCCCGAGATCGACGACTTCTACGAGCCGTTCGATTTCGACTACGACCACCTGAAGTCGGCCCCCGAGATGCAGGCCTTCCCCACCGCACGCCCACGCTCGAAGATTTCGGGCGAACGGATGGAGAAGATCGAGTGGGGCCCCAACTGGGAGGAGATCCTGGGCGGGGAATTCGCCAAGCGGTCGAAGGACTACAACTTCGAGGGCATCCAGAAGGAGATCTACGGCGAGTACGAGAACACCTTCATGATGTACCTGCCGCGGCTGTGCGAGCATTGCCTCAACCCGACCTGCGTCGCGTCGTGCCCCTCGGGCGCGATCTACAAGCGCGAGGATGACGGCGTTGTCCTGATCGACCAGGAGAAATGCCGCGGCTGGCGGATGTGCGTCTCGGGATGCCCCTACAAGAAGATCTACTACAACTGGTCGACGGGGAAGTCGGAGAAATGCACGCTGTGCTACCCGCGGCTGGAATCGGGCAACCCGACCGTCTGCTCGGAGACCTGCGTCGGGCGCATCCGGTATATCGGCGTGATGCTCTATGACGCCGACCGGATCGCCGAGGCGGCGTCGAAGGCCGACGAGAAGGAGCTCTACGACGCGCAGCTCGACATCTTCCTCGATCCGAACGATCCGAAGGTGATCGAGGCCGCGCGCGCCGAGGGCATCCCCGACGACTGGATCGAGGGCGCGCGCCGCTCGCCGATCTGGAAGATGGCGATGGAGTGGAAGATCGCCTTCCCGCTGCATCCCGAATACCGGACGCTGCCGATGGTCTGGTACGTGCCGCCGCTGAGCCCGATCCAGAACGCCGCCGAGGCGGGGAAGATCAGCGCCCAGGACGACATGCCGGACGTGCGCTCGCTGCGCATCCCGGTGCGTTACCTCGCCAACATGCTGACCGCGGGCGACGAGGCGCCGATCGTTTCGGCGCTCGAGCGGATGCTGGCGATGCGCTCCTACATGCGTTCGAAGACCGTCGACGGGGTGGTCAACCTCGGCGTCGCCAAGCGCGTCGGCATGACGCCGGTGCAGATCGACGAGATGTACCAGCTGATGGCCATCGCCAATTACGAGGACCGTTTCGTCATCCCGACGACGCATCGCGAACTGGTCGAGGACGCCTACGACCTGAGGGGCGGTTGCGGCTTCACCGACGGCAACGGCTGCTCGACCGGCACCACCGGTTTCTCGTTGTTCAGCGGCGGCAAGAAGTTCCGCAGCCCGCAGGAGTTCATCAAGTCATGAGAACCTACCGTGCCCTGTCAGCGCTGCTGACATATCCGACCGCCGAGCTGCAGGCCGCCGTGCCGGCACTCCGCGAGACCCTGGCCGAGGGGCTCCTGCCCCCGGCCCATGTCGCGGCCATCGAGCCCCTTCTCGAGGATCTCGCCAGCCGCGACCTCTAC
>SL_3KL_010_SEDDRAFT_10006620_pt1 | contig 10349 bp, 9 predicted proteins | sample SodLakKL_010_SED_2_FD_10381 | JGI IMG/M metagenome (IMG submission 10381)
ATGAAAACCATTTCCTGCCTGGGATTGAAAAACATGAAAAGGATGTTGAGCAACATGCAGAAGGTGGGCAAGGTATTAAATCTTAGCTGGTACAAGGAACATATCAAAGGCAGGCATTACAGGCTGAAGGTCATTGCTGTTGACAAAGCGTTGAGAGGAAGCGGTGCCTTTCGCAGACTGATTACCCCCGTATTGGAATATGCCGACCAGAACCAGATTCCGGTAGTGCTGGAAACACATAATCTTTCCAACGTCGGATTATATGAACACTTTGGATTTACCCTGGTGAAAACCATTACTCATCCCTGCACCGAAATCAAACAATACTGCATGATCCGGTATCCTGAAGAGGTCAAAATTATGCAAAGGGCATGAGTTAAGCATCCTGTTAAAAATAATTTATTCAAACAAATAACAAAACTATAGGAGGTTAGAAACATGAAAACAGCAAAACCATTTAAGTTTTTCCTGATTACCTATTTATGGTCATGGCTTTTATGGGCACCATTTGTATTGGCAGGCATGGGCTTATACTCAATGGAGGAAGATTTATATGCATCCATCTCATTTCCGGTGTTGATGCTTGGTGCTTTTGGTCCTGCCGTTGGCGCTCTGTTTTGCGTTTACAATGAAAGCGGCCGTGAGGGATTGAAACTGTTTGTAAGATCATTCCTGAGCTTACGATTCGGCTGGAAAGTCTGGGCAGCCATTTTTCTGTTAATACCATTGGCAAACATCATCGTGTGGTATATCCCTGAACTTTTCGGGCATGAAAGGCTTACTATGCTGCTGCCCGGCATTTATGTCTTTCCCGTCTATTGGCTGATCATGGTATTTTTAGGTGGCGGCCAGGAGGAAATAGGCTGGCGCGGATACGTTTTACCCATCCTTGAAACAAAGTATGGCCTGTGGTATGGCAATATCATACTTGGGTTTTTCTGGGCTTTTTGGCATGTGCCACTCTATTTTGTTTCCGGGCACATGCAGGAATATCTGCCTTTTTTACCATTCCTTGCCGGTTGTGTTGGTATGTCTTTCTTTTACTCCTGGATCATGAAAGCTTCCGGAGGAAAACCGCTTTCAGCAATGATAGCCCATGGAACAATTAATGCCTTTATCCCGGTATTCCCTACAATTATTATGGAAACTGATGTTTTCCAGACACGTTTCTGGCTCCATGAATTTTTATTCCTGATTGTAGGTTCTATTTTTCTGCTATCATGTTGGAAAAAACAAATGCAAAAATCAAAGTAATATTTTAAAAGATTTGGATTATGAAAACAAAAAATTCAAACACCAAGCCCCTGGTAATTTTCTTCCTCTTGTCCTACCTTTTGGCTTGGGGCCTGATGGGGTTATTTATTGCTCAAAACCATGGATGGGTTTCTCCTGATTTCCCTTTTGAACCCTTTCTGATCATTGGTTCCTGGTTTCCCAATATTGCTGCCTTTCTGGTGATTGCCTTTGTTTTGAAACGAAAAGGAGGGATCAGGCAATTACTGAAGGGATGGCTGAAATTCAAGGTTCCTGTTTTCTGGTATCTGGTTGCAATTACTCCAGTGGTTTTTGCGGTGCTCAGTATGTTTATCTACAGGCTCTTGTATGGTGTTACTCCGGTTACGGATATAGTTTTTGACCCCATGAGTATGCTGGCCCTGCTGATCATCTCCACCATCACTGGCGCCACCGGAGAAGAGCTTGGCTGGCGAGGATTTGCCCTGCCAAGGCTTCAGATGAGAATGAGCGCACTTAATGCCAGTCTGGTGCTTGGAGTAATCTGGACGATGTGGCATCTTCCCCTGTGGTTTGCAGGTCTGGGTTATGAAAAAATTCCTTTTGGAGCATATGCAATACTGGTTATGTCTTACACAGTGCTTATAACCTGGGCATGCAACAACTCAAGAGGAAGCATGGTAATTGTAACACTTTTTCATTTGATGATGAATGTTGCAATGAATATACTCGAAATCCAGGCTTTCGTTGTTTATGCCTTACTGGTCCTGGTAATTACTGTTATGGTGGTTTTCCTTTATGGGCCTTCCAGGCTATCCAAAGCTGCTGAATTGCCGATTGATAAGAAAACCAGTGATTGGCTGGCTTAACAGGGATACTCCGGTGGGCTTAACATATGGCCATTCAGGATGGATACCGGGTTATCGGTCAAGCGTCCAGTATTACCCTGAACACGGTTTTGCCGTTGCTTTTCAGATTAACACTGATTATGGATTCGATGGTGATCCCATTGAGGCATTCGATGAAATAAAATGGAGACTGGCAGCCACTCACCCTGCGTACCGAGATGTAAACCAATAAAAAATTCATAACTTACCATCAGTTTAATTAAAAATCCAACAGGCAATGAATCTTAAAAGATTAATGGCAATTCTGTTATCGGCCCTGTTTATCCAGGCGAGCTGTGCAACATATACTGATGAACCTTTAAAAAGGGTCGAATGCACAGTTGAGATCATGCCGAACTATATCTGGCATTTGTTTGCCATTTCCAACTTATGGGATATTGATAATTCTCCTTACGGGGAAAGATACGGATATTCAGTCCCCGCAGAAGATATCAGTTTCCTTCATCAGAACAGGGAGTCCATAATTTGGGGACACGGGAGAGCTTCAGAATTTACAAGGCTTCTGTTCTTCATTCCCTTTAGCCATGATATTTCACCGGATGATTATTTTGCTTACCTTGACAATATTGATAAAGCAGCCGGAGACGGAGATTGGTTAAGTTTCCTTGAAAAATATTGTCCCCGGTGTATTGATGCAAATATCAGTTTCGAATTCAGTGATGAACAGATCACCATTTTCAGAGGAATAGCTGACATTATAAAGAGCAACTATTCATTCTACAGGGATAAGATTTGGGGAGATGTAGAAAAGTACCTTGAAAAGGAAAAAGACAGAATAGATTCTGCTTTTCACGATCAGGATATCATCCATTCCTGGGAAATGGCACTGGAAATGAAGTATCCGGGAGAGGGGTTTTACCCTGTGCTGACTTATGCAAACGGGATGGATAATTTACCATCTGCCAATAACCTGTCAGATTCACGAAACAATTTCGGGGTTCCTGAAAACAGTACTCAGTACAATATTGACCTGATCATTCATGAAATAGGTGTTTTTGCCCTTATGCCCGTCATACTATTACTGTTTGCCGATGATTCATTGCAGACAAAGTTCATTCAGGAAAACGGAATTACCTATCAGGCCATCGAAAGTTTCATTGAGTACAAGAAAGAGGGTATCACAGGTTCAAGGAAAATATGGGAGGGAGAATTATTTGGCGGCGGAACGTTTAATTTTCCATGGTTCTTCAGATTCTATGAACAAAATGAAGACACTTACGATAGCAGAGATTTGATTTATAATGCAATACTTGAGTACGAAAAAGAGAATACCTGATTATAATGCCCATTCGAAAAATCCATGACAATAGCAAAATAAAAACTCGCTTCTGACAAAGAGATAATTCTGTTTAAAAAATACAGTGGCGATAACACACACGAATCTGATAATGTAACTGATTTATTGCTGATGATTTTCAAAAACAGCGAGAAATCAAAGCCATTTAAAATTAATAATGAAAAGATAACAAGGACCTAAAGCGTTTTTAACCATTTTACGAGGAATACATCACATATAAAATACTTATTCCCTGGTTTCTGTTGCAGAAAAATGCCGGCCCTGCATAATCTTTCAGAATAAATGGGTTCATGGTTTACTATCTTTAATAAAAGTTGCCCATCTTCATTTAAGAACAAATTGCTTAATACAGAATGATTTTCGTGTTTGGTTGTACCTGCTCCCGGGTATTGTAATGCCGCCACAATTGATAACCTGCATTGTCCCTGCAATCCCATAATAATCAAAAGAGGCTGTCCTTTTGAGACAGCCTCTTTTCTCGTGTACCGTGTATGTGAGTGGTTAATGAATTTATTTTAGAGAACGGAAATTTAACGACTAGTTAAGTAACTAACCTGGAATCTTACTGGAATTTCATATTGTGAAGAGATAACCGGCTCACCATCAAGAGTTGATGGTCTCCACTCACCAAAAGATGCCACAACCGCTCTTTGAGCTTCCTCTTTGAGGCTGGCTATATGTCTTTCATTCGCCTCAAGTGAGCCGTTAACAACCGTATTGATCTTATCAATACTACCTTCCGGGTTTACTACAAACTGAACATTTACAGTTCCTTCAATTCGCAGGTCTTTCAGATATTCCGGGTACCGGATATTTTTCGCAACAGTTTCCCTGAAACTGCACCATCCGTTTTTTGGTTCCGCATTTGTTAGAATCAGATAAGGGATAGATGCAACAGCCGGGGTTTCATTTATAACTGTTTCGGTTTTATCTGTTTTGGCGTTGTATTCACTTATCTTATGGTCGTGTGCATAAATTACGGATCCTGAAATGAATAATGCGGCTCCTGCCAATCCTAGAATTACTGATTTAATTTTTTTCGTTTTCATAGTTATAAGTTTTTAGTTAAACAATTTGTTATCTTAATTATTAAATTAACTTAGATTAATTAAAAGCAAAGATACGGCAACTGATACTTGTGACCTAATATTTTTGTTTAAATTGTCATAACAAAACTTAAACAATGTGAAAATATTTATGATAGTCAGTAAAGAGCAGACTGATTGAGTATTAGGTTGAAATAAAAAAGGGCCATCTCAGTTATGAGACAGCCTCTTTCTTTTGGTTCAATTTGGCACTAGTCGATTACTTCGACATTTACCGCGTTCATGCCTTTTTTCCCTTGTTCTACTTCGAATTTTACCTTGTCATCTTCATGAATTTCATGGATTAGTCCACTTTCGTGAACAAAAATATCCTCGTTCGAATCGTCTGGTTTGATAAACCCAAAACCCTTTGAGTTGTTAAAAAACTTTACTGTCCCTTTTTTCATAATTGTTTTGTTTGTTATTATTTGTTTGTCTTAAACATAAGTCAGCCTGACCATCTTTTACCTTGCGTTTTTGGTCTGTTCATAATATAAATTTGTTAATGCCTTAAAACAAACATTAACCTTACATCTGTTCAAATTGATAATATTTTTCTAGCGTTATTATTATTCAGCCTAAATTAGTGATGATTGGAAGTAGTCTTCAAAGGAAAGTTTCACAGAGAGGAATTCTTGCTATACATATCTATCTTATGCCAAAACGGTTGCAAAGGTATACATTTTATTATAATTGCAAATATTTTTCAACCTAATTCTGTAAAAGATTTACAAATACATTAAACCTGAGGCTTAAAGAAAAGAAATAAAATCACCTTATATACCGGTAAAGCCAATCATGTTTTCAAAGCAGCCTTCCGGAGAGTTCTAATGCTAATCGTTAATTTCCACTATTTCCATCATGATGTCATGCAACTCTTCAACCTTTTCAGGGAGTTCTTCAGCCAGGTTATCCTGTTCGCCGGGGTCGTTATCGAGATTATACAGCTGGGGGACAGATATCACGCCCATTTCTATTTTTTTTCTTTCATCAAACGTAATGGTGGCAGGTGCGCCGGGTCTTGGTAGGATATATTTCCAGTGTCCCTGGCGTAATGCAAAGGTTCCTGCCTCCTCCAGGAGGTATTCACGGCCTTGTTCCGATTTACCCAGAATGACGTCCAGCATATCCTCGCTGTCGATGGCATTGTTCTGCGGGATATCATAGCCAGCCAGTTTGGAAAAAGAGGTGAAAAAGTCTGTTTGTGTCCACAGCGCATCACTGACCTGTCCCCCGTCTACCACACCAGGCCAGTAGGTGATGGTCGGCATGCGGTTACCTCCTTCAAAGATGCTGTATTTGCCGCCTCTGAATGGCCCGGCAGGTTTGTGATCACCCAGCAGTTCCCATGCCTGGTCTGCATAACCATCATCAAGTACCGGTCCGTTATCGCTGGTGAAGATAATAAGGGTGTTTTCAGTCAATCCCCTTTCATCAAGCGCAGCCATGATCTTGCCAACCATATGGTCCATTTGCACGATGGCATCTCCCCTGGGCCCCATGGTACTTTCGCCGACAAACTGCTCGTGAGGGATACGCGGCACATGGATCTCGTTGAATGCAAAGAAGAGAAAGAACGGGTCATCACCTGTGCGGTCTATGAACTCTATGGCCTTACTGGTAAATATTTCCGGAAAGTCCTCATCTTGCCACCACGACTGCTCACCCCCGCCCATGAAGCCGATGCGGGGTACCCCGTTCACTATCACACCACTATGTTGTGTGTCGCCTTTTTGTCTAACCAGTCCGGGGTGAGATAGCCCGGTTGGATTGCCATAAGGATTGGGATCTCTTGCGTCATCGGTGAATGTGATTTCCATCGGGTTATCAGGATCAGCACCATAAACCAGATGGTTTTCCACATAGACACAGGGAACCCTGTCGTTGGTGGCAGGTATTATGAAGCTATAGTCAAATCCTATTTCCAGCGGCCCTGGTTTTATTTCTGTGTTCCAATCGACATTGCCATCGCCCATACCCAGGTGCCACTTGCCGATCACGGCCGATTGATAGCCAATGCTTCCCAGCGCAGAAGCCAGGGTCGGTGTGCCCGGCCGGATAAGCAGCGGGGCATCGCCCGGCAGGATGCCTACCCGCATGCGGAATGGGTAGTTGCCGGTCAGCAACGAATACCTCGACGGAGAGCAGGTTGCCGCTGCACAATGGGCATCAGTAAACCTTACCCCATGCTTTGCCAGGTAGTCAATATTCGGTGTTTGAACGCCAATGGCTCCATAACAGCCAATGTCACCATAACCAACATCATCGGCATAAAAAATCAGGATATTTGGGTTTTTTTGCATTTCGGCCTGTTCCTGCTGTTCCGGTCCGCACCGGGTAAATCCGATTCCGGCCAAAACGCTGCCGGTAGCAATCAACGAGCAGGTTGATAATTTTGATAAACAAAAGACGGTTCTCATATTTTTATTTTTGGATGATAGTCTCTCTGTACTTCCGACTTACAGACCTTATATAATTATTTTTCAAATCTCAGCCATCTTCCGCTATCTCGGTCAAGCTGCACTGGAGCGCCAATTCTGAGTTCTTCCCCGGTAACCGCATCCAGAACGTTTTGATAGGTGAATATGCTGCTAAAATTAACCATTTTTTCTTCACCTTCGTTTATAAAAAAGTAATGATCGGCATCTGGTGTTCCCAGACGGTAAACCAGTGCCCCCTCAACTGAATAAGGTGAAATGATCCCACCAAGAACATGATCCAGCAGTTGTTTCTCTGCCTGTACATTTCCGGGTTCATAGCACATCATGGATGCCTGATATCCCAATGTCACTGCTTTTCCTTTGCCAAATGCATTTTCAGTGATGGCAGGCAATCCGTTATCGTATTTGGCCAAAACCCTTGCTGTTGATGGTGTCTGATTTATCACAAAACCATCCAACTTCATATTATCAATTAAATGGATCGCATTAACTCCGGAATATTGAAAATCGTTGATAGTAGTGCCAAAAAGTCTTTCAAAAGGACTGCCCTTGTCGGAATAGAGTAAAGCAGCGTATTCATCAAACCATCCCAAAGGCATGTCGGCAACCAAACGTCCACCTTGTTCCACATAATTGGTCAGCAGATCCATCAGAGCAGCGCTGATGGATAGTTGCTGAGGCAGGAAGATCACCTTGTAGCGGGGGCCAAGTCCCTTTTTCAGGTCATTTACCGTCACATATTCATAGGGGATATTGGCATTCATTAGTGCACGGCTTATGCCTATGCGGGCATAAATTGGTTCCATTCGGAACTGGTCGCGCCCCTGCTCTGATTTTGCCGCCCAGATGGCTTCATTTTCCCAGTCGCAAAGTATTCCAACTACAGGTTCTTTTCTGGCTTCCCAAAGTTCATCGCGGTATTTTTGCATGGACTGTGCTATCTGCCCGACTTTGATGGCTCTGGGGGTTATCTGGTTGTGACGGTCAAGCAAACCATACTCACCAGTTTCCCAACCGGCAGTGCGGACATTCCAGGCCCAAAGACCAAAACCTTTAAACCCACCTGCTATCTGGCTCAGGATAAATTGTGTCATCATCCCTTCATCTACCGTAAATCCGGCTCCTCCTTTGCCTCCGCTGAATTGCTGGGGGCCACCAGTAGATTCCCAGGTAGCGGCCCATCCACCCTTGAAAAAATCGTTGGCCAGGGAAGAGTGCATGTAAATTGGACGAACCAGTTCGTAATTATTGGGGTGAAAATGCCAGGCAAAATGAATGGATGGATAAAAAGAACCGTATTCAGTCATTAAACCTGCAATGCTTTCCATATCCACACCCATGTGTGCCTGGGGAAGGAAAAGGCTCAATTCACCACCTCCCCTGAAAACATGATGTTTATCAAAAGCATAAAACTGATCGATTGTCTTTTTAATAGACTTAAGACTATGTTCTACCTTAAAACGTAAAATGTCACGCAAATGACGATATTCTCTGTTGGTGATCAGTTGCCATCTCCTGTCAAAGTCCTCCCATGAAGTAAAAGGTAAGTAATCAGATGGCTGAAGATACACATGATTTTGGTTCCATGCATGATTTAATTTATCGATGGTTTGATATTTATTTTTAATCCATTCAACAAAAAGCTCCTTTCCCATAGGGCTGAGGTCGGTGCCCCTTGCTCCGAGTTCGGGCTCATAGGCTACACTCCTTCCGGAAATATACCAGTCACGATTGCCGCTTTTCACCCAATCTTCTGTCCGCCTTATACGCTCTGCCATGACTTCAAACTGGTGTTCCAGCATTTTCGGATCTGTTCTGATGGTTTCCATATCGGCATCAAGAGGAATGCCCAGCTTTGCAAGCAGTTCGTCTGTAATGTCTTCCCATCCCCCTTCACCATACCACCAGGGAATGATTCCCTCTTCCAGCGCCATCATCTCAAGTTGCTGGTTGGTATATCCGGGAACAGCCTGGAGCTGCTTCAGGGTGTTGAAGCCCAGCTCCCGCATCAGGCGGAAATGTTGTCTGATCTCTTCCTCCCCTTCGCCGGGGCGCTGCATGTACACCACACCCGCCGGCATGGGTCTGATGGCGCGAAATTTCTGCTGCATGGGCGAGTCATGCATCTTGTCGATCATGTGGTGAAGGAAATCGTGGCTGAGGAATTCGTGGTTAATTGATTCGGGCGATTTCCTTGCGCAGGAAATGATGAATAGTAAAGTGCAAAAGCATAAAATAATTCTTTTCATCAACATATTATTTAGTTTTTGAATTTATTAGTGAATTATAAGCCTATCTATACAATGGCCGGCATTTTGTTTCCGGAAGATACTAAAGGACTGAACCCAGTAGATGTTTCGTACATATATATACCTTTTACCTCCTGATGGTGCTCATTTCAAGCTGCGGCTATTGTATCATGCGTTCGTACCATCGATAATACATCTCTTTCATGGCCTCAACCTTTCCATGCTCCCGACCTCTCCTTCGGCAGCCCGGGACTCATGGGCTGCCCTGACAATTACTCTTGAAGTATGTTTTTGCTCTCCAACAGGGGTAACAATTGCAACAAAATCATTACCCTCTCCAAAATTGACTCTGTGCAGATACTCGGAGAAATTATGCCCCTGGTACTTGAAATCAAAAGCTATTTCAAATCCCTGAGGCATGTACACATATGAAAGGGAATTATAGGTATTGAAAGTACTCCAGCCGCTTAGCAGGGTTCTCTTTAAATCGCTATAAGGATCTTCAATGAGTTTTTTTTCTGTTGGTGCAACACATGAAAACAGGATTATTAAAAAAAAACAATTACATAACCTGCTTTTTTTTACCTTGTGTTCATGAACTATTGATTTCATCTGTTTATCTACATTATATTCTGCCAGTAAAAAAATATTATTAGAATCTTAACCTGTTTTCGCCTTTTTTATACTTTACAGGCAATACATCATCATTGACAATGACTGTTATTTCACCGGCTTTCATGGCAATTAATTTCGCATCCGTCGCCCTTCCATCTTTCCATATAATATCGATCACCAGGTCACCTCTAGCTTTCAATCCTTTAACATGCCCGGATGCCCACGCTTCTGGAAGGGCAGGCAATATCCTGATAATATTTTCTTCGTGTGATTGTAGCAGCATCTCTGCCACACCGGCAGTGTATCCGAAGTTGCCATCGATCTGAAACGGTGGATGTGCATCGAAAAGATTATTATAGATGGATTCCCTGAAGAAATACTGAATGTGTTGATGGGCCATCTCCGCATCCAGAAGCCTGGCCGCGCAGTTGATCAGCCAGGCACGGCTCCATCCTGTACCGGCACCCCCATGAGCAAGCCTGTAATCCAGGGTTTCTCTGACCGCATCAAACAGTTCCGGC
>SL_3KL_010_SEDDRAFT_10006621_pt1 | contig 10347 bp, 8 predicted proteins | sample SodLakKL_010_SED_2_FD_10381 | JGI IMG/M metagenome (IMG submission 10381)
TCTTCTTCAGATAAATCGCCCCATTGTATTGACTTTCCGTCTTCCAGAACTATTCTTTTGGGTTCTGATGGGATGGAGTCAGAAGCGATGCTTGCAGATATGGTTAATTGAGGCGTGGATTCAGCTACCTGAAAGACTGTTTCGTTTTCATAATTAACATCAGTAAAGGCCAGGAAAGAAGGAGGGTTCATCCAAGCCAGCGAGATAGTTGCAGCTGCAATTACTATAACTGCTGCAATTTTTTGTCCGGGATTAAAATTTCTTGTTTTCATGTGCATAATGTTTTTAATACGTGTTAGTAATGTGTTTTTAGAAGAGCTTGCCGCCAGAGCCGGTTGCAATGAACTCTGACGTTTTTCTTCGAGATATAAAAGTGTTTGAGCATATTCCAGTGGTTTGTTGGTTTGCTTAACCACCCACTCATCGACCTTGGATTCTCTTTGCGATCGTAAGGTTTGAGATATCCACCAGGTGAAGGGATGGTAAAAAAACAGTATTTCGAGAACATACTGCATGGCATTTACATAATGGTCTTTGCAGCGAATGTGGTAAAACTCGTGTAAAAGAATATTTTCTACTTCCTGAATACTTAATGATGCAGAAATAGCAAAGGGCAGCAAAACTACCGGCTTGAAAAACCCTGCCACAAGGGGTATAGTAACATTAGGTGAAAGGTAGATTTTTATTTTTTCGCTGACTCCTGATCTTATTCTTGCCGAAGAAACAATTTGTAGCCATGTATCAGGGATATGGTTAAGATTCTTTGTTCTTACCTGAAAGAGTTTGCTGTAAGAGAGCACAAAATAAACTGACATTAAAACAATACCTGCCAGGTATATCCAGAAAATAAATGATGAATATCCTTCCAGAAGTTTAGTGAGAGTGGTGTTTTCCTTATTCAGGACGTAAAGAGAACTTAGTCCTTCCCAGCTCTGCACGCCTGATCCTTCAAATTCAACAAAAGCAACACGCTGCACTGCGCTGTAAATATTGTATTGTTTCAAAAAAGTAATGATGAAAACAACAGGTATGGTAAGTAAGGCAAAAATGCTGAGATTCTGTCGGACTAAAGCGGGTGCTTTCCTGGCAAAGAAAATGGAAACTCTCCACAGTAGTGCAATTATGAGGATTTGCCAGAAAGAATGTAATATACTCCATGCTAAAGCATTTACAAAGGGCTCAGGTATGTACTCTATTATTCTCATGGTTTTTTATTTTTCGAATTGCCTGAGATAATCTTTTATTTCTTCGAGATCTTTGGGCGATAAATCCTTTTGATCCAAAGCACCCATAATGAGCCTGCTTTCAGATCCTTTAAACAGACCGTTGAGCATTTTATCCAGAAATTTTTCCTGAATTTTTTCCCTGCTTAAAAGTGGTTTGTAAATGTGGGTCCGGTTTTCTGTATTTCTTTCCAGCAGACCCTTTTCTGTCATGATTTGCATAATCTTAAGGGTGGTTGTATAGCCGGTATCTTTTACCTTTTCCAGTACTTCATGTACTTCGCGAACTGTAGCATTGCCCTTCTCCCAAAGGATTTGCAGGATTTCCAGTTCGCTTTCTGTGGGGTTATACTTTTTATTATTCATAGATGTACGATAAAATTCGTAGCAAATATAATACGAAGATTTTCGTAATGCAAATTTTTTTTGATTTTTTTTCTATTGGCCGGTAAACTATAAGAAGCTAAACATTCCAGGACAAACAGGTATCCGGATGATTATAAATTCAACAGGAAAATGATATTTGCTATCAGTAAATTTTACTGAGCACAGTGTATGATTCCAGTCTGTCGCGCTGGTCGTATATTTCTGTACGAACATTACCAACTCCCGGTGCATAGTATTCTACACTTTTACTGTTAAGTCTGTTGGTTATCCCCATAGTGCGGGATTGAGTGTTGGTTACGTAAGTGATTTTGAAGGATTCAAAAGTACCTGCCGGTGTGGTGATGTTTTCTATGGCTTCCACTTTACGGTCAGTAATATTTATTTCAATTTCAGTGATTTTCATTCCGGCTGCACTAACCGACATAGTCATACCGGCATCGGGCAAACGATCTCCAACCTTTAGGTTGTCGGGAATTATAATATCAATGGATGAAATTTTGATTTCCATATCCTGAAAACCTTCCAGCATGGCAGGATCAATCAGTGACTGAACATCAAGCATAAGTTCATTCCCTTTACATCTTACGGTAAATTCTGCTTCGTGCTGAAAACGATCACGATTATCATAATATTTCGTATTCAGGATGGCTTCCGTGTGATCAGAATGGATGATTACCTTCTTTACCATAACATCCTGGGTGCTTTCAAGCCTGTCGCGTCTGTTAAAATTCTGGTATTGAACCCCTTTGTTTTCCACCAAAGGAAAATACAGATCACAATCCTGTGCGAGTATTCCTGTTGTTATAAGCAAAAGGAATACAAATAATAGGTTTTTACTCATGGGATTTAAATTTTGGTTTGTAAATTTGTATTTGTGAAGATAATAAACATGCTGCAAAATTTTAAAATATTTCGATAAGAAAAGTAATTCTGCAATTCACTGCGAAAATCATTCAAAAACTTAAATAAAATCTAACTATGATTCAGCAATATGAAATCCGGCTACCAGCCTATCCTAGGGGTTATCACATCATTACATCACAAATAATGAAGCAGATTCCCCAATTGCCAAAAACAGGATTAATAAATGTATTCATTCATCATACCTCGGCCGGGCTAATGATCAACGAAAATGCCGATCCGTCGGTGCTTACCGATATGGAAAGTATGTTCAACTATCTTGTTCCTGAAAATCTTCCGTTTCTGGTGCATACCATGGAGGGATCCGATGACATGCCTGCCCACGTAAAGTCAGCCTTGACGGGAGTCTCCCTTACTATTCCTATTAGTGAAGGCAGATTAAAACTGGGAACCTGGCAAGGAATATTTTTATGTGAATTCAGAAATCACGGCGGACAACGTAAACTTACAGTTACAGTTTATTCATAAATAAACCTATAAACCTATAAACCCAAAAACTTATTTCCGAATCGCTATCGCTCTCGGAACTTCCGCTTCGCTTCAGCAACCTTTCAACCCATATCACAACTTTTTTCATTCAATATCAATACATTCAAAAAAAACTTATACATTTGATTAATATTTAGTTTGTCGCACTCCAACCAAGATAAGCATATGGAAGATCACTTAATCCGGATGTTTTTGAACCGAACAAAAACCTTTGATACCAAAGAAGTTCTGCGATACAGAGATGAGGATAAAACTTATCAGTCACTCAACTGGAAGCAATTAAAAGCAAGAGTTGACGATGTGCTTTCGGGCCTTAGCGCGTTGGATTGCGGTAAGCAGGAGAATGTGGGTATTTTCAGTGCCAACCGATATGAATGGTTAATTACGGATCTGGGAATTTTAGCCAACAGTTCTGTTGTTGTGCCATTTTATGCTACAGCATCCAGGGAGCAGGTTAAATACATTGTTGATGAAACCCAGATGCGGTTCATTTTTGTGGGTAACAAAGAACAGATGGAACTTGCCCTTTCGCTTATGGATAAAGGTTCTACCTTGAAAAAGATTATCATTTTTGATCATCTTACCATTGAAGATGATCGCGTAATGAGTTTTGAAGACTTTTTACTGCTCCCCTCCCAGAACGGAATTAATCTTATCATTGAAGATGTACAACAACATTACAGCGCTGATGATCTTGCTACCATCATTTATACATCGGGCACAACCGGCGAACCCAAGGGTGCTATGCTAAAGCATGATAACTTCATGTATTGTTTTCAGATTCATGATAAAAGGCTGAATGTAACAGAAAAGGATGTTTCGCTGTGTTTTCTTCCCCTTAGTCATGTTTTTGAACGGTTGTGGAGTCATTATATGTTGCATTGCGGTGCTGTGAATGTATTTCTTGAAAACCCCCGTGAAGTCATTGAAGTGCTGCCTGTGGTTAAGCCCACCCTTATGTGCACTGTTCCAAGATTTTTTGATAAAACCTACAAAGGAATACAGGCTGAGCTGAGCAAATGGCCCGGATTCAAACAAAAGATTTTTAAATGGTCAATGGCTATAGGCCACGAAATGATAGAATACAAATGCCGCTCCCAAAAAATTCCTTTCGCTCTCCGGTTTAAATACACGATCGCTGATTTTCTGGTATTGAAAAAGTTGAGGAGGATATTTGGTGGGAAAATCAAGGCAATGCCTTGTTCAGGCTCGGCAATTGATACGTATGTTCTGAAGTTTTTTCATGCAATGGGCATTTTTGTCAACTATGGCTATGGTGCAACAGAAACTACTGCTACAGTGTCATGCTTTAAAACCGACAGGTATTACTATGGCACATGTGGTACGGTTATGCCCGGAGTTGATGTTATGATAGCCGATGACAGCGAAATCCTGGTAAAAGGCAGGAGTGTGTTTTCAGGATACTATAAAAAGCCTGAAGAAACAAAAGCTGCCCTGGTAAATGGCTGGTTTCAAACCGGCGATGAAGGCTATATTGACCACCAGCAAAACCTGATTATGATTGACCGCATCAAGGATCTGATGAAGACGTCGGTGGGAAAATATGTTTCACCTCAGAAACTGGAAATGCTGCTCAGCCGCGATGAGCTAGTGGAGCAAATTATTGTTGTTGGTGATAACCGCCAGTTCGTTACGGCACTGGTGGTGCCTGCAAAGGAAAAGCTTTTTCAGACAGCAAAGAATATCGGCATTGTTTTTCAGAATGAAGATGAGTTGATTCAGTCTCCCAAAATATACCAGCTTTTTGAGAATCGTTTCAGTAAACTTCAGCAAGATCTTACACCCTACGAAAGGGTGGTAAAGTTTGTGCTTCTTAAAGAACCCTTCAGTATTGAAGCCGGCACCATGACCAATACATTGAAGTTGCGCAGAAGGTCTATCGAAAAAGGCTTCAGGCACCTGATCGATCAAATGTATTCCTGATTTATGAGGCCTGCCGCTGATGCTTCCACCTTTTGTGCGACCACAGCCATTTTTCGGGCTGTTTGCGAATTATCTTTTCCAGTTCTGAAGCATAGCGTGCTGTTATTTCACCATCAGGAATTTCGTCAGGGTTTTCGGCTAATATCGATAATGTCATTTCATAATACCCACGCTTTACCCTGTCTATATCTGTGAAAATTATGGGGTAATCATTAATCCGTCCATGTTTTTCGGGACCATGCAGAAAAGCTGTTTTCCGCCCGAGAAAGTCAATCCAATGTGCAAATTCCAGTTTGGTGGGTCTTTGATCGGCGGCCATAAGAAAAAGTGTTGGTGTTCCCTTCTGCCGTTCAAAACTAAGGCTTGTTTCTTTTATGGAAGCCAGCGTAGTGCCAAACCGTGACCGGCTCCATCGCAGGAAACGATCTGCATATGGGTTTTTCAGCTTTTTATAAAAGCCAAGGATATGATAGGGGGTTTGCAGTCCGGCAGATAAACTTCCCCATTCCCAGTTGCATATATGACCTGTAACCAGAATGATGCTCTTTTGCTCAGCAAAAAACGGGTCTACAATTTCCGGATTTAATACTTTATGCCGTTTAAGCACCAATGAGCGGGACATGGTAAAACTTTTTACGCCTTCAACAATGATATCTGAAAGATTGGCATAAATCTTTTTTATTAGGTCTTTCTCCTGTTCTTTACTCAGGTTGAGATCAGACAGAGAAATATTTTCCTCAATAACTTTCAGCCTGTATTTAAAGACTTTTCTCAACAGAAATGCCAATAGGTCGGAAAAAAAATACAATAAACGAAAGGGTATAATTCCGAATATTCCAACAAAAACAATAAAAAAACCTGATGTGATAATATTCGTTATTCTTCGCAGTATCTTTTCCATACCATTCAAAATTGCAAAATTGATGGCCAATTATATATAGCCATATTGCCTTAGTAATTGGGTAAGTTGTTCTTTAGCCTGAGCTGGTTCTATATTTTTGATCACCGGATTCTTCCCTTTATAGAGATGAAGTTTTCCGTTAGCTGTACCTACAAAACCAAAGTCAGCATCGGCCATCTCTCCCGGTCCGTTTACCACACAACCCATAACAGCGATTTTCAGCCCCGGGATTCCTGAAAATTGCTTTTGTACTTCATGCAAAACCTTCTGAAGCTCAAATGATGTGCGTGCACAGGTAGGGCAGGAGATAAACTCGGTGCGGGTAATCCGCAATCCGGCAGATTGTAAAAAACCAAAACTTATGTCGGTAGTATTTACTTCAGAAGAATCTGTTTCCATCCATAAACCCTGAATTTTTTTTTCAAGCAAATAACCTCCCAGTAGCATTCCGGTCCTGATTATTATATCATCAATATCGTTATTGCAGAACTTCTTTCGTACAATAACCGGAATATTTTTAAAATGGCAGGCCCTGATAATATTTTGAAAGTTGCAAACATCTTTGCAATCTTCCATATTGGCAACCACAGCAAATGGTTTTCTGTCAACAGTCAGCTTAAAGCTTTCATCTTCATTGGAGCAATTGAGCTGAAGAAGATAATTTCTTTTTAATTCATCATCTGCTCTTGCCGGTTCTCCGGCCTGAACCAACGGAAGTATATTTTTTGTTTTTTTCCCGGGCAGATGATTAGAAGACATAACATAATTTTTGTCCATGTTTATTTCAGCCTGTGACAGGTTATGAGTAAAGAAAAAATCGGGCTGCAGGTTACTTTCAGGATATCTGGCTGAGCTATTGGATTGAACTGTGTTTTTTATGGTTCTGTTGTCTTTTTCAATGTGGTTTGCAACCACCACAGCTTTTATTTTGCTGTAAGGAAACAATAACACTTTCTCCTGAATATCCAGTTTGTTGATGTGGAATTCATCGGCAGAAGTTTTCTTTAAAAATGTATTCCGGTAATAAGAAGATATTTTTCCGGCAAAGGGGATTTCATCTTCCGGCTCTTCTGAGAGACTTACGCGCAGGGTATCACCAATTCCTTTATTTAGCAATGTGCATATGCCCAGAGCCGATTTAATGCGTCCGTTTTCACCTTCCCCGGCTTCTGTAATTCCAATATGAAGGGGGTAAGTCATGTTATTCTCAAGCATTTTTTCCACCATACCCTCATATGCCTGCACCATTATGAGCGGTTTGCTGGCTTTCAGGGAGATTACCAGATTATGAAATTCAAGTTCACGGAAAAGTTCCAGAAACTCAAAGGTAGCTTTAACCATTCCCTCCGGGGTATTTCCATACTGAGTTAATATACGGGGTGAGAGAGATCCCATATTGGTGCCGATACGAATTGCAGTGTCATATTCCTTGCAGACTTCAACCAGGGGTTTAAGCCTTTGCCGTAACATATCCAGTTCGGCTTCTGTTTCAGCATGTGTAAAATGTATCTTATTTTTAGCTATACATCGTATGTAGTTTCCCGGGTTTATTCTGATCTTCTCTACGTATTTTGCTGCTGTTAATGCCACATCGGCATTAAAGTGAATATCTGCAATCAGAGGATTACTGAAACCGGCTTTCTGCAATCCTGATTTTATTTCTTTCAGCTTATGTGCCGCCTGCATATTGGGAACGGAAATTCTCACATAATCGGCACCTGCATTTATAATTCTTATACTTTGATCAATAGTGGCCTGAACATCCATGGTATCGGTGTTGGTCATGGATTGAATCCTTATGGGATGATTTGCACCCAAAGGAATGTTGCCTATTTGCACCTCATGACTGGGAAAACGGTATGCGGGGACAAGTTCGCCTGAATTCATTTCCTTTGTATTATCTTAATTCTTATTTCCCTTATTCATTGATGTAACAAAGGTAAAAATCATTGTGTAATATACGTAGAAGTATTTAGGTGATTTTTTCATGTTTGCTATTTCGGGAAATTCCTGAATATAATTTGTAATTCAATGTAATTGCTTTATCTTTATTTCTGAAATTCAGAATTGCTATTTCCAAAAGCATTGTTAATATGGACTATCCGGGATTAAAAGTTGAAATCAGGGAACAGATTGGTATTATTACCATGACACGTCCTGAGGCGCTGAATGCCCTGAACTCAGGAGTTATTAACTCCCTTCAGCTGGCTCTTAAATCGCTGCCCAAATTTCCTGAAATACTTGCTCTGATCATTACGGGTGAAGGAAAAGCCTTTATAGCCGGAGCAGACATTAAAGAACTTTCAGAAATGGATCCTGCCCAGGCATTTAATTTTTCCAGTAAAGGGCAGCAAACTTTTGAGCGATTTGAAAAACTTCCTTATCCGGTAATTGCTGCAATCAATGGCTATGCGCTGGGAGGCGGTTGCGAACTGGCTCTTGCATGCGACATCAGAATTGCATCAACCGAGGCAAAATTCGGTATGCCGGAAACCAGCCTGGGACTTATGCCCGGTTTTGCCGGTACTCAGCGCCTTCCAAGGATAGTGGGTTATGGAAATGCTATGTATCTTATGACCACAGCAAAAACCATCAATGCTATTGAAGCCTTGCGCATGGGGCTGGTTCAGGAAGTAACAGAACCCGGTGATCTTTTAAAGGTAAGCCTGGAAGTGGCACAAAACATTACGAACCAGGGTAAATACGCAGTAAGGGCGGTAAAAGAAATGACTTTACGAAGTTATACTTTTGATTTTAAGAATTCATCCGAGCTGGAATCTGAAGTCTTTGCCGGCCTTTTTCACAGACCCGAAGCCGATGAAGGCATGAAAGCATTTATTGAAAAACGAAAACCCAACTGGTAATATTTATTAATCCCGAATCGCTCACGCCATCGGGATTTCGCTAACGCTCAATCTCAATCTCAATCTTAATCTCAATCTAACCCCAACCATGAAGTACGAAGAAAAGCTGGAAAATGTAACCGTAATGGGTGCCGCAGGCAAAATGGGTAGTGGCATACTTTATCTTACAGCAACAGAAATGGCCAGGCAAAAATTCATGTCCGCAAATAAAAACAAGGAGTTTGTGCTCTATGCCATGGATACCAGTCATAAGGCATTATCCGGACTGATGACTTATATCCGGGAACAAGCATGGAAATTTGCCGAAAAGAACATTGTTTCCTTGCGAAAAGCATATCAGGATAGAGAAAATCTTATTGATAATGAGCAGATCATCAGGCAATATGCGCAGGATCTGCTGAGCATTATCAGACCTGTTACCCGCATTGAGTCTGCTTTTGATTCCAACATCATATTTGAGGCCATCAGCGAGAACCCCGATCTGAAAGTGGAGCTAATGTCAACCATCAATAAAAACAACCGCAACAAACCCTGGTTCTTTACAAATACATCGGCTATACCCATTTCATGGCTTGATGAACAGGCACAATTAAACGGCAGGATCATGGGTGTACATTTTTATAACCCTCCTGCTGTGCAGAAACTTCTGGAAGTTGTAAAAACTGAAAATACCCGGCCCGAGCTATCTTATTTTGTTGCTGATTATATCAAAAATATAGGGAAAATCTTTGTTCCTGCTTATGATGTAGCAGGTTTTATCGGGAACGGTTATTTAATGCGCGATATCCTTTTTGCCGAGAAGATGGTAAATGAGCTTCAGGAAGACTTTTCATACGTGCAGGCTGTATACATGGTCAATAAAATCAGTCATGATTTTCTGATCAGGCCCATGGGGATCTTTCAACTGGTAGATTATGTTGGAATTGATGTAGTTCAGTTTATTATGTCCGTTATGAAACCCCATGTGAGTAAAGAAAGTATTCATTCGCCACTGGTTGATCAGCATTTGCATGATATAGTAAAAGGAGGCCAGTACCCTGACGGAACGCAGAAAGATGGAATTTTCAGATACGAAAAAGGACAGATCAAAGCAGTTTATGATCCCGGTAAAAAGCGATACGTGCCGGTTTCTGAATTTTCTGAAGAATGCGATGAGTACCTTGGAGAGTTTCCCGAGGGGTGGCAGCCATGGAAGAAAATGAATCGGAATCCCGAGAAGGATGAATTGCTGAAAAAATACTTCGATAATCTTCGTCTGAGCAAGAAGCCTGGTGCGCAGCTGGCACTTGAGTACTTCAAAAAGTTCAGGGAAATTGCGTCGGACCTGGTAAAGAATAAGGTTGCATTCAAATTTGACGATGTAAATGCAGTCCTGATTCATGGGTTTCATCATGCCTACGGACCAGTAAACGATTATTTATGATGGAGATATGGAACAATTGTCACTAACATTTTCAAAAACATCCGCAAATAGTTTATCCATGAAATTAAGAAGAAAAGTATATATGGTTGCCGGCTACAATACCATTTCCATGGGAACCGGCAGGAGTGAGTTTCACCCGAAAAAGTCCCGTCCTGATCTTGAGGATTACATAAAAGAAGCCGGAGAAAATGTTTT
>SL_3KL_010_SEDDRAFT_10006622_pt1 | contig 10347 bp, 8 predicted proteins | sample SodLakKL_010_SED_2_FD_10381 | JGI IMG/M metagenome (IMG submission 10381)
GTGAAAGAAGTATAAAAAAGGTTGCGTTGTCAGGAGGAATTTTTCAAAACAAATATCTAACCGAAAAAGTTGAAAACGATTTATCAAAACATGGTTTGCAAATATATTCAAATTCAAAAATCCCTACCAATGATGCGGGTATTGCTTTAGGGCAGTTAATTATCGGAGCAAAAATAAAATCGTAGATACGTTTTTGTGGACACTATCAATAAATACCCATATTCCTTTTCAGATATTTTAATGTATATTTGTAAATAATAATATATAGAAATTATTATTTCTATTAGTCCAAGATTAAAGAAATATTGCTATTAAACTATAATATTTAATTTTTGTTTAATATTCGCACTATCTATATTTTTTAAAATTTATAAAATACTTAGGAATTATCGTTATGTATAATAATCATAAAGGGTTGCATAAAAACAAACTAAATTATTATATTTTTTTAATAATTGGAATAATTATTATTTTTACTAATTGCGAAAAAGATAATGCCCCTGATAATGGATATTCGGGAATTGCAGTAAAACATCCAACAATCGTCTGGGAAGGCAACTGGTTGGCAGGCGACCCTTCAATAATTAGAGTGGGTGATAAACTTCTAATGTATTACACTTCATTATTAATAACAGGTGATGGAGATGGCGACAATCCTGAGAATCTTCAAGTAGTTATAAGCGTTGCAGAGTCTTCAGATGGTATAAACTGGGATTATGCCAAGCCATTATACTATGGTGAAAGCGTTGCTCTTGAAAATAATAATAATGATTGGGATAAGATTCTAGAGACAGCTTTTGTAAAAAAAATAGCCAATGAATATTTTATGTATTACGCAGGATATAGCGAGGAAGTAGATGGAGTAAATACCATTACAGCCAAAGGTAAAATTGGAGTAGCTAAATCAGATGATGGGCTTGTTTTTGAAAGGTTTCTTGACGACCCAATACTATTACCGGATAGCGATGTTGATATTGATGGGCTATTTAGTCCTTCGATAATAAAATACAAAAACATATACTACATGATTTATACAGGATGGGCGCTTGATAATCATGGATATGGCTTATTTGGAGCAATATCTAATGACGGGATAAATTGGCAAAAAGATGAACAAATATTAATAAGCAATTCAGATGTTAGTTGGTCCATAGACAATCCAAGAGAAGCTGAACTTATAAAGACTCCTGATGGAATGTTTTATTTATTCTTTACAAGCGATATTGCACACAATAAATCATTCATTGGTTTAGCACGTTCAGACCATCCTTTTGGGCCATGGGAAGTTTATCCTGAGCCGATTATAGTAAAAAATTATGATTGGGAAGAATCCGGTCTTATAGCTCCTGCTGTATTAATTGAGAATAATAAAATCCGTGTTTGGTATATGGCTGAAACAAATAATTTTAGTAATTTTTATATTGGATATGCTGAAATAAAATATCCAATTAATTGGCATTAAACTAAATAGAATTTATAATTTATATTAAACAGTTTACTTAAAACATTTAGTTAAAAAATCGTAGCCAATAATTTTACATTTCTCTAGTTGACGACTCTATTACTATAATATAGAAGCATGAAATATAATAGTAAAAGTAAGCCACCGCTTTATAAAAATACAGCCCCGGAAGTCAGGGCTGTATTTGTTTAGAATTAATAAGGCTTAAGACTAGAAAAAACATTAATTTTGTCTTATGATCCTAATAAAATATAGTAAATTAAGTAATTATAAAATAAAAAAAGTTCTTAGACATTTTTGCGCTGATATTGAAGCTAGTAAAGTGGCTTATTTAATAGGAATAAATAGAAATACTATTAACCGATTTTATAAGCTTTTTAGGGAAGCTATTTATCGTTCCAGGATAGAAGATTTGCAATCTATTATTATTACCTCGCAAGTTGAGTTTGATGAAGCCTACTTTGGTTCTAAACGCATTAGAGGTAAAGTAGGATTACACAAACGAGGTCGAGGTACTTGGAAACGACCTGTGTTTGGAATATTTGAGCGAGATGGACAAGTATTCACAGAAATTATTCCTGATAGTAGCCGTAAAACGCTTCAAAAATTAATTCTCAAAAGAGTAAGTCCAGAAGCTATTGTTTACTCTGATGGTTGGAGAGGATATGATGGACTAGTTGATGTTGGTTACAATAAGCATTTTCGCATCAACAAATCTAAAAACTTCTCCAATGGCAAAGGAATTCATATAAATGGTATAGAATCCTTTTGGAGTTTTACAAAGCGTCGTTTATCAAAATTTAACGGAGTAAAAATTCATTTTGACTTACATCTTAAAGAATGTGAGTGGCGCTGGAAAAAGTCAGAAGAACAGTTATTCAAAGAACTAGTTATATTATTGAAACGAGAATAACTCTAAAAAAAGAGTTATTTCCCGTTTCAACAATAACAACAATAACAAATATTTAAAAATAATTTCATAGTCTAGAGCCTTATTAATTTTGTATTTATAAAATAGCATTTAGATTTTTTATTATTAAAAATAATTTTCAAAGAAAATGATTAAACCAAAACATTTTACAAAGCAAATATTGATTGCAAGTTTACTGCTTGCATATTCATTATCAAATTTCGCTCAAGTATCAATTAGTCATGAAGGTTTTGAGTCTCATCCTTCTGCAATTTTAGAATTAATTTCAACAGATAAAGGTCTTTTAATTCCTCGGATGAGCACTTCGGAAAGGGATAATATGGAAGATGTTTTAGATAGTGATGCAGAGTCTCTTTTAATTTACAACAAAGAAAAAAAATGCATTGAAACTTATGTTGGAGGTGAATGGCATGAGTTTTGGTGTTATGACCCTTGTAAAGGTGTTGACGCTCCTGAAGGTTTTGGTATTGTAGCAAGCTCAGGTAGTTGTTGGCTAGATCGTAACTTGGGTGCAAGTCAAGTAGCAGAAAGTTTTGATGATTATAATGCTTATGGAGGTTTATTTCAATGGGGACGTTTAGATGATAATCATCAATTTATTGAGTGGAATGGCTCTGATAGTTACGAGAGTAAGTCCGGGGAAAGATCAGATTTAGCTACTGAAGATAATCCGGGTCATAATGACTTTATAACTACCGGAGAGCCTCCTCTTGATTGGCGGGAGGGGCATAACGATAATTTATGGCAGGTTGATAACGGTTCAATATTAAACAATCCTTGCCCTGATGGGTGGCGTGTTCCTACGATAGATGAGTGGAATGATGAAATGGACAGTTGGAATTCAGATGATCGGTATGGTGCTTACGAGTCTCCGCTTAAATTAACGGTTGCCGGTTTTCGTCAGACGCTTGGTCCTATTAGCTCGTATGTTGGCGATTGGGGTAACTACTGGTCGAGCACCACGGATGATGTAGATAATGCTAAAGCAAATTTCATATGTTTTACTAGTAACTTTTCTTTTCCTGACAGTAATTGGAGAGGATTAGGGTATTCTGTACGTTGCATCAAAGAATAAATCCCAGCCAAACAAAACAGACTTAACAGGGGAAACACTTTTGATTAACCCCGTCGTTGGATAGTATAATATTTGCCATTTGTTTTTATCCGTTAATAAAAGGCTTGTATAACAGGTCTAATTTGATAAGTTAAAACTTAATGATTAATATATTAAGTTGTGAAAGTAACTATTTTTTGTTAAAAAGGGAATTGGCTTGTTTTATTTAAAGAAATCATTTAGTATTAGATAATGATTTTTTGTAATTAGAAGGAGTAGTTCCCATAAGTCTTTTAAACCAAAAATTAAATGATTGTTGTGAGCGAAATCCTGCTTCGCTTCCAATATATTCAATTGTGTAATCATTATAAACTTTATTTTTTAAAAGCTTCTCAGCTTCCTTAACTCGCATAGCGTTAATAAAGTCTAAAAAATTTGTTTTTGCTTCTCTATTAATGGAATAAGAAATATACCTCATATTAATATCTAATTCTTTTGAAATAGAATAAATTGATAAATCAGGCTTCTTGAATAACTGTTTTTCTTCCATTAACATGATTACTTTATTAAAAACTTCTTTTGATTTTTCATCTGACAAATGTTCCTTTTTTTCTGTTAAAGGGAAATCATTTTCTTCTGTTCCATAGTATATTTTTGGTTGTTTTAAACTTAAAATGCCAATGGTTGTATGGTAAAAATATTGTGGTAAAATTATAAATATTATCATTTTTAAATGGGTGTTAAAATCAAAATGGTAAACCACCAAAAAATCAAGAATTGATATTATAACAAAAAAAATCAGCAAAACTTTTAACCAGTTCAGATTTTTTTTATTGCTTTTATAAGAAAAGTAGTTTTTGAGTTTGTTTTGATGCTTAATGAACATTAAGACAATAAATATGGTATAAATTAGTACTTTAAGATAGTAAACAATGCTTGCAATATTATTTAAATATCGAATTTTTTCCCTCATATCTATATAAAAGAAATGATAGTTAATTACACATACGGTTAATACTGCAGATAGATAAATAAAAGAAGGCAAAAAGTGAATTAAATATTTATTATTCCATTTGAATCCTTCTGTAATGACTGATTTTACATATAAATAATAAAAAGGAATCGTATTAATTGAAAAAAAGAAAAAGAAGAAGTTATCTGAATATTTAATAAAATTAAAAATAATTATATCATGCGAAATGTAAAAAACATTATGAAAAATAAGAGAAATAATCCATAGAAAAGTTACAATAAAAAATGCTCCAAATATTTTTTTTGAAATATCTTTTTCTAATAATAACAGGATAGCAAATATTATTGGTATTACTGCCAATGCAAAAACTAAATAATTAACTAGAAGTACAGCCATAAATTATTGTTTAAATCTTATTTAATTTTTATCAAATTTAACACTTTTATTTTTTATATATTTAAGAAAGCCTAAAATTAAATCATATATTAATTAAAAAGTTTAATATAAAAACAAACATAATTTCTTCTTAAACTCAAAAATGCAACCATTTTAAAAATTTTATTTACAAAGTGGTTGACTTCAATTACTTTTTAAATCTTTGCTGTAAAACATTTTTTATTCAAGCCTATCTATGATTAAGGTTTTTAAAGATATTAATAAAGCAATAATCGGCTCTGTTATACACCACAAGATTCATGAATCTTGTGGTGTATAACAGAGTTGTATAAAATTATATTCAATATTTTTGTCATACAAACACATTTCGACTTCAAAATGGCTAAATATACAAAGTCAGATGTATATCTGTTAAAAAAATTATGTTTAGCTTGGGTTAGAATTTTTAATTTGTTTTAGAAATTTAAGGGAATAATAAAAAAAGAGTGTTGCAAGAATGCATTTATAAATTATTAGAATTTTTTGAATTAAAGATTAAGTTAATTTTTTTGTTTGCATAATTTTTTTAAAATCGTTCTTTATTTTAACTCAAAAATCAATAATAAGTAAATGCTTCTTGCAACACTTTTTTACTTTTTATAATATAGACTGTTTTAAATTTAACAAAATAAAACAAATGCGTTGTATATATAACAAAAATCAAATATATTTGGTTAAAAATTTTTAGTTTTAAAAAGAATGATTTATATTTGTTTGTTATTAAAATTTATAATAAATTATCTAAATTTTTAAATATATTAAAAACCAAAAATTTTCAAAAATGATTAAACTAAAACATTTTACAAAGCTAATCCTGACTGTAAGTTTAATGCTTGCATATTCATTGTCAAATTTCGCTCAAGTATCAATTAGTCATGAAGGTTTTGAGTCTCATCCTTCTGCAATTTTAGAATTAATTTCAACAGATAAAGGTCTTTTAATTCCTCGAATGAGCACTTCTGAAAGGGATAATATGGAAGATGTTTTAGATAGTGATGCAGAGTCTCTTTTGATTTACAACAAAGACAAAAAATGCTTTGAGACTTATATTGGAGGAGAATGGCATGAGTTTTGGTGTTGTGATAGACCTTCTCAGCCGGATCCTATTTCAGGAGCTTCTTCTCCGTGTGCTAATGCTACCGGTGAGCTTTATAGTGTACCTGAAGTTTCAGGTGCTACATCTTATAGCTGGAGTGTTCCAAGTGGTTGGACTATTACAGATGGTGGTTCTACTTCAGAAATAACAGTAACCGTAGGTGATGTAGGAGATGATGGAGATATAACGGTATCTGCTGAAAATGCTTGCGGTGAAGGTGAAAGCAGAACATTGTCATTAACTGTTGATAAAGAAAAGCCTGATGCTCCGGTAGCTGAAGATGCTACTGATGTCGAAGGTGATAGATTTACTGCAAACTGGCAAAGTGTTGTTGGAGCAGACCACTATTTACTTGATGTTTCAACTTGTGAAGATTTTTCTGAATCCGACTATGTTGATGGTTATGAACAAAATAATGTGGGAGATGTGACATCACATCAGGTAACAGATCTAGAAGGGGAAACGATTTATTACTACAGGGTTTATGCAGTAAACGATTGTGGAACTTCTGAAGCTTCAAATGAGATTGAAGTTGAAACGGTTGATTTATGCTTTGACCCTGAGCCATGTGAAGGTATGGAAACAGTTACATTTACTTACAGGGGTGAAGAAGTTACTTATCGCACTACAAAAGGAGAAAACGGAACTTGCTGGATGGATAGAAATTTAGGAGCTATTGAATATGATGATGATGATTCTGATACTGATGAACCATCATCATATACTGATTCCGACTTTTACGGGCATTTATTCCAATGGGGCAGAGGTGATGACGGACATCAGGAAAGAAATAGTCCGACTAGCGAAGCAAATGCTTGTGTTGATACAGATACTCCGGGACATAATACTTTTCTTAGAGCAGCCACAGCTTGTAATTTTGATTGGAGAACAGGTCATAACGATGATTTATGGCAAGGAGATGGCGGTATCAATGATCCTTGTCCTTCAGGATGGAGGTTGCCTACAGAAAGTGAGTTAGAAGCAGAAATGACTGCTTTTACCTCAAATGATTACTTAGGAGCTTATTGCAGTACTTTAAGATTTACTAGAAATGGCTTAAGGACGGGTACAAATATTGGTAGCATGGGATGCTATTGGACATCTGACCCTCATAGCTCAATAAATTATGGGGCAATGGGAATGTTTTTTGAATTTGGGGATTGGGATATAGAAGGACTGGATAGATTTTATGGTTGCGCTGTTAGATGCATAAAGGATTGATGTATGACTATAGTAAAATAATGTTAATTATATGAAGTAATATTATAAAAAATCTTATTATGGTGAAAGTAAAAGTATTATCAATTAGTTTTTTAATTTTTTTAGGATGTTCTTTTTCTATATATGCTCAGATTTCAATAAGTGATCAGGAGGGTTATGAAATACATCCTTCTGCGGTATTGGATTTGTCTTCAACAGATAAAGGTTTTTTATTGCCTCGTATGACTACTTCGGAAAGGGATGAAATTGACAACCCCGCACAGTCGTTGTTAATTTATAATACTGTTAAAAGGTGTATAGAAACGTATTTTGCCGGTGGGTGGCATGAGTTTTGGTGCTATGAGGATGATCTTTGTGCCGGACCCGGTCCGGAACCTTGCGATGATGAAGCTTCTGTAACATTTACTTATAATGGCGATGAGATTACCTATGGAACCGTAAAAGGGCAGAATGGAACTTGTTGGCTTGATCGTAACTTGGGAGCAGATAAGGTTGCGGGAATGTACGATGATTCTGATGCTTATGGACATTTGTTTCAGTGGGGTAGAGGTGATGATGGACATCAAGAAAGAAATAGTCCGACTAGCGAAGCAAATGCTTGTGTTGATACAGATACTCCGGGACATAATACTTTTCTTAGAGCAGCCACAGCTTGTAATTTTGATTGGAGAACAGGTCATAACGATGATTTATGGCAAGGAGATGGCGGTATCAATGATCCTTGTCCTTCAGGATGGAGGTTGCCTACAGAAAGTGAGTTAGAAGCAGAAATGACTGCTTTTACCTCAAATGATTACTTAGGAGCTTATTGCAGTACTTTAAGATTTACTAGAAATGGCTTAAGGACGGGTACAAATATTGGTAGCATGGGATGCTATTGGACATCTGACCCTCATAGCTCAATAAATTATGGGGCAATGGGAATGTTTTTTGAATTTGGGGATTGGGATATAGAAGGACTGGATAGATTTTATGGTTGCGCTGTTAGATGCATAAAGGATTGATGTATGACTATAGTAAAATAATGTTAATTATATGAAGTAATATTATAAAAAATCTTATTATGGTGAAAGTAAAAGTATTATCAATTAGTTTTTTAATTTTTTTAGGATGTTCTTTTTCTATATATGCTCAGATTTCAATAAGTGATCAGGAGGGTTATGAAATACATCCTTCTGCGGTATTGGATTTGTCTTCAACAGATAAAGGTTTTTTATTGCCTCGTATGACTACTTCGGAAAGGGATGAAATTGACAACCCNGCACAGTCGTTGTTAATTTATAATACTGTTAAAAGGTGTATAGAAACGTATTTTGCCGGTGNGTGGCATGAGTTTTGGTGCTATGNNNNTGANNTTNAAGATGCCTGCCAAGGGGTTATGCCTCCGGAGGTTGATGGAAAGCATTATAATATAGTTGGAATAGGTAATCAGTGTTGGTTTGCTGAAAATTTAGAATATCTCCCGGAAGTATCGGACCCTTTAGAAACTTTATCAGAAACCACACCGCATTATTATGTGCACAGTTATAATGGAACGGATTTGGCTGAAGCAAAAGATACAGATGAATATCAAGCATATGGCACTTTATATAATTTTGAAGCTGCAAAATTACACTGCCCTGATGGCTGGAAATTGCCAAGTCAGGATGATTGGATAGAGCTGAAAGATTATATTATTGATAATTACAGCCATATAGAAGAAACTAATGCAGCTAAAAGTTTAATGTCTTGTAGGCAAATAAACTCTCCGCAGGGAGGAGATTGTGAGACAGATGAGCATCCGAGATGGGTGGAGAATGAATCTTTTGAAGGAACAGACGAGTTTGGTTTTGAAGCACATCCGGGTGGCAGAAGTAGATTCGATGCATGGGGTGCCGGCTTTTCAGACCTTGGAAGTAGAGCCAATTGGTGGTCAAGTACTGAAACAACAGATTGTGGTGGAACATCGCCTCCTGCATCAGGAATTTGTGTTAAAACAATGCAGTTAGGTCAAAATAATAATGCCATTATACTTACAGACAGAAATCATAGAAAAGAGGCAGGGTATTCGGTTCGATGTTTGAAAGAGTAACAAAAAAATCCCTGAAAGGGCAGATTAACAATTCTTATCACGTTTGATAATCAATCAAGAATTCTTTTTGATTTTAAAAATATATTTTGATGATGATTATGCGATAGTATCTTAATTAAACTGCCCTTTCAGGGCGCAATTTATTGATAGAATATATGTTATCCCAAGGCGTTGCCGTTGGGCTGAATTAAGTTGCCACTTCGTGGCGTTTCCCTGCAGATAGATTTTTCATCGGTATAAAATATATTAAGATTTTTAAAACCAATTTACTATAAATTCAACCTCAAAACTATAAAACTCAGGCGCGTAGGATTTGCCCAAACTGCGAGCAGGCGTAGGGGTGAATGTGATAAGTCTTAGAATTACACCAAAGGGGTTTAACCTACTTTGGTAGTAATTCTTGAATTATCACAGAGAGCGAGGACGCTTTGTTTGGGCTTGATTTTTTGTTTACTTTTTCCTGAGTTCCGCACTTTTTTTAAGCAAAAAATGTTATTTATCACATTACTAGGCATTTAACTCCATTTTTTGTTGGTTTTTGGGTGTCCCAGGAGTATATTTGCTTCATGTTTGTTAGAAAAAAGAAAAACAAAAGCGGTGTTATTAGCATCCAAATAATTGACAAGAGTACAGGTCGATACAAAATGATAAAAACAATTGGCAGTTCAGCCGATCCGTTAGAGATAAATCGCCTTTATGAGCAAGGAGTTAATTATATTCAACACTATCAGGGTCAGCAAACCATTGATTTTTCTATTCATGATTTTAGAAAAACTGTCAAGCAAAGCATTCATAACATATCTATCGAGGGAGTCAACCTTCTCTTGGGTAAGATTTATTCCGAGATAGGTTTTGATACCGTTGATAGCACCCTGTTAAAACAGTTAGTTTTAATTAGATTATCACACCCTGCTAGCAAGTTAAAAACTTCTCAGTATCTACAAAGCTATTTTGCGACAAGTATTAGTGAGGATAAAATATATAGATATTTAGATGTATATATTAATCGAAAAGTATCCACTCTGTTAATCGAAAAGTATCCATATTAAAAAGTTTAATATCTTTTGTTTTTTATTAACAAAAGAGCAAAAAGATGATTGATAT
>SL_3KL_010_SEDDRAFT_10006623_pt1 | contig 10347 bp, 6 predicted proteins | sample SodLakKL_010_SED_2_FD_10381 | JGI IMG/M metagenome (IMG submission 10381)
CCATGGCATCCCACTCTCCGATTCCTCCCGGTTTTATATGGCGTCGGTATCCAAGCAGGTGACGGCAGCGGCTGCCGGACTGCTGGTCGTACGCGGGCAGCTCGACTATGACGCCGCCGTGTCCGACTATCTGGAGGACTGGCCGGACTGGGCCGCCGATGTGCGGGTGAAACACCTGTTCAACCATACCTCCGGGCTGCCGGACTTCTACGACCTGATGGGCATCGCCGGCATCTCCCTGAGCAATGTGATGAGCATCGACGATTACATGGAAGTGTTCTTCAAAGGCGAGTCGCTGAAACATCGGCCAGGCGCATCCCACAGCTATACCAACAGCGGCTACACGACACTGGCCAAGCTGGTGGAAGTGGTCTCGGACAAGCGTTTTTCGGAATTCGTTGAGAGCGAACTGCTGGAACCGCTGGGTATGACCGCCACCCATTTCCATGATGACCGCACCCGGGTGATCCCGAACAGGGTGATCAGCTACGCCCCGGACAGCGACGCCGGCACCGAATCCGATGAGGAAGGTGAGCCGGACGAGGATCCCACCCCCGCTGCCCCCGCATTCCGCCAGACCTATCTGAGCAACTTCCAGGGTGTGGGTCCGGGCGGACTCTATTCCACCTTGAAAGATTGGAAGCACTGGGAGTATTTGTGGCTGAACAACAATGAGTTATCGGAAGAATTCAGACAACTTCGCTCCCTGATGACCCGTCGGGAGGTGGTGCGCAACGATACCCTCGGCTATGCATTGGGTCTGGACGTGGAAATCTGGCAGGGGGTCCGGATGGAAGGGCATTCCGGTAATTTCATGGGCTTCCGGACCGATGTGCGCCGTTTTCCACAGCAAGGCGTGGCGGTGCTCACCCTGTGCAACCGTGAGGATGCGAACCCGTCCAGGATCAACCGCGAAATCGCAAAAATCGTGCTTGAAGATGTTTTTGAAGCATTTCTGAGGCCATACGAGGGCATCTACCGCAACGAAGAGCTGCAGATCGAATATGCGTTGACGGTGGAAGACGGCTCCCTCAGGCTCAACCGCCGGCTCTCCCCGCGCGGTGTGATGAACGAAGATGCTGCCGACAAATGGCGGGCGGGATCGTGGGATTTCGTATTTCAGCGTGATGATGACGAAACGATCACCGGCATCCTGATTTCGACCGGCCGGGCACGGGAAGTGGAGTTCGTCCGAAAAGCACCGTAAATTATGGGGTCAAGCACTATCCACCCGATGGATCACACTAATTGAAAAGAACAACGCCATGTCGCAATACAAGCAGGTACTCATTCTCATAGGGATCACCCTTCTGCTCGCCCTGATCACCAACATCCTCATCAAAGTTCTCTGATCTGGCAGGCGGACGTCCGTCCACGCAAACAGTTCATCACATTCCGGCCGGGTAAGGCATTCCCAACTCATTAAGCAAGTATGTTGATCTATGGAAAAAACATCACGGCAGCAGTTTGAATTCAAGGCCGAGATGAAGCAGCTGCTTCATCTGATCGTTAATTCCCTGTACACCAATCCCGAAGTGTTCCTGCGCGAACTGATCTCGAATTCATCGGACGCGCTGAACAAGCTCCGTTTCCGGCAGGTCACCGGGGAAAACGTCCAGTCGCCGAAAGTTCCGCTGAAGATAAAAATTGAGGTGGATGAGAAAGGGCAGACCTTTTCCATTGAGGATACGGGTGTCGGCATGACCTTCGACGACCTGACCGAGCGGCTCGGGACCATTGCCAGCTCGGGGACCATGGAGTTCCTCAGGCAGCTGAAAGACCAGAAGAACAAGCTGGATGGCAACATGATCGGCCAGTTCGGCGTCGGTTTTTACTCTGCTTTCATGGTGGCCGAACAGATTACCGTGGAGACGCGGCACGCCGATCCGGACGAAAAAGCGTATATCTGGGTTTCGGACGGCAAGGGCACGTACGAGATCGAGGAGAGCGACCGGACCGTCCGCGGCACCCGCATATCGTTCCGCCTCAAGGATGAGCACAAGGAATTCGCCGGTGCCGAGCGCATCCGGCAGCTCATCCGGAAATACTCCAACTTTGTGGATTACACCATCGAGGTGAACGGCGAGGAGGTCAATTCGCGCGGGGCCGTCTGGCACAAGAACAAGAACGAGGTCACGGATGAGGAGCGCAACGAGTTCTACAAGTTCATAAGCAACGACTTCCAGGAACCGCTCGACCATCTCCATCTCTCCATGGAAGGCCGCATCAACTTCAAGGCGCTGGTCTTTGTCCCGAAGAAAGCCAAGCCCGACTTCTTCCGCGCCGAAAGCCTGAAATCGCTGCAATTGTATTCCAACCGCGTTTTTGTGCGTGAAAACTGCGAGGAGCTGCTGCCTGAGTACCTGCGGTTCGTGGAGGGGGTGGTGGACAGTGAAGACCTGCCGCTCAATGTCTCCCGGGAAGTGACGCAGCATTCTCCGGTCATGGCCAAGATCCGCGAGGTGCTGGTCAACAAAATCTTCGGGATGATCGAATATTGGGCCGAAAGCGAACCGGATAAATTCCGCACATTCTATGATGAATTCGGGCCATTGTTCAAGTCAGGACTCAATTCCGACTTTGCCAACCGCGACCGCATCACCGAGCTGCTGCGTTTCCACAGCACCCTGACACCCGCAGCCACGGGAGGAGCCGATTCCGGAGCAGATTCCGGTGGCGCTGCATCCAAATCCGAATCAGGGTCCGCCCCGGGCCCCATGGACGACCTGATCTCACTCAGCGGTTACGTGGAGCGGATGCCGGAGTCACAGAAAGAGATTTTTTATCTGTCCGGCGAGAACCTGGCCGAGCTGCGCAGGGATCCCCGGCTGGAATACTTCAGGAAAAAGGAGATCGAGGTACTGCTGCTTTCCGATCCGGTGGATGCGTTTGTCGTCCCGGGTATCGGTTCCTACAAGGAAAAACCGCTAAAGAGCATCGAGAAAGCGGATATTGACCTGGAAGATGATCCGGATGAGGAAAAAGCGGATCGTTTGTCGGATGAGGACCTGGACCGGCTGCTTGCCGTTTTCCGGGAAGAGGCCGGCGAAAGGGTGGAAAACGTGGTGGCCTCGCGAAGGTTGGTGGATTCTGCCGTCACCCTGACCATCGGCAAGGAGGGGATGGATAGCCACATGGAGCGCATGATGAAGATGATGGACCAGGACGTCGGTCCGTCCAGACGCGTGCTGGAAGTGAACCCGTCCCATCCCGTCATCCGAAATATGAGTCGTATTCAAAAGACCGGCAACGAGGAGATGGTCCGGCTGATGGCCCGGCAGCTGTATGACGGTGCCCGTCTCATGCAGGGCGAGCTGGAGTCGCCCGGGGATTTCGTAGCCCGGATGACCCGGGTCATGGAGCTGGCCACTAAGTAGGAGGCGTTGCTTTACGTTGCAATCCATATTGTGAAATCCGGTAGAAATGTATGATATTGTAAGGACCGGATTCGATTTTGCGTAAATCAATAAATCACATCGGGGTAGTTTACGCACGTAATAGTTTGCATAACAATGGATTCGAGTGACTATCGGCATCTTATTGATGAAGCATCCTTTGGGTTTGTGCATCACAAACTGGTCTATGACAGCAAGGGGCATGCGGTCGACTTTCACATTTTGGAAGTCAACCGGGCATTCGAGGAATTGACCGGACTCAAGAGGGAGGCCGTTCTCGGCAGGAACGCAAGCGACACAATTCCACAGTCGGCGCTCAATGAGCTTGACCTGCTTCCGCTGTTTGAAAAGGTCGTATCCACAGGGCAAAAAAAAGAAAACGAGCTGCACTCCCGTGTCCTCAAACGGTGGCTTCGGGTGGAAACCCTGAGCCCCAAAAAAGGATACCTGAGCACGTTCATTTTTGATATCACAAGAGAGAAAATGGTCGCTGAAACCTCGCGCTATTATCTCGAGCAGAACATTGGCGAGCCGGATTACCAGCGCCTGACCGAGACCCTTGCAGAGTTGACGGGTGCCCGTTGCGTGATGTTGAGTATTATCGCTCCGAATGATAAGGAATTTGAGGTCGTGGCATCGTGTGGAGCTTCCGATGATTTTGACAGGGCTGCCAAATCAATCGGTTTTGATGTGCGGAAACGTAAATGGATGGTGGACACGGATATCATGGAATCCCTGTCCGAAAAGGGCATCATCAGGATTACGGTGCAGGATCATCTGCGTGAAATCGGCCTGAGCGAAGAGCAGGTCGACGCGCTGATGGATGCGTACCGTCCGGGTGAGGTTGCTGTTGCCGGAGTTGCCCGCGATGACCGCATGCTCGGACACTTCACGATCGTCATGCCGCCAGATCAGAAATTCAGAAGCGATTCCCTGGTCGAGATTTTCACCAGGCAGATGGGATTGATATTGGACCGGAACCTGGCAGAGGACAAGATTCAGCACCAGACACATCTTCAGGAAATCCTGATGAAGATCGCCTCCACTTACATCAATGTACCATTGGGTGAGATGGAGAGAATGATCAACGATTCCCTGGTCGAGCTGGCTGCATTTGCGCGGGCCGACCGCGTCTATATCTATGAGTACAACTGGGACCGGCAGTTTTGCCGCAACACGCATGAATGGTGCGCTGAAGGGATAGAACGACAGATCGAAAACCTGCAGCGGGTGCCTTTTGAGCTGATGATGCCGCTGATCGAGGTACACAAGACCGGACAGCCACTGGATATCCCGGACGTCTCGACACTGCCTGACGGCAATTTCCTGCGCGATCACCTGATGGCACAGGAAGTCAAAAGCCTCATCACTTTGCCGCTGATCAAGTCCGGGAAATGCATCGGTTTTGTCGGTTTCGACTCGGTCAGTGAACGGTACAGTTACACGGACAAGGAGAAGGGCCTGTTGAAGCTGTTTGCGGACATGCTTGTCAACACGAAAAAACGCTCGGAACTCGAAAGCCAGCTGATCGTTGAAAAAGAGAAGGCCCAGGCAGCCAACAAGATCAAGAGCGAGTTCCTTGCCAACATGAGCCATGAACTCCGAACCCCCCTGAACGGGATCATCGGCTTCACGGATCTGCTGGACGCCACCCCGATGAACAACATCCAGAAAATGTACCTGGAAAACGTCAGCATTTCCGCCAATGTGCTGATGGGGATCATCAATGACATCCTCGACTTTTCCCGGATCGAAGCCGGCCGCATGGAGCTNCATCCGGTACGCACCGATATCATCGCCCTTGTGGATCAGACCATGGCGATCATGGAGTACCAGGCCGCCAAAAAAGGGCTTCGGATTTTCCATGAGATACAGCCGGACTACCCCCGCTATGCCGAAGTCGACCCGGTCCGGCTGAAGCAGGTGCTGATGAACCTCCTGAGCAATGCGGTGAAATTCACCGAAGAGGGCGAGGTGGAACTGACGGTCGGTTTTGAGGCCACTGACAGCCAAAATGGCAAGCTTTTTTTCCATGTGCGTGATACCGGAATTGGTATTACGGAAGAACAAAGATCCAAGCTTTTCCAGGCCTTTTCCCAGGTCGACTCATCCATCAGCCGGCGGTTCGGTGGGACGGGCCTCGGCCTGATCATATCAAGCCAGCTGGTGGAACAGATGGGTGGCAATCTGGGGATGGAGAGCACGTTTGGCGTGGGATCCACGTTCTTCTTCTGGATACCGGCCCCCTATGAGACCGAGGAAGTGCCTGTAGGGGACAGCCCGGGAAGGGTTCCCGATCAGCGAAAGCGTGGGACTTGAAAGGTTTAACGGCCCTGGCAAGTCGTACCGGATTATTGTTAGTTAGGAAAAAAAACGTATCTTTAGTGCCGGGTTTATTTTGTCTGTGAATCGATTTACAGATTACATAAAGCGCCGGTTTTCGAATGCGCGAACAGTTCAGGGTTCATGCATGCAGCAGAATGCTCTGACAATCGTGGGGTTTATCACTGTGATGTGAAATCAGATTGCTGGTTCAGGTGAACTGTTGCGGTCTGTCAGGATATCCACCCACAAAAACGGTTTTACTCACCTTCTAGCGGATATATGGATTCCCGTATCATTGCCTCCAATTTGGCAGATCTTTACAAGAAGGCAGCGGATAAGTATGAGACGCTTCCGGCCTTTGCTACCCGAAGGACATCGCTTGAATGGCAACCCGTGACGTTCCGGGAGCTGTATGAAAGAGGACGGAAACTTTCCGCAGGACTCATAGAGCTTGGGGTGGAAGCCCGTGAGCAAGTAGGGCTGTTGAGTGACAACCGTTATGAGTGGATGCTGGCCGATTACGGGATACAGCTCAGCGGGGCAGTCAACACACCCCGGGGCGCCGATGTGACCGATGACGAACTCATCTATATCGTCAACCACGCCCGCATCCGTGTGGCTTTTGTTGAAAACGATGCCCTGCAGAAAAAGATCGTACGGTTGCGTCCCGAACTCCCGGAGCTCCAGGAAATCATACTGATGAGCCCGAAATCCGAACCGCTGGAGGGTGTCCGGGCCCTGGAAGAGGTGATGGCGATCGGGGCATTGCAGCTCGAGAAGGGCGACAAGCGTGTGGACGAGCGCATGGAGGGTATCCGTCCGGATGATCTCTTTACCCTGATCTACACTTCCGGCACTACCGGCAAGCCAAAAGGGGTGATGCTCACCCATTCCAACATGATGTCGCAGATGTCGGTGATTCCCATCGAACTGGCGTGTACCGACCGCGTCCTCTCCATCCTTCCTATCTGGCACATCTTCGAGCGGGTGTTTGAAGTGTACACCATCAGTTGCGGCGCCTGCAACTACTACACCAGCATCCGCACCCTGGGTGAAGATCTGCAGAACGTGGAACCTACGTTTATGGGATCCGCTCCGCGCCTCTGGGAGAGCCTGCATCAACGCATCCTGGATAATGTCCGCTCAGCGCATCCGGTCCGGCGCGCCCTGTTCCACATCGCCTATTTCCTGGGTCACTACTACCAGGAGTCCATATTCTACATCACCGAGAACGACCTGCAGCTGAAGCCGCAATCCCGGATCAAACGGGCCATATTCAAAATCGGACACCTGATCCGGCTGTTCATCATGGTGCCCTGGTATGGTTTTTTCAACGCGGCTGTTCTGGAGAGCGTCCGGAAGAGTGCCGGTGGATCCATTAAGGCAACCGTGTCCGGCGGGGGAGCCCTGCCCATCGAAATCGACAAGTTCTTCAACTACATCGGAATTCCGGTACTGGAGGGATACGGGATGACCGAGACATGTCCGGTTATCGCCGTGCGCACCGAGGATAAGTTGGTGAACGGCACGGTCGGACCCCTGGTGCCCGATACCGAAATTCGTATCGTAGATCTCGAGACGGAGGAAGTGCTCTATCCCAACAGCAAGAATCCGTATGAAGGGCGCGGAATGCGCGGTGAAATATGGGTGCGCGGACCGCAGGTGATGAAAGGGTACTACCGCGAACCGGAGATCACCAAAACCGTGCTGCGCGAGGGCGGATGGCTGCGTACCGGCGACCTGGGCATGATGACTTTCAACGATTCGCTCAAGATTCTCGGACGAAGCAAGTCCACGATCGTGCTTTCGAACGGTGAGAACCTGGAGCCGGAACCTATTGAGATGCAGCTGCGCCAGAGCAGGTACATTGAACAGTGCATGGTTGTGGGACAGGATCAGAAATTTGTCGGTGCATTGATCGTACCCAAACTGGAGACGTTCGTCGAGGAGGGGATCAATGCGGATTCCCTCAAGGATCTTGTGGATCATCCCAAGGCCCACAAGATGATCCGGGACGAGATCCGGACCATGATGGCGAGAACCGGCGGTTTCAAGCGCTTTGAGCAGGTACGTGAGTTCCGCCTCCTTTCCAAGACGTTCAAAGTAGGTGACGAGGTGACAAATCTCTTCAAACTCAAGCGTCACGTCATCGAGAAAAAGTATGAGCAGACCATAAAAGAGATGTTCTCCGCCAAGGAAGTAAAGGTGTAAGCCGGTTTACAGGACATTCGCAAATTTTCTGAATTATGGAATTTGATACCCAATTACTTTATGCCATAGACGAGGCCCTGCTGGGCATCATGATCCTGGTCATTATGTTCGGGATGGGGGCCAGTCTGACCGTTGACGATTTCAAGGCGGTGGCCCGGCGCTCACGCGGGGTGCTCATCGGCTTCATGTCCCAGTTCGGGGCCATGCCGCTGGTTGCACTTGGTTTGGCCATCGTCCTGGATCTTGATCCCGCTTTTGCCATTGCGCTCATCCTGGTCGGCTGTCTGCCCGGAGGGACCACCTCCAATATGTTCACCTACTTCTCCAGGGGTTCCGTGGCGCTCAGTATCTCCATGACCACGGCATCCACGATCATGGCACTATTCATGATGCCGATACTGCTGAGTCTGTACACCAGCGGGTTTACGCAGCAGCTCAGCGACGCCATCTTTGCGGCCGATGGCGGCACCGAGTTCGTGATCCCCACGAAGAATATCGTCGTCTCGCTGGTGCTGGTACTGATTCCTGTCGCTGGTGGTATGGTACTGCGACGTTTTTCACCCGGTTGGGCCAAAACAGCGGAGGATACGGCCGGGTTTATGGGCATTATCGTCATCCTCTTTCTGCTTGGGACCCTGTTTTTACGCCACGGCGACATCCTCATCCGCACCCCATGGCAACTCTATGCCAGTGCCATCGGGCTGGGGCTCGCCGGATTCTTTTTCGGCTTCTGGGCCTCGCGGCTTTTCGGTATGCAGCCCATCTTCCAGCGGGCCATTTCGCTCGAAACAGGAATCCAGAACGGGCCGGTTTCCTTTGCCATTATCCTGCTGAGCTTTGCAGATTCCCCCGTTCGCGACCAGATGCTCTGGCTCGCCATCCTCTATTCGGCCTTTATCGTGATGACCTCCTCGTTCATTACCCTCTACTACCGCAAAAAGGGACGGTTCGACTGGGAGGTGTACCGAAATACCGTTGTCCACAACCGGCTTTTCGGTGAGGCCTATGTGACGCACTACCCGGAGGGATTCCTGCCGCCGCGCATTGCGCACGATCCCAGTCAGGGTACTTCACCCAGCCAGAAGCGCTGATAACGTAACATTCATTCCGTTGATACTGACCTTCGGTGTATTGCAGCACCGGTGGCTGCAGCAACGGCATCCCGGCTAGAATCCATGCTGACCATAGAACATGTGAGTGAAAACGAGTTGAAGCTCGCCGGCCGGTTCGATGCCAGCCAGGCAGAAAAGGCAACCGTGGAACTGTCCAGGTATCACGGTTCCATCACCATTGATATGGAAGCCCTTGACTACATATCCAGCATGGGGCTGAGTGTGCTGGTGCAGACGTACAAGCGCCTCAACGAAAAGGGGTTCGGAGTACGACTGGCAAATCTGAACAATCACGTCCGGGATGTCTTCAAATTCACGCGTCTGGATCAGATTTTTGACATTGTGGAACCGGGTTGAAGCCTCTGGCGAGGTTCCTGCTTTTTTAAGAGGTTATAAATATTTTTGGAGAGATTTGCCATTTATTTGCTATTTTTGCGTGCAGGTAATTGATTTCACGTAAATTGCGCGTAAATGGCAGAGTTAAGCGATCAGGTCCTGGTTGTTCAATGCCTGAATGGAGACAGTGGAGCGTTCGACCAGCTGGTATTGCGATACCAGTTGCCCATGTACAGAACGGCACTTGGCATTGTGAAAGACGCCGATGCCGCAAGGGACATCACGCAGAATGGGCTTGTCAAGTCCTGGGAAAAACTGGGCACCTACAACAGCAGCCATCGTTTTTACAGCTGGCTGTACAGGATCATCATCAATGAGTCGCTGAACCATATACGCAATGTGCGCAGGATGGAGCTGGTTTCGTCCACTCAGGAAGATGACCAGACACCGTATCAGATCATGGTGGATAAAGAGGAGCACCAAAAGCTTTATGATGCGATAGCACAGCTGAATGAAGATCAGAGGATCGTGCTGCATCTCCGGCATTTTGAGGAACTCAGCTATCAGGAGATCGCTGAAGTGCTTCAGATTGATGAAAAAAGAGTCAAATCAAGGCTGTTCAGCGCAAGGATGAAGCTTCGGGAGCTGCTTGTGGAATCCCGGGCAGATCATACCTGAGCTGGGATATCATCGGTCTGTTCATCCATCCCCGACTTCGGACTGTTTGCCTGGTGTGGCGTATTTCCTGCACAATTGGCTGCCTCCAGCCATCGACCGCCTGCCAGGCCTCCGCATTCCGCCATATGTCCGTTCCGTATGCCGACTGTAACACTAAGTCCACGGAAGTTGCAAACCGGATATTTTTTTTAAAAAGTTCGCCAACTTTTCTGACAGTTGTGTGTACTTAGGGTAGAAACAGGAAGCTGAACGCTTAAACAGAATAAACAGGAGCATATCATGAACAGCAA
>SL_3KL_010_SEDDRAFT_10006624_pt1 | contig 10345 bp, 5 predicted proteins | sample SodLakKL_010_SED_2_FD_10381 | JGI IMG/M metagenome (IMG submission 10381)
CCGGATGGCTGTTGGAAGTGACGCAACCCGAATTCCGGCAACACCGCCAGCAGGTGGTCGAAGATCTCTGCCTGAATGTGCTCGAAAAGCGCCCACTGGGTCGTGTTGGCAAATGTGTAGATCTGCAGGGGGAATCCCTGAGAGGTAGGTTCCAGTTGTCGCACCAGCGTCAGTAGCTCCTTGTTGGTCTGTGGATGATGCTTCAAATACTCGAATGTGTAGATGCGGAAGGTGCCGATATTGGTAAGCCAGCGACCGTTTGTAATTATATTGGTCTTTTTCAGGTTCTTCTGGTTGTAGGTATTTACCTCTTCGAGCTTTCCGGTGATGTAATCCCGGAGCAGGTACGACTCCTTCAGGTGCTCCACTTCCCGCAGGGTAAGAAACCGGATGCTTTGGATGTCGATCAGCAAGGACCGCATTATGCGCCGCCCGCCGCTTTCCTGCATACCGCGCCAGTTCAGAAAACTGTGGTCCAGAAACTTGTGTGTCGGAATGCTTGCGATGGTCTTGTCCCAGTTCTGTACCCGTACGTTGTTCAGGGCTATGTCAATGACGTCACCGTCCGCTCCAAACTGTTCCATCTGGATCCAGTCGCCCACCCGGATCACATCGTTGTTTGTCAGCTGCACGCTGGCAACAAGGGAGAGCAGCGTATCCCGGAAAACCAGCAGGAAGATGGCCGTCATGGCACCAATTCCACTCAGGAAATACCAGGGCGACTGGTCGGCCAGCTGCGCGATGATCAGGATGATCGTGATGATGTAAATGACCACCTTGAGCAGCTGAATGTAGCTTTTAATGGGCTTGCGTTCCAGGCCCGGACGGCTTTGGTAGATGGTGTGAAGCGTTGACAGAAAGGCATCCAGCGTACGCGCGAAGACCAGGATCAACAGGGAATTGATCAGCCGCATGAAGAAGCTGAGCAGATCTTCCGGCAGGTCGGATACCCAGTCGACACCAATGTAAAAAATCAGCAATGGAAGGAAAAAAAGGGCCCGTTGCGGAACCCGGTGCTGCATGAGCGCATCATACCACGGATGATTGGCTCTCTTCCCCAGCCTGGTGAACAGCATGATCAGCCAGCTCCGGACAATCACATGCAGAAAAAAAACAAGCAGGGCAAGCAGAATGATTCCGGCAACAGTATCTGCAACGGGAGTTTGAAGTTGTTCCGGAAGGTGCGATACCACCCATCGGATGAGATTGTTACCGGATGCTTCAAACTCTTCCATAATTGCTTATCTTAGTTATTGATCATGGTGACATTATTGCAAAAGTACCGAATGATTACAGAAAGATGAAAACATTTATTTCGCCTCTTTCCAGGACAGCAGCCATCGCAACACTTGTCCTTCTCGTGCTCAGCAGCAACGCCTTCAGTATTGCCGGCAGCCAGGCGGCCGGACAAGGTGAAAATCCCTATCCTGCCTACCGTGTTACCGGATTCATGGAGCAAAATTTCTCATACGAACAGGATTCGGGTGATCCGGCAGGCTTTTCAATATATCGTGCACGGGTCGGGGTAGCAGGCCGGCTCAATGAACTGATTTCCCTGAATATTGTTGCCGGTGCGCTGGAGCCGCCCAACCGTAATCCCCAGCTGGTAAATGGATTTGTGGATTTTGATATCCATCCGATGTTTCAGCTTCGGACAGGACAGTTCCTGGTGCCTTTCGGTCTGGAAGGACCGGAACCCATTTTTCTCAATCCCGCCATTGAGCGTTCGCTTACAGTGCGCCGGATGAACGACCTGCGCATGTTCCGCGACGTCGGCATCCAGGCCAGCGGCTCCCAGGATGGCATCAGCTATGCCATTGCACTCATAAACGGAACCGGAGCCAATGTCGCCGAACGCATCGACCCGAAAGACCTTATCGGAAGGATCGGATACCAGGCCAACGGCGAACTGGCGCTGGGAGCATCGTTTCACATGGGCAGAAGGCCGGTTGCTGACGAACCCAACCGGTTCCGCTTCGGGGTGGATGCGACCTGGCGCTCGGATCCGCTGCTGGTCCGCGGCGAATACATCATTCGTACTGATGAGCAGCCAGATGGCAATAATCAGAACCAGCATGGCGGCTACGTGCTGGCCGGATATCATTTCAACGAGGAGCTGCAAGGCATACTGAGGCTTGAAATGCATCGCCCGGATACCGACCCGGACTTCTCCGATTCGGCGCTGACCATCCTCACGGCCGGACTCAACTACTATCTGCAGGGACATACCCGCGTATCTCTCAATTATGAAGTGCGCAGGGATCGTCGGGATAATGTCGATCTTGGAAACCTGCTCACACTACAGATGCAGATTGTGCTGTAACATGCCATGAAGACAACAGGTATTCGTCACGAGGACAAATACGCGCCGGAGCGCCGTACTCCGCTGGTGCCCGACGATGTCCGCTTTCTGACCAGTGAGCATGACATCCCGGTCAAGGTGGAAACCTCGCCCAAGCGCGTCTTTACACACCGGGAATTTGGAGCGGCCGGAGCTGAGGTGACCGGTGACCTTTCCGGCTGTGACATCATACTCGGCGTCAAAGAGATGCCCGTCGGCTATTTCCGGAAGGGAAAGGTCTATGTCTATTTCTCGCATGTGATCAAGGGACAACCACAGAACATGCCGATGCTTCGGGATCTGATGGATGCGGGTGCCACCCTGATCGACTACGAACGCATCCTTGACGAGCAGGGCCGACGCCTCATTTTCTTCGGTCGCCATGCGGGGATCGCCGGTATGATCAACACACTCTGGACACTGGGACAGCGGTTGAAGGTACTCGGCAAGCCCAATCCTTTTGAAAAAATCCGTCAGGCCGCAACCTATGACTCGCTGGACGAGGCCAAATCGGATATCCGTCTTGCAGGAGAGGAACTGCTTGCAAACGGACTGCCGGAGGGGGCGGGACCGCTGCTGTTTGCCGTGACCGGAGACGGAAATGTGGCTCAGGGCGCCCTGGAGATCATGGATCTGCTGCCGGTGGAAAAGGCCTCGGCGGCCCGGCTTGCCGGGGATAACAGCCGGGAACAATACGATGATCCCCGCAAAATATACCTGGTGAACCTGATACCGGCCGATTACATGGTGCACAGGAAGGGGAGGGAATTCGACCTTGCGGATTACATCGCACATCCGGATGCCTACGAATCCCGCTTTGAGCATTTCCTGGAACCGGTGGACGTGCTGGTGAATGGTATCTACTGGGATGAAAAATACCCGCGTCTGGTCACCCGTGAGTGGCTCAGGAATCGGGAAGAACAGGGCTCCCTTCGGCTCTCTGTCATCGGCGACATCACCTGCGACCCGGAGGGCTCCGTGGAATGCACGGTGAAGGCCACCGGGATCGAGGATCCCGTGTTCGTGTACGATCCGGCCACCGGTGACCATGCCATGGGTTTTGAAGGTCCGGGCGTGACGGTAATGGCCGTGGATATCCTCCCCAGCGAGCTGCCGCGCGAATCGTCGGAACATTTCAGCCGGCTGCTATCGCCATGGATCCCCGCGCTGGCAAAAGCCGATTTCCAGGTCCCTTTCAACGCGTTGCAACTGCCGGCGGAACTGAAACGTGCCGTCATTGTACACAACGGGAGACTGACTCCGGATTACGCTTACCTTGAGGAGTTCCTCTGAAACAACGCGGGGGAATCCACCTGACTGGCAGATGAAATTCCTGACAGGGTCAATCCCATTCCTGCCAGCCCGGCCCCCGGACGAACCTGCCCGGCATGGCTTCTGTATGTTCTCCGTTGTGCAGCACCGTCACTCCGTTTACAAGCACATAATAGACACCTGTGGCGTATTGGTGCGGGTCATCATATGTTGCGTGGTCGCGGATCTCTTCCTGATCAAAAATGGCAATATCGGCATGGTATCCTTCCGCCAGGTACCCGCGTTCCCGGTCGATTCCCAGGATCCGGGCCGGAAACGCCGTAAGCCGATGGATTGCATCCTCCAGGGTAACCAGGCCCAGGTCCCGGACATAATGGCCCAGCAGCCTGGCGAAGTTTCCATAGGCGCGCGGATGCGGATTCCGGTTGAGGAAAGCACCCTCGGCCGCTATCGATCCGCCGTCGGACCCAAAGGCCATCCACGGCAGCTGCACCTGCCTCTCCACGTTTTCCTCGGACATGAGGTGGTACACCGCACTGATGCCGGAGTTGTCCTCGGTGATCAGGTCCAGCACCGTCTCGGATGGCGCCGTGCCGCGCAGTTCAGCCACTTCGGCCAGCGACCAGCCGATAAAACGCTGCAGCTCGTCGGACCGGAATCCGACCAGCGTGATATCATCCGGTGAAGCCACCATCTGGAAGAAATTTTCCCAGTCGGGATCCGGCCGTTCCATCTCCTGGATGATCTCGGCCCGTATTACCGGATTCTGAAACCGTTCGATCATCGCCTGACGTCCGCCTTCCCGCGCCCAGGGCGGCACAACTGCTGACAGCTGGGTGGATGCGGCGGTGTACATGTACATATTTGCCGTAATGTCGAAGCCGCCACGCTGCGCCAGCTCCACGCGTTCCATTACCTCGTCGATTTTGTGCCAGTTTTCGGTCCCTGCCGCTTTGAGATGGTGGATGTGGGCGGCGATCCCGGCTTCCTCCGCTATCTGAAGCATCTCCCCGATGGCCTCAAGGAAACGGTCTCCCTCGCTGCGCAGGTGGGTGGCATACACGCCCTCGTATTCGGCGGCCGCAGAAGCCAGGGCAATGAGCTCGTCGGTATCGGCATACCAGGCAGGGGCATAGATCAGTGCGGTACTGAGTCCCATGGCGCCTTCCTGCATCGCCTCCCTGACCAGATCCTGCATTTTGGCCAGTTCATCGATTGACGGAGCGCGGTCGTCACGGCCGAGGACGTAGATCCGCACCGTTGTGGCCCCTACAAAAGATGCTACGTTGGTGGACACGCCGCGATCTTCCAGATGCTCCAGAAAACCGCCGAGTGTACGCCAGGTCACATCGTAGGTGATATCCCCCTGATCCTCTTCCCGTTCCAGGGCCATCCGGTCGGTGAACGGACCCATGGACCATCCCTCACCCATGACTTCCAGAGTCACCCCCTGTTTGATGTTGCTCATGGAGCGTCCGTCGTGCAGCAGGGGTACATCCGCCCAGCTGAGCATGTTGATGAACCCGGGTGTGACAGCCATACCACGCGCATCAATCATTTCGGGCGCCGTCAAGCCGTCGGGAAGCTCGCCGACGTGGGTGATGCGGCCTTCACGCACGGCAATGCTGCCGCTGTAGGGCGTGCCGCCGGTTCCATCGTAGATCGTGCCGTTCGTGATGATGATGTCATGCGTATGGCGTTCGCAGGAAAAGAGAGAGAACAGAACCGGAACAGCCAGGGTTATGATGGCAATCATTCGGCTTATGCTGATGCCGGGAGATTCTTTGCAGAGAGTACGGGGTTTCATTGTAATGGGGTAATGATTTCAGGATTATGGGGTAATGATTTCGGGACTCAAGTACATTGAAAATGTAAAAATATATCAATACAGAAGGAAAAACTTTTCTTTTCTTCTGATTCTGTTCATCTTGCCGACAATCAGATAGTTTCACCGACAACCCAAATGGAGAGGTGAATATGAGAAAAACCGTTTCCCTGATTCTTGCCGCACTTCTGCTATCAGGTATCTCTGTTGTCCACGCCCAGGAGGATGATTTTGCAACAAGATTTGAACGAATTATTGATCAGTACATGAATACAAAGGATGGACTGGTCCACAATCGTACGGATCTTGCCGCTGCATGGGCAGAGCGCCTGGAGACAACTTTTTGCACTGCCCCGGATGCCTTGTTCCCTGAGGATAAACTGCCCTTGTGGCACGAACTCCGCAGCGTGCTGGTCCAGGCTACCGGCGATATAGTGGATGCTGAAAATATCGTAGAACAAAGAGAGGCATTGGCAGAAATCTCGGCCGGGATGGTCACCTTTATTGAGCATTTTGGAAATCCGGGTGAGAAAATGTACGCTTTTCATTGTCAGCACAACGACGATGAAGCTGACGTATGGCTAAGCCGGACTTCCCGTGTTGCAAATCCGTACCACGGTCCGGAGATGATCGACTGCGGCGAAATGATTGCTGAGCTTTAGCATCACCCTGCCAGTCTCGCCGCAATGCAAGGCATTATGCATGCATTGCGGGGTACATTGTACGCAGAACCGCGGGGCATTTTATAAGCAACGCGGAGTACTACCGCGGGTCATTGTGTACGCAGTATCGCGGGTCATTGTGCACGCAGCACTGCACGGCACTGTGCAAATGCGAGTGATACCCGGGCCTGTCAGTCCGGGTACGCTAGCTGTGCCGACTGCTTCTGGTGAACTGTCCCGAATCAAAGTTGCATCAGGTCGCTGAATGCAATTTCTTCAAAAGACGCAATGACCTTGCTGCAGTCACCGAACGCTTCACGGGTATGGGTTCCCGTGACGCCGATCACCCGGGCTCCGGCCTTTCTGCCGGCTGTAACCCCGGCAACAGAATCTTCGAAAACTATGCACTGTCCGGGCTCTAAGCCAATGGCCCGGGCCGACTTGATGTAAATTTCCGGATGTGGTTTCCCCCTGGATACATGGGCGGCATGCAGCACGGCATCAAAATAGGGGGTGATGCGGAGATGTTCGAGGATAAAAACCGCGTTTTCCTCAGGTGCGGATGTGGCGACAGCCATGGGTATCCGATTGCTGCGCAGCTCCTTGATGAATGGCAGGAGACCGGATGTGACAGCAGCGGCGGGATCGAAGGTCTCCCGGAACAGCTGCTCTTTTTCATCCGCCAGCCGGTCAGTTTCCCGGATGGGTTTGTCAGGGAAAACGAGCGGGATCCACTCCCTGTTGGTTCGACCCGAAATGTTTTCCAGAAAGAACGATTCGCTGATGTTCTTTCCGTGTCGTGAACAGAATGTGCGGATTACCTCCTTGTGGACGGGATTGCTGTCGACCAGTACACCGTCCATGTCGAAAAGGATGCCAAGTCTGTTTAAATTGTCATGCGCCATGCCGGAAAAAAAAGAATTTAGATCACCACGGTTTTTTTATCTTTCGAAATCAAGGTAAGAAAAATCGGATTCATCCCGACAAACCTGTCCTATATAAATCCATCATTGAAAACCATGAACAATACCAGAAAAAGCAATCACTATATTGCCTTTATGTGGACCGTCTGTGCGGCTTTATGGCTACTGCCTGTATTCGCCACAGCAGGTGCACAGGCAGCTGATGAAACACGCCTATTGCGTTTCCCTGACATCCACGAAAACCAAATCGTTTTCTCTTATGCCGGAAATCTTTACACCGTACCGGTAAACGGCGGCACGGCCCGTCGTCTTACCAGCCACGAAGGGTACGAAGTGTTCCCGCGCTATTCGCCGGATGGCCGGTGGATCGCTTTTACCGGTCAGTACGACGGTAATACCGAAGTGTACCGGATTCCCGCGGGTGGAGGCGAGCCCGAGCGGATGACCTGGACCCCGACCCTGGGACGGGACGATGTGGCTGATCGCATGGGCCCGAATAACATCGTCATGGGGTGGACTCCCGACGGTGAACAGGTCCTATTCCGCTCCCGGAAACGCGAATTCAACTCCTTCAAAGGGCACCTCTACCTGACCCACCCGGAAGGCGACATCGCCGAGCAGCTTCCGTTGCCCCGCGGCGGATTTGCATCCTACTCGTCAGACGGCTCAAAATTGGCCTACAATCGCATTTTCCGCGAATTCCGCACCTGGAAACGCTATCGCGGTGGCATGGCCGACGATATTTGGGTATACGATTTCGAAACAAAGGAGACCATCCGCATCACCGATACCCCCGCCCAGGACATCATCCCCATGTGGCACGGTGATCGCATCTACTTTATCTCGGACCGCGAAGAGAGCAGCCGGATGAACCTCTATGTCTATGACCTGCAATCGGAAGAGACCCGAAAGCTGACAAATTTTACCGACTTTGACATCAAGTTCCCGTCCATCGGTCAACGACATATCGTTTTTGAAAACGGCGGGTATATTTACCGCTTCAACCTCGCTACCGAAGAATACCAGCGGGTACCGATCCGTGTCCGCGACGACCGGCTTACCGGACGCGGCGGGCTCACCGATGCTTCCGGGATCATCCATACCTTTGATGTGTCGCCTGACGGCAACCGGGCGCTATTCGGAGCCCGCGGCGATATCTTCACCGTACCGGCACGCAGCGGCATCACCCGCAACCTGACCCGCACCCCGGGCGTGCACGACCGCAACCCGGTCTGGTCGCCCGATGGACGCCATATCGCATTCATCTCCGACATGAGCGGCGAGGATGAAATCTACGTCATCCCGCAGGACGGGTCCGGCGAACCGCGCCAGATCACAACCGGGGCAGACACGTACAAGTACCGCATTGTGTGGTCGCCCGACAGCGAGAAAATCCTCTGGGCGGACAAGAAACTGCGCCTGAACATGGTGGATGTGGCCAGCGGCGATGTTACGGTAGTGCGCCAGGCCGAGGCATGGGAGATGTCGCAGTATACCTGGTCGCCGGACAGCCGGTGGATTGCCTATACGCTGCCCGAGGTGGAAGCCATGAGTCGCATCTGGCTCTATTCCCTTGAAAAAGATGAGCATTTCAAGGTGACGGACGGCTGGTATTCGGCCAGTCATCCCGAGTTCAGCCGCGAGGGCAAGTACCTGTTCTTCGTTTCCAACCGTGACTTCAATCCGATTTACAGTCAGACCGAGTGGAACCACGCCTATGCCGATATGCAGCGCATCTACTTCGTGACCTTGCGGGCGGACCTGAAATCGCCTTTCAAACCAAAAAACGACGAGGTGAAGATCGGGGATGAGGAAGAGGAGGAAGGCAATGACGAGGATCCCACCGAGCGGATCCAAATCGACACCGAGGGACTTTCCAGCCGCATTATAGACCTGCCGGTTTCCGCATCCAACTACGGAAACCTGCAATCGGTTGGATCCCGCATCTATTACCAGCGCAACGGCATGTCCGACCGCCAGCCCATGCTGCTGTTCTACAATCTGGACGATGAAAAAGAACAGACCATCGGTGCTTACAACAGCTACCGGATTTCCCATGACGGCAAGAAGGTGATGCTGGCGCGCGGAAGTACCTACGCCATCGTGGATCTGCCGGCGCAGGAAACCGATCCCGATCCGGCACTGGACCTTTCCAACATGAAAGTGCGCCTGGACCGCACAAAAGAGTGGGTGCAGATCTTCAACGAAAGCTGGCGGCAGATGCGTGATTTCCTGTATGCGCCGAACATGCATGGCGTGGACTGGGAAGCAGTGCGCCAGAACTACCGTCCGCTCGTGGATCATGTGGCCCATCGCAATGACCTGACCTATGTCATCGGCGAGATGATCGGAGAGCTCAATGTGGGACACGCCTATGTCGGCGGGGGTGACCGCCCGCAGCCGGAGCGCATCCAGATGGGGCGCCTGGGAGCCGAACTTGCCCGTGACACGGACAGTGGATTCTACCGGATCGAACGCATACTGACAGGGGAGAACTGGGTGGATTCACGGCGCTCGCCGCTCACGGAAGTGGGCGTACAGGTGACCGAGGGGATGTACATCATCCGTGTGAACGGCCTGCTTACTTCCGACATGACCAACATCTACGAATCGCTGATCGACAAGGCCGGGAAACCGGTGGTGCTGAGTGTGAATGAGCAGTCGCAGGTCTCCGGTGCCAGGGATGTGGTGGTCACGCCGATTGCCGATGAAGCCGACCTCTATTACTACAACTGGGTGCAGGATAACATCCGGAAGGTGACGGAGGCTTCAGACGGACGTGTCGGGTATCTGCACATTCCGGATATGGGTCCGGGCGGACTCAACGAGTTCGTGAAGCATTTCTATCCGCAGCTCCGCAAGGATGCGCTGATCATTGATGTGCGCGGCAACGGAGGCGGAAACGTATCCCCCATGATCATCGAGCGCCTGCGCCGCGAACTGGCCATGATTGACATGGCGCGGAATGCCGTGCCCACGCCGGATCCATCCGCCATGATGCTCGGGCCCATGGTCACCCTGATCGATCCGTTTTCGGCATCGGACGGCGACCTGTTCCCGTACCGGTTCCGCAAGCACGGTCTTGGCAAGCTGATCGGACAGCGGACATGGGGCGGTGTGGTCGGGATTCGGCAGAGTCTGCCGTTTGTGGATGGCGGATCCCTGAACCGGCCGGAATTCGCCTCCTATGATACCGAAGGCACGAAATGGATTATTGAGGGTCATGGAGTGGAACCGGATATCCCGGTCGACAACGATCCGGCCAAAGAGTATGCCGGCATCGACGAGCAGTTGAATGCCGCTGTGGAACATCTGCTCGAAC
>SL_3KL_010_SEDDRAFT_10006625_pt1 | contig 10342 bp, 10 predicted proteins | sample SodLakKL_010_SED_2_FD_10381 | JGI IMG/M metagenome (IMG submission 10381)
TACAACCAATTTTTTACTGGAAAGACAGGGAGCCGGCATTGATTTTCCATTCCGGTTCAACATAGATCAAAATACACGCATATCAGGAATTACGGTCATTCCGGGATTGGATTATTTGCGTGAACGTATCATTACAACAGCCGGCAGCCCTGAATCCGGTTGGGTGCAGCTTACCCGAGCTTCACTTTTTTTATCATATCAGCACCGGTTGCAGCAGAATATTCGCGATCTGCAACCCAACACCGGATGGATTCTTTTTTCGGTTTTGAACAGCGATCTTCAAACCGATCGATCTCAACATTTGCATGCCGTTCGCGGGGGTTTGTATCGCTATCTCACTTTCAGTCAGAGCAGCAACCAGTCACTGCGTCTGGGTATGGAAGCAGTGACCCAGACCCGCCCATTTTTTGACATAAGCGGATTTTATTCCCTTGGATTTGTAGATAATGTACTGGCTGGAGTAAATAATGCAGCAAGACTTAATTCCCGCTATACTATACCTTTGTGGCACGCTGACCGTGGACAGGTTTTTGTACCTTTTTACCTTGACCGTTTTTATTTGGTTTTTTTCAGTGACACTGTGATTCCGGTTCGATCCCGTCAATATGAGGACTGGCTGAACGAGTCACGATCGCTGTTTGGTGGTGGTATTCGCCTTCAGATGCGTTTATTCAATTTTCCGATTGATATCGGCTTTGCAGCAGCTTACGAACCTACGCGCAACAATACCGGTTTTATTCTGGGATCTTTTTAATCTGACCTATTTTGAAAATTTCCATCCATCCAGGTACCGGAGTCTTTAGCATGGCATCACAGTGATCCGGAGAAACCACCATGGTCAGACCTATTCCAAGATTGAATGCCCGGCGCATATCATCCACAGGTACATCTCCAATTTTTTTTATAAGCTTAAACACGGCAGGCCATTCCCATGATTTCCAGTCTATCGCCAGTTGCAATCCCTCAGGTACAATTCTGCTGGTGTTCCCCTCAATTCCACCGCCCGTAATGTGGGCAAAACCTTTTACCCCATCCTTTTTTTTAAATTCTCTGATGAAAGGGAGGTAGGATGGGTGAATTTGCAACAAACTTTCACCAATGCTCATCCCCAGTGCATCTACAAAATCATCTATCTTGTACTTTGAAAAAAGAACCTTTCGGGCAAGCGAATACCCGTTTGTGTGTAATCCATTTCCGGTAACGCCAATGATGATATCACCATCCCGGATACCGGAACCATCAATAATCATGTCACGATCCACTACACCAACGACGGTTCCGGCCAGGTCAAACTCCCCCCTGGAATAAATATCGGGCATCTCAGCCGTTTCACCACCTATCAGTGCGCATCCGTTCTCTTTGCAAGCAATACTGAACCCCTTGATCACATCATAGGCCACATTTTGTTCCAGTTTTCCGGTTGAAAAATAATCCAGAAAAAAAAGAGGTTCAGCACCACAAACAGCAATATCGTTGACACAATGGTTGACCAGATCCTGTCCGACCGTATCATATACCCCTGCTTTGAATGCAACAATCAGTTTCGTACCTACCCCATCCACACTGCTTACCAGCACCGGTTGCTTCATCGAAGAAAAATCAGGTTCAAACAGTCCTCCAAATCCGCCGATGGTGTTGATCACTTCAGTACGATGTGTATCGGCAACCAGCTGACCAATCGATTTTACAAAACGGTTCCCCGCTTCCACATCCACACCGGATGATTTGTATGTATGTGTTTTTTTCATATAACTAATAATATCTGTTGCTTGGTTTACTATTTAAGGCCGTTCCGGGAGCATTTACAGTCCATTGTAAAGAGACCGATTAAAGTTTGTGACAAAACAAAACAAAACCAAGAAGAGCTTTCTTTTTTTTTTCCACACGGATTTATTACAAAGAAATATTTTTTTAAAAGTTTGTGTTCTTATATAGACCATGTGGATATGTTTATAAAAAAGTTTTCTTTTTTAATCGATTTGTCTTTTTCTGTTTGTTAACAAGTTTGTTGATAAAAAAGGGTTTTAAAAATCTTTTAAGAAGATATTAAGCAATCTTTCAACGGCAAACATATTCCATACATTTTCTGGATCAATACATCTCAACAGGACTGATCGTCAGTATGAAATGTTGAAAGGAAACGAATAGCCGTTAATAATTGGTTATCTTCTGAACACCATTCAATACCGGAAACCGGATTAACAAGTTAACAGTGTGGTTATCCCCATGCTTGTCAACAATAGAATAGCATATGAGAGCAGTAGTTCAACGGGTTTCAGAGGCATCAGTTAAAGTTGATGGCAAAATTACAGGTCATATTGGAAGAGGTTTGCTCATTCTCCTGGCAGTGCACAGAGATGATACGGAAAATCAGCTCAAATGGGTGGCGGACAAATGCCGACGTCTTCGAATTTTTGAGGATAATGAGGGCAAAATGAACCGAAGTCTGGAGGATGTGGATGGAGAGGTGCTCCTGGTGTCCCAGTTTACGCTGTATGGAGAGGTAAAGAAAGGGACACGTCCCAGCTTTATAGCATCAGCCGGACCAGAAAAGGCCGAATCGATGTATGAACAGATGGTTTACCATATGGAGCGGACGATACCCGGTAAAGTAAAAACCGGGATTTTTGCTGCTAAAATGGAGGTTTCTCTGGTTAATGACGGACCTGTGACAATCATAGTTGAGCGCTGATGGCCTTGGTATTCATTTTTTTAGATGGAGTCGGACTTGGTGCTGATAATGGGCATAACCCATTCACAATGAATGACTATCCCGCATTTTCAGCGATGACAGGGGGACAGTCATTTACATCTGCAGTTGAAAAATATCATAATGGTAATCATGTCTTTCTTCCGGTTGATGCGTGCCTGGGCGTGGAGGGATTGCCGCAAAGCGGAACAGGTCAGGTAACACTTTTTACAGGTATCAACTCCGCCCGTATGCTTGGAAGACACTTTGGCCCATATCCCCATTCGGCAATTCGCGAACTCCTGGCAGAGAAGAGCATCTTCAGAAAAATTGGTGCAGAAAAGGGCCGCTGTTTTTTTATTAATGCCTTTCCAAAACGATTTATTGATTATGTGACTTCTACCAACCGATGGTCGAGCACCACTTTTATGACCGTAAAAGCCGGATTTAAACTGAATTCGGTAAAAGAAATTATCAATGGTAGCGCCATAACAGCGGAGTTGACCCAGGATGCCTGGCGGAAACGTCTTGCAATAGATGTACCCGTCATTACCGAAACAGAGGCAGCTGATAGGGTGATTAAATCTACCAGAAACAGTGATCTTGTACTGGTGGAATACTATCTAACCGACAAAGCCGGACACAGCCGGGACGCCGCTCTCGCACACAATATACTCGTCCGGCTAAACCGGTTTTTGCAACACCTGCTGGATCAACAGCCGGAAAACGACTTTACATTGCTGCTGACCAGTGACCACGGTAATATTGAGGATCTTTCAGTTAAAACCCACACTCGAAACGCTGTGCCTTTTTTTGTACTTGGCAAAGGAGCCACACTATTCAGCGATGTGAAAACCATTCAGGATGTGACTCCGCTTTGTGTGGAGTGGTACCGGTCATCGCTTGGGTAAAGCCGATAATATCCGCTGATATATCTCTTCAATGGAGCCTGTACCGTCGACAGACCGAAACATACCCGCCTGCTGATAGTATTCCATGACGGGTGCGGTTTCCTCTTTATAGACATCCAGACGAGTCTTTATTTTTTCTTCCGTGTCGTCTGACCTGCCTTCTCCGCGACTCAAAAGACGCTGTATGAGTTCTTCATCAGGTGCATGTAGGGAAATGAAGGCATCCACAACTTCGTTTCGACGCTCCAGAAGATGGTCGAACGCCACTGCCTGTTCAACAGTCCGAGGAAATCCATCGATGACATACCCATCTTTGTATTCATCACCGGCTATCGTTTGTTCCACCATATCCACGACAGTCTGGTCCGGAACAAGATGTCCTTCATCTATAAAAGACTTGACAATGTTGCCCAGTTCCGTACCTGCGTTGATGGCCTCGCGAAACAATTTTCCGGTAGAAAGGTGAACGATTCCGAGATGATCAGCTACCATTTTTGCCTGGGTGCCTTTTCCGGCACCAGGAGGACCAAATATTATTATTCTCATCTTTTATTAATAATGTTTAAGGAGGGTTGGAGGATGTTTAATACTCCATAAAGAATATATCAATCCGGATGAAATAGACAAAATCAGATAAAAAATAACTTGAATAACGGCCATGAGTAACTCAAAGACAGATTCCTTTATTAACGCACCGCATAATAATTCGTAACACGAAGCGTTATTTGTCGTATATGAAGTTACACAGTTTTTTTGCAACAGATACACCGAGAGGATAATATCATGACTGAAAGATGGATAAAGCGGTACACAAACCGCAAAATGTACGACGTAGAAGAAAGCAGGTATGTGTCACTTGGTGATCTGGCTGAATTCATCAGATCGGGAGAAAGCATACGAGTAACAGACAAAAGCGGAAAGGAGGATTACACCGCCCAGGTACTTCGTCAAATCATCATGGATCAAAACAAGCAATCTGGTTCTTCATCTGTGCCTATCCTGCATGAATGGGTCAGAATGGGTGGATCATTCCTGGATCAGCAATGGGATGATTTCCGAAGCGGAATGGGAGACTGGATCCATGATCGAAAAGCCAGGTTGCTAAAAGGGCTGAATCGGGATGAATTCGAAAAACTGAAGAAAAAAGTGCTGGAGCTGGAAAAGAAAGTAGACGAAATCGATAAATAAAATCATCAAATTATCCAACGAGGTTGCATTATGAGCAGTGAAAAGAAAAAAGAGACCGGAAAAGAAAAGAAGGAGAAACACGAATGGAATGAACGGGCCAAGGAAATATGGCTGGCCGGATTAGGCGCTCTGTCAGCGGTTGAAGAAGAGGGCAGCAAGCTGTTCCGCACGCTTGTAGATCGTGGAGCTTCATATGAAAAAAAGAGGAAAGAGCAGTTGGACGAACTTTGGGATGAGGTATCCGAGCGCTATGAGAAAACCGGCAGCAAGATCAATGAGTCTTTCGACAAAACCGAAGAGCGTATTGAAAAGAACTTCAAGTCCATTATTTCCGGACTGGGTATTCCTACTCGGAGGGAAATAGAAGAACTTTCAAACAAGGTTGATGCACTTAATAAAAAACTGGACAGTATGAAAGAAAAAGAGGGCTCATCTGCCCGCACCTCTCAAAAAAGCGGAGGAAAGTCAGACGGGGGTAAAAAATAGAAAGAGATAGCCAATCATTTTTTGGGAGCTTCAGCTATTGGTGTCAGATTCCCGGGCAATAGACCAGACGAAGCTCCCCTCCTTTCGCATTTTTTCCACATTACTCAAGCCACGGTTGCCATAAGGCGGTTTTCGAAGCTTGCGAAACAGTGCCAGGAAAATCCAACCAAAAGGCAAGTAGTAGCCGATAAGGTCCCAATCACGCATCCAACGGCTCGTGATGTTTCGTTTTGCTTTTCGGTCATGGAAATCACGATAGTGGCGTGTAAACAGTATAGGCCAGCCAAACGGACTTGTAATCCATCTTCTCTTTTTCAATCTGCGAAAAGCCTGGAAAAAGGATGCAAAATCGTAGGGACGAAGACCATGCTCCACTGTAAGCTCGTTCAATTCCTTCTGCATTTTCTTGCGTATATGTTCTGCTATAGATTCCGCTTCTTCCCTGTTGAGTTCATTATTTGAATGGCTATTTCCATGGGCAGATTCATCTCTGATGGAAATGGGTTTTCCGACAAAAAACTTCATATTGCAGGGAAAGCCAAAATAAAAGAAGAAAGGAAATATGACGGCAAGTATAAAAAGGGGAACAGGCAGAAATGGAATGCCGAGAATCCGGTTGCTGAGGAAGTCAAGCCGGCGAAATGTAAAATTGGCAGGGTTAATCCATTCGGCATTAACTCCGTAAACCGGCACCACGGGAACATTATAGCGTGATGCAAGTTTTACAAAGCTGGGCTGAAACCTTTGCAGCTGATACCTGCGATTAAAACCCTTTCCAATGCCGGGGATGCCTTCAGGATAATAGATCATCCGTCCGCCTCGTGCGAGCATACGGTCGAAATTAATATAGGTTTGGTCAACAGCCCCAAACTTGCGCCACCAGTTGTCAAGGCCGAAAGGTCTCATCCACCAGTTAACGGCCAACTTTGGTGAATAAAGCGGCTTTATTTTGGCATTCACTCCAAATCCACCCTCTTGCCACAACAGCTGATCAAGAACAAAGGAATCGTGGGGAAAGGCATTGCCGCTATGGTTTGAGGCAAGAATTACAGGACCACTTTTGGGTATATTATCGAATCCATGGAGAGAGGCACGGTAATAGTAGGCAATGATCCACGATGAGACCTCCCTGTAGAAACTTTCGAGGTACTCGAAATCCACAGGATCCTCTTCGGGAGTGATATTGGAGTAGCGATGACTGGATATCATAGTCGTCGGTTGAATAAAAAGAAGAGTAGACCAATGATAAACAGTCCGCTCCATAACGGCCACGGACCGTTTTGTACAACGGCCAGTGTTCCGGCCAGTACGAAAGCTCCACTCATGATATTACTTCCGAGGTTTTGAATCGAATCGGGTTTGGGTGTCCGGTCGTTGAGCGTGTCTTCAAGGTGGTTCAGGGTGTCGGCGGTTATTCGCGGCAGCCTCATGATTACATCGATCAGTTCCGGAGTTCCTCGCCACAATTCATTGGCAATGGAAGCCGGATGGAACTGCTCCTGGAAAATCTTCAATGCATATTTCCTGGAGACCGCAGGAACATCGATTTTTGGATTAAGCATTTTGCCGACACCCTCGTAGGTAATTAGCGCCTTGGTCATAAGTGTCATTTCAACAGGAAAGAATACACGGTGCCGTCCACCGACTGCGAGAGATTTGATGATAAGCTGCCCCAGGCTGAAGTCACCATACGAAGCGTGCTGATAGAACCGGCGGAGCAAATCGGTTACAGAGCGCCGAAATCCGCTTGGATCTCCGTTTTTGCCAATGCGCGCCATTGCAGTGAGGTTTCGGGTTGCACCCTCAACATCACCGGAAACCAGGGCGTGAAAGTAATAGAGCATGCGGCGTCGGGTCCTGTCCTCAAAGCGTCCAACCATACCCAGGTCAATGAAGCCGATTTTATTATCGTCCATGATCATGAGGTTCCCGGGGTGCAAATCGGCATGAAAAAAACCGTCTTTGTAGAGCATCCGTATAATCGCTTCTGCGCCACGGTCTATGATCTTGTTTTTTCGTTCAGCCGAAGATTCAGCCAGCTCTTTTGAATCCGGTGATCTTCCATCCATAAACTCCATGCACAACACATTTCTTGTACTGTACTCCCTGTAAATCTCCGGAAAGCGGATGTATTTCACATCGCTGAAATTAGCCTTGAATATTTCGGCATTGTCCGCTTCGTTCTCCAGATCGACCTCTTTGATGGTATAGGATCCGAATTCACGTATCAGCCTTCTTGGCTGATACTGAGGAATGGTCCAGTTTAAAAAGTGTCCCAGCCACCGAAGCAGGATCATATCCGTTTCAACGGTATCACGAATTCCGGGCTTGACCACTTTAAGTACAACTACTTTTCCGTCAAGTGTTACCGCCTTGTGGGTTTGAGCTATCGAGGCGGAGCCGAGCGGTTGCTCATCCACAGAGATAAAAAAATCCTCGAGCCTGCCACGCAGGTTTTGTTCCACGATTTCACGAATGCTTTCAAAAGGAACCTGTGGGAGGTTGTATAACAGGTTTTTCAGTTCACGGGTAACAACTTCTGGAAGAATATCCTCCCTGAGAGCAAGAATCTGGCCAAGCTTGATGTAGGTGGGTCCAAGCAATTCTAGACGCCTTCGAAGCTGTACGGGAAAAGGAAGGTTGCGTAAGTCCCTTTTGACAAATGGCCGCATCAGGAAGGCTGAGAAACGGGATGGAAAGGAACGAAGCCCTTTTTTTCGCTCTTTTGAGAGTGATGCGACATAGGCGATAATACCGCCCATAAATAAACCGGTTACATGGCGGTGTATTTGAAAAAAACGTCGAACCAATCCTTTGTATGGAGCAAGCGGGTCAAAACCGGATTTTTTCCCCGAATCAATACGCTCCATTTCCTCCTGACCTGAGTGGTCTTCAGTATGATTTTCGTTTTGTCTTTGTTTGCTGGTCATCCGGTTTTGATTCTATTGAAGAGAATTAGCAAGATATCCGCAGATGGTCAGATTTGCAATTATGTGATGGAAATGCCATGCCGGATCAGTGAAGCGATAGCGGAGGACAAGATTCCGGAGTGGAAAGGACCTGAATTTTTTTTAAAGATGTATTGCAATGTGATGCATAACCGTTAAGTTTACATCTTTATATAGACACAAAATTTGATTCAAGCTGATACTATCCCCGCAGGTAACTAAGAGATGACCAAATTTAAAAACTTCATACGCACGTCAATGTTCGGTGGTTTGGTGGTATTGATGCCGGTACTGGTTTTTTTTCTGGTAGTACGCTGGCTGTACCGTGCTATGACCGATGTGATTTACCCGGTAACCTCGCTTCTTGTAGAGAAGACACCACTGCAGCAGATTCTGGCAGATGTGATTGTCATTTCATCAATACTTATTATTTGTTTTCTCATCGGGGTGTTTGTTAAGACCCAAATGGGAAACCTTGTTTTTAGGGGAGTTGAAAATGCCACTCTTCGTCACGCTCCGGGTTATAGCATGATAAAGGAGACGGTGATGATGTTTTTTGGCAGGAGTAAATCGCCGTTTTCAGCAGTAGCCCTTGTACGTCCCTTTTCCAGTGAGACGATGATGACCGCCTTCATCACAGATGAGCACCCCGACGGCAGTTATACCGTGTTTATTCCCACGGCTCCGAATCCCACTTCAGGCAACATCTACCATCTTCCGAGAGAGCGCGTTCATATCGTTGATGTTCCGGTTGACGAGGCCCTGCGAACGATATTAAGTTGTGGCATCGGATCAACCAACATGATTCTTAAAACCGGTGAGCTAAGAAAAAAAACCCTGAACTTATAAGTTGACTTCCATTGCCGATATCATGAGATTAGACCTGAACAGTTTGCATGAAGAATCGTTACACGTTCACAAAAGATGAGTTTGCATAAAGAAGCGCAAATCAGAGAAAGCGGGGAATATGCCCTCTGGCTCAAGCCGACTGGTGAGGTAGATGATATACTCAGGCGTATTATCGACAGCCTGGCCGATTCTTATAGCGCACCAAGGTTTGATCCGCACATTACCGTGGCGAGCGGCATCCACGGGTCGGAGGAGGATCTTCACGTGAGGCTGAACAGGGCCGCAGAAGGGAGTCAGCCAATGACCCTGCATTTGCTGGATACAGATTACGAAGATGAATTATACCTTTCGCTTTTTGTGAGAATTGCTCCCAATGAAGCCCTTCTTGCCTTACGTGAACGCTGTCTCAGAGAGTTCAGATTGGAACATGACAGCTACATGCCGCATGTAAGCCTGATGTATCGTAAAATGGATCCTGACAAGAAAGCGCAGATCGTTGACCGGGTGGGAAAGCGCTTTGACCTGGTCTTTATTCCGGATAAAATATATCTGGTGCGTGTGTCAGGCCCGCCAGATACATGGAAGGATATCGGGCATATACCACTGTTGACCTGAAAACCCCGCGTACCTTTATAATTTCCTGACAATCATTTTATAACCTTTCATTACCGAAAGTTTTCTTACCACCCAAGCAATTTTAATCCTCCTTAAACTATTTCATTATGGCTGCGTATCAATTTTTCAAACAGGTAAATAAAAATTTCGACCGGGCGGCGGGGTATCTTGAAATTCCAAAAGGTCTGCTCAGTCAGATCAAGGCATGCAACAGTACCTATCACGTCTCTTTTCCCTTGCGGAGGGATGACGGTAGTGTAGAGGTTCTTCACGGCTGGCGCTCCGCTCACAGCACTCATAAAATGCCTACGAAAGGAGGCATTCGCTATGCTCTTGAAGTAAACGAGGACGAAGTAACGGCACTTGCGGCCCTGATGACTTATAAGTGTGCGGTTGTGTCCGTGCCTTTTGGCGGGGCCAAGGGGGGGATCCGTATCAATCCGTCACAATACTCCGCTGCTGAAATAGAGCGCGTAACCCGCCGTTTCACCTTTGAACTGATCAAGAAGAACTTCATCGGACCGGGACTCGATGTTCCCGCCCCTGACTACGGATCATCCAGCAGAGAAATGGCCTGGATTCTGGACACCTACCAGAGTATGGTCGACTCACTCGACAGTGAGGGTTGTGTGACTGGAAAACCGATTGAACAGGGC
>SL_3KL_010_SEDDRAFT_10006626_pt1 | contig 10341 bp, 5 predicted proteins | sample SodLakKL_010_SED_2_FD_10381 | JGI IMG/M metagenome (IMG submission 10381)
TCGGTATTCGGACTGGGCGGACGAAGTGCCATTGAATTCCTTGACAGCAACCGAAATGGCGATGATCTGGATTATTATGCCGGTGAAGGATTTGATCTTATAAACAGTGCTGATATGGGTGTAGTGGGGTTAAACCATATTTTTAACCTTACCTCAAATACGTGGATGCGCTCAACCCTTGCCGTGAGCCATCGCAATAACCGCACCCAGATGGATAGTCTCATACCTTCGACCATGGAGCCGTTCAGGTTTTACGGAAATGATTTTCGTGAAAACAGATTCTCCGGAGCCTTGTCACTGAACAGCAGGGTTAACAATCGCAATACAATGAAAACCGGACTGAACTTCTCTATGAGAAATCTTCACTTGCGAGATAGTGTATTCAATTATGATTTTCAACAAATCATTGACATCCGCAATATGGATGGAACAGGCTGGCTGCTTCAACCATGGGCCCATTGGCAACACAGGCTAAATAATGATTTTACAATCAACGCCGGACTGCATTATCAGTACTATCTGATGAATAACACTTCTTCGATGGAACCGCGACTAGGTATCAGCTATAATTTACTGCCCAATCAGCGCTTGAGCCTGGGAGCCGGTCGCCATAGCCAGTTGCTGGCCGAAACTGTTTACTTCAATAAAGTTTTTGACGGCACCAACTATCATTATCCCAACAAAAATGCCCAAATGATGAAAAGTGACCATCTGGTGCTTGGATATGATATAAGCTTCAATGCACATACCCGTCTGAAACTTGAAACCTACTATCAAAAGCTGTTTGACGTACCCGTTAATGGCTCAGTTCCTGACAGCTACTCCATGCTCAATGAGGGGGCCAACTTCGGTGTATTCGGTTCTGATACCATTGCAAACAAGGGTATTGGCCAGAATATGGGTGTGGAACTTACACTGGAAAGGTTTTTTCATAAAGGACTGTATTATTTACTTACCGTTTCGGTTTTCGATTCCAAATACAGGGGCTCAGACGGCATCTGGAGAAATACTGCATTTAACAACAATTACATTGCCAACATGCTTGCAGGTTATGAGTTCCGAATCGGTTCATCCAGCCGGAGAAAAACCACTATGGACATCAATATCAAAACTACGTATGCCGGTGGACAGCGTTATGTTCCTTTTGCAACGGTGTGGGATGAAAACCACCAGGCATATGACCGAATCTGGCTGCATAACAGAGCATTTGAGAGCAGGTATGATGATTATTTTCGTACCGATGTGAGCATCGGGTTTAAAATGAATACCGGTAAGGTAACACAGGAATGGATGATTGAAATTACCAACTTGTTTGATAACAAAAATATACACTCCATGGATTTTGACAAACAAACCGGAAATGAAAAAATTGTACCCCAATTGGGCAGAATGGTCATTCCACAATGGAGAATTCGTTTCTGATTGTGTTTGATTAGCTCATTGTTTAGTTACATTTGTAAAAACATTCCGCAATGCGACTCACACAATTCATGAATGACAAATGGCTGCTTATTATTGGTATCCCCTTGATCGCCATATTAATTCCTTTGTTATTCACAGGATTTAATTTTGAATTTCTTTTAAATGAGGGTTTCAGAAGATTTTTTTTGAGTATAGCCACAACCCTTGCTATCTGGTTGGGAGTGCGTCAAATCGTTATTTTTCTCTGGAAAAAATATCCATGGGAGAAAAACCCCTGGAAACACCTGATATACGAAGTAATTTCTGTAACCCTATACACAACAATTATCGGTTACCTGTCATACATCGTTTATGCGTATACTGATTTTGTAAATTTTGATGAAGGATTTGAAATTCTTCCGTCCATTGCCATTACCTATCTGATTACCTTTCTTATCACCTGTATCCACGAGGCCTGGTTTTTCTATACCCAGTGGAATATCAGCCTTGTAAAGGCTCAGGTACTGGAAAAAGAAAATATTCAATCGCAATACGAAACATTGAAAAGTCAGATCAATCCCCACTTTCTTTTCAATACCCTAAACACACTTACCACGCTTATTGAGGAAAATTCACAGACAGCAGTAAAATATGTGGATATGACATCGGATTTTCTCAGGAGATTATTGAATATGAAAGACAAGGAAGTCATTACTCTCCATGAGGAAAGGGAGATTATTGAAACTTTTTTTCATTTACAAAAATACCGGTTTGGAGAAAATCTAACACTCAGCATTTCCATTCCTGAAGAAGCCGGAAAAATGAAAATTCCTCCCCTTTCGCTACAGATGTTGCTGGAGAATGCCATCAAACACAACATAATTACTTCTGAAAAACCCCTTGCAATATCTATTGAGGTTTCTGATGACAAGAATGTTATTGTAAAAAATAATCTGCAGAAAAAAAATCAAACTCCGGCATCAAGCGGCATTGGTTTGCAAAATATCCGTAACCGTTACGCATTTTTTTCCGATAAAAAGGTGAATGTCATTGAAACAACCGATACCTTTGAGGTGCATTTGCCTCTATTGGATGATGATGAAATCTAAATCACAATTAAAAAATGGCAGTCAGAACCCTTATCATAGAAGATGAACCCGCAGCGGCCCGCAGGTTGGAAAAACTCATTCATGCCATAGACCCCGGATTTGAAATTTTAGATAAGATTGATTCGGTTGCCGGAGCCCTCCAATGGTTTGAAAACAATCCCAATCCTGACCTGGTTTTTCTTGATATTCACCTGGGTGACGGACTCAGCTTCGGGATATTTGAAAAACTTGATTTGCAATGTCCTGTCATATTCACCACTGCCTATGATGAATATGCCATCAAGGCTTTTAAACTCAACAGCATCGATTATCTGCTGAAGCCGGTAAAACCGGAAGAATTACAATTCAGCATTCAAAAGTTCTTAAAACAATTTCAAAAGGAAAATACTTCTGTACCCAATTTCAAAGCATTGCTTGAAAGCCTTAAATCGGATGAAAACAAATGGAAAAAGCGTTTTATCGTTCACTTCGGTGAAAAAATCAAAGCAATAAACACTGAAGACATTGCCTATTTTATTATCCTTGAAAAAAACACTTTTCTTGTCACCCACCAGAATTCAAGCTACGGAATCAACTATTCGCTGGAGCAACTGGAAGAATTGCTTGACCCAAACAAATTTTTCAGGGTAAACCGAAAGTTTATTATAGGCTTTCAGTCCATCGAGAATATGTTTGTATGGTCGCGATCCAGGGTAAAACTCCAGGTAAAGCCGGCACCCCCTGAAGACGTAATTGTAAGCACAGACCGCACTTCGCGTTTTAAGGAATGGTTGAATCAGTGAGGTTATAGAAGCGTTTTTTGAAAACTGCTTCCAATTTACGTTCTTATTTATCTGTTAATGCTTTCATAAAGCAGTGATGGCATAAGAATATTTGATGCAGCAGTTCATTCAAATTTTTCTTAGATGTTTAGCAAGAAATAACTTCAGAAACCAATTTATGATTCTCTCAAATAGAGAATATGCAAAAGGAATATACAGAATAAGGCATTGAAATTCTCAGCATTAGGCAATTACTTTTATATAAATCTCTTTTTGTATATTTGCTTCACTACTAGAAAAGTATTAATTAATTTGTTTTAATGTCACGATTCTGCATTATACTCGTTTTATTGTTTAAAATTATCTATGGATGTTCCAAAGATGTTGAGTTTCCCGGAGTAAAACAATTTCCGCAAGTAATTACCCTTCATCCATCAAACATCAATACAGCAGGTGCTTTATTACGTGGAGAGATTAGTGGTGGAACCTGGGAAGGGAACGATACAATAACCTATGGCTTTATTGTAAGTATCCATAGGCAGCAAAGCACATTGTCACGAGATACCATCATTCTTGGAGAGACAACCGAAGCACTTAAGTATGACCATTACATCTCCAATCATCAGGTACTTGACTCGGATGTTTACATTTATGCTTTTGCAAGGGATGACAATTATCTCTTTCTGGGTGATCGGGAAAGAGTCATTTTTTCAGGAGACATTTTCGAGATTAAAGGGTTTTACCCTGAAGCCGGTGTATGGCAGGATACAATCCTGATATTTGGGAAAAGACTCTCCGGGCATCCCGACGACACAAGAGTATTATTCAGGCAAAACGCCATCCCGTCGGTGCTGTCAGCTGACATAATCTCTTTTAGCACAGATACCCTCATGGTAACCGTACCTGCTGTTCGTTCTGCCGAAAAATCGGAGATTGTTGTTGAAATTGCCGGGCTATCTATTGTGGCTGAGGAATTGTTTTATAACAGTCCTCCTGTAATTGAGGGGTTCTATCCTGAGGAGGGTTATGACGGCGATACTATTATGATTTTCGGAAAACACCTTGGATATGCTACTGATGATCCCTACAACTGGGTCTCTTTGTCAACACGATCACATATTCATTTAACTATTGTTGAATGGACCAGTACCCGGATAATAGCCATTCTGGATGATGTAGGGTTTCGAACCAATAGTAAAATCCAGGTCGATTTCAATGGGCGGAGGGGAGAGTCGGAAGACCTGTTTTACCATATCAGTCCGTGGTATGAAATCAGTGATCCTGCATACGGCAGATGCTCATATCCAACCGCTTTCTCACGAAATGGCCATGGGTATTATGGTGGATGTAGAAGTTCACCGTATAATACCAATTACAGGTATTACCGATATATTCCTGCTACCGATTCCTGGAGCATGGCATTTGATTTGCCTTTCAATTCTATTTATGTAAACTCTTTTGTTGTAGAGAATCGACCCTTTATAGTCGCCGGTCACCGTCCGAATTATCCGAATAGTGGAAAAGTTGTGGAGTATGTTACTTCAAATCATTTTCCTGAAAAAGAGACTTTCCCTTATGAGAATTTAAATTATTATGGAAGGTTGAGCCTTGAAACAGGCGATCGTGCTTTTATGCTGGCAGGTAAAGATGAGTGGGGTATCGGCACCAATTTTTTTGAATACGATGTGCATAACGATGTATGGATTGAAATGCCGCCACACCCCATATCCGATCTTACGGAAGCATTTGGATTTAACTTAGGGGATCAATTGTATGTAGGAACGGGGAGAACTCAGGGTAATCCGATAAACGATTTTTACCGTTTTGACCTGAACAGCAACACGTGGATACAGTTAAACCCTTTTCCAAAAGCAGTGTACGGAGGTTCTGCCTTTGTTGTTAATGGACAGGCTTATGCCGGCCTGGGCACTCAATCTAACTTGTCTCTCAATGATTTAAACCGGTATTTATACGTGTATGACCCACATAATGATAGCTGGGAAAAAGCAGCAAGGTTGCCTGTACGATACTACTACACACAGCCAAGATCCAGAAACTGTGCTGTTTTTGTTATTGACGACAGGGCTTATATTGGTCATTGTATGAGTCACCATAATGCAGTTGAACATTTTGGTGGATTTGCCCGGTTTGATTCTGAATTCCTACAGATAAGGTAATGAAATTACGTAGTAATTGGGCGTTAATAGATTAATAGATGAGCCGCTTCATCGGTTATTCGGCGGCAAATTTTCGGGATCAAACACATTCAAATCATCACGGAACATGTTCCAGGAATCACCACCGCCAATGAATCCTCTCCCTTGATAAGGGATGCTGAAATGAAATGCTCTACTTAAGGGAAGGGATATTATCTGCTCTACTGTATTCTCTGTAATATCCCAAATGTACATATCACTGTAGTTTACACCGCTGTGATACACTCTGCCACCTGAAAGATAAACCTTTGTGCCATTTTCATCAATAACCAGGGCCGACATTCCCCTTCGGAATGGGTTGGTGAAATGAGTATTAAAATCAATCTTTACCTGCCATTCATCCGTATCAGGATCGTACTCCCATAACAAGCTGGTAATTCCCAATCCTATATACCCTTTGCCCTGAATGGCAAAACCAAGTCCATCAATAACACCATTTGAGGTTGACATAGGATCAAAAGGATGGTCTGCAAGCTGAAGCCAGCTATCGGTTTGTGGATCATATCTCCAAAATTCATTCGTAGCTTCTGGCCAATTATTCTCATTTCTTCCTTGTCCGCAGCCAACATATGCAAAACCGTTCAGAACAAAACCTGACTTGCCCCAGGCTGCAAAACCGGGAAATGGACTCATTTCTGTCCAGTTATCCTCATCTGGATCATATCGAAAGAGCTGCTTGTCAACCAATAAATACCCACTGCCATTCAATGCAAAAGAATGGTCGTCACGACGCGCATATTCGGGAAGACTTGCCCTTTCTGTCCAGGTGTTATTAATCGGATCATACTCCCAAAAATCCTTACTGCCAAAACTATGTTGTCCTTTGCCACCCCCCAGATAGATTCTGTCATTAATATTGAAGTACACCGGAGGTGATGCTCCTCCATAAGGAATATCACTCTTTCTGTTAAACGGTTCATAAAGGAAAAACATTTCAGGACTCTCAACACCCCGGCCTAATATCTCCACGCTAACAGGATTGTAACCATGAGGTGTACCGAACCGGGGTCTGAACCAGATGTGATTTGTACCCGCATTTTGGATCATCGATTCGGTTTCTCCTACTCTCACTGTTAAAACATCCGTATTGCTGGTAAACCCTTGCCCGCTTAATCTTATCTGATCCATTCTGCTACCGTATTGTATATTAAAACCATCAATGACATGTATTTTCAGGTGAAAATTCTCTTCACTGTTTGTTTCCTGTATCCCCGATCTTACTGTCAAGGTACTGTTGATCTGATCAAGGCCCATCGGCACACGAACTCGCAGATGGCTATCAGTGCTGCTTAATATATTGGCTGAAATGCTACCAAAGCGTACCTGGTTGTGTTCATTTTTCGGATGAAAGTTCTCTCCGTATATATCTATAACTTGCATAAACCAGGCTTCTTCAGGTATGAAATGATAGACTTTTGGAGGAAGGAGGGTAAAAAACTGGTTATATGTGTCGGTTTGCTGGTTGGAATTTATCTTTACCCATGAGAATTGGTCAAATAAATTATCAGGGACAAGAACTTTTAACATTCCCGAATCTGCATAGATAATTTCTGCATTGCGATCACCAAAAGTAACATTGGTTTGATGTCCGTCCAGAACAAGATCAGATCCTGTGATTTTGATGGTATCGCGCCAGGTTCCTTCAAGCGGATACATCGAATTGATTACAGGGCTCCTGTAGAAAAACTCGTCATCAGCCACTACCGATTGTGTTAGCACATCAACACGCAGTTGTTTGTTTCCCGCCTGCATATCGGTTGGCACTAAAAAAGTGACAAGGGTGTCTGAAACCTCAACATGTTCCAATTCATTGCCGCCAAGTAATACAGTTGTGTGGTATTCATGAAAGTTCTTTCCATAAATGGTAACTTCAGTTTGAAATATCCCCTCTTTGGGTTCAAAATTGCTTATCACAGGCGGATCAATTCTAAAAGGTTTTTTATATTTAACCTCATTACCAGCGATTGATAACCTTATATATTCCTGAACGGTGTCAAGTGCAAATGGTACTACAAACTTCAGCAAACTATCGGAAGAATAGGTTAGTTCACAGCGCGGCCCAAGGAATACTTTGTTTTCTTCTTCATCAAAACTGAAATACCTGCCTTTCATGGTTAGGGTATCACCCCAACTCCCTGACAATGGGCTGACATCATGGATGACAGGTGCTTTGCTACCCAGACTGATAAAACTAACTTCACGACCATACCATATGTATGATTCATTTCGGGCAAATGCTCTGACATAATAGACTTGGTTTTCCCTGAGTGTGGTAAATACATCCAGAAAAAAATGAGATGAGATAGGCTTATCCTTAGAAACAGTATAGGCTTTCCCAAATTCAGGATTTCTATTTTTTCCCCAGACAAAACCATAATCCATGATGTTAACATCGCTATTCATGATGATTCTGCCATGAAAACGTGCCCCATCTGAAGTGATCCCAGTAACTTCTCCAGTATGAATTACAGGATGAATAAACTCTTCCTTTTCACAGCCTTTAAGAAGCAACTGCACAATTACTGCAAGAAAGAAAACTGGTAGTATACCTGAAGAAGCTGCTCTGAGTTTACTGTTTTTGATTTTTCTGGTTACCACCATGGCCAGAAGTTTAATTTTATATTTGCAAATAAGTTGTTCATACCATATCCCGAACCTGATGCATCAATGTAGTGCCCATAGCCCCATTCTGCAGCAATCACAGTCCTTGGAAAGACAAAGTATTGTAAACCCTGGTATACCATTGCACCAAACAACAGAGACGGTTCATTATAAATATCCTCCTTAAAATGACTGGTAACTACTCCATCCCTAAGCAGGAAGTAAAACACCTTATTTCGTTGCCTGACTGAATGTACATAGCTAAATCCAAAAGCCAGGTATGGCTCAAAGGGGCCCCATGCAATTGTATATCTCAAAGCCAGATCGGCTTGTATCCATGAGTTTTCAAAATAAACATCTTTAACATAAGAAGCAGCAAATATTTCTTCGACTAGGGAGGAAGTGGTTTCATAGCTGTGAGCAGCAAACCGAAGATCCAATCCAAATTTTATGGGTTGATAAAACGGGAAATGCACAAATAATCCGGGAGAAAAGTGATTTACAGGGAGATCAAAACTGTTGAATATGAAATCAGACGAAGATTGTCGAGGCATATTCCAACGCATGCTGTTAAACTGAAAATAAAGGCCGGCATGTGGCATAGGGAATGGTCTATAACGCAATCTGTCCTTGTTATATTGCCGAAAAAAATGACGCAAGGAGTTTTTTCGAAATAATACTCTCTGTGAAGCCTCATATGCAAGTGTATCTCCAACAACAAGACCAGTAATTGTTTCACGATAGTTATCACGGGATAACGGAATCAATTCCTCTTTCTGAACATAAAACCTGAATGGTCCTGATGAGCTTTGATACAGATCGATGCTACCTCCGGAGAGCAACTGCATAAAAACAATCTTTTTGGTGCCATCGCGCGTAATTAACGGTTTAGCCCTGAATACATCTTCTGTATTTAGCACAAACTCGGTTATTTCACCAGCCGCAAAAATATCATAATGATCTTCTCCGGGAAACCTGACCAGAATATTGTCAGGCCAGTTTGCCGTAAAATCAATATTAGCTGTGAATGAAGCGGTATCTCCTAATATTATTTGTCCCATTTGAGAACGCTGGGTGTATGCAAAAGAGCAGGTAAAAAAAACCAGAGATAGTATCAGCTTTATTCGTTTGACCAATATCATTTAAGTAAACTTAGGCTCAATATTTCATACAACTCAACAAATATAATACTTTTCGGTAATTATTATGAATTATAACATTTATGACTCTTAATTCAATAATTTGTAAATATCATAATAATAATTGGTTCCGAAGGTTTCCATTGTCTTTATCACCTTGGTAGGCGGTGGACATACCGGCCAGCCCAACTCAAACTACACAAGGGTGGATTTTTATGGTAATGAGCTTAAAGTTTCGCTGAAACATACCAGTGGGAAGTTGATTGAAAGCTTCTCTAAAATGAATTGGCAAAACTCTACCGGTTGCAAACCACCCGGAAATCGCAGTTTATGCAATTTTTCTCGTCGGGAGTGCGGGTAAAGGGGATATCAGGATTAAAGATTTCCTGCAACAGGTTTTTGAGCTCGTTTTCAAAGGCATCGACTGCTTCTGCTGAAATGGCGTCCTTGCCGCCGGGATATAAAAGTGTAAACAAACCCTTGCTCAGGTTGCGCAGCGAAATGATACCGGGTACAACTTCAGAATTGCCATAACTCTGCCGGTGAAGCAAGGCATACATCATAAGCTGGAAACTTTTTCCCTTTTCCATATCTGAAATTACCTCTGTCCATTCCTTGAGCTTCAGCTCTTTATCCTCCACCCGGCCTGTTTTGTAGTCTATAACCCTTGTAACCCCGTTGACACTGTCGATACGGTCGGCAACTCCCCGGATATTAATGGTTTTTGTTTCCCCGTTAAGGGAAATCTCAAGGGTTCCTTTCATCTCCTGCTCGGCTTTGATGTAGGTAAGTCGGCTGCCATGCTGCTGAAGTTCTTCCAGAAAAGCCTTTTCACGGGCAATGAAATTTTGCACAAAGCGCAGGGCGACACGGTACAGCAAAAGATTTTTTCCTGAACTGATATCGCCACCGGTGTAGTTTTTCTCAAAGCTTTTGCGGGTAAGTACCTCTACCCTGCCCTGCATTTTGGCAATATTTTCAAGTTCCAGTACCTTGCCTTCCAGTTGCTGCTCCTGGTAAAGGTTTTGCAGCACTTCGTGAACCACCGTCCCCAGTGTATTGGCTTCAATGGTCTCCTCCAGCTTTTCGGTTTCCTTTATGCCTGCAATATGCC
>SL_3KL_010_SEDDRAFT_10006627_pt1 | contig 10341 bp, 5 predicted proteins | sample SodLakKL_010_SED_2_FD_10381 | JGI IMG/M metagenome (IMG submission 10381)
GGTGGATGGAAGCCCGCCGGTCACCGGAGCTGCGCCCACTGGCTCGCCTTCCGCACCGGGATTTCCCTGGGCCCGGCAAGGGAACGGGTGCGGGCGGCCCGGGCGCTGGAGCAACTCCCCCTCACCTCGGAGGCCATGTCCCGTGGCGAACTCTCCTTCTCCAAGGTCCGGGCGCTGAGCCGGGTGGCCGATGACCTGGCCACCCCCGAGGAGGAAGAGAAGCTCGTCGAGTTCGCTCGCCAGTGCACCGCAGCACAGCTGGAAACAATGGTGCGGGGGTGGAAGAAGCTCTGCCGGAAGGACGAGATCGACCTGGAGCGGGAGCGGCACCGGAGCCGGTTCTTCTCCGTCTCTCCCGATGAGGATGGGATGTACTTGGTCCGGGGCCGGCTGGACCCGGAGGTGGGGGCGCTCCTCATGCGGGCGCTGGAGGCGGCGGGAGATGCCCTCTTCCGCTCGGAGCGGGACTGGGCGCCGGAGGGTGCGGCCATGGGGCCGGCGATTCGGGAGATCACACCGCGGCAGCGGCGGGCGGACGGCATGGGGCTTCTGGTGGAGCAGGCGCTGCGGGTGGGGTTTGGTGGACTTGTGGATGGCGGTGCGGAGGATGACGAGGACGCGGATGAGGGGGAGGCGTCCGAGCAGGGCACCACGGATGGCCCCCGGAGCGTGACGGCCTGCGCCGAAAACGTTCCCGCGGAAAGCTGCGACCAGACCGCAACCTCCGCAGCGGCGGAGTCCGCCGCTTCCTCGGATGCCCCCGACCACCCAGACACCACCCGTGGGCGGTGCGGCTGCGGCGAAGGCTCCTTGGCATCCCAAAAGCACACAGCCCCCCTCTCCGGCACCCGCCCCGAGCGCTACCAAGTCGTACTCCATACGGATATGGCTACCCTCCGGACCGTCGGTGGGGAGGATGCCGGCGCCCGCCCCACCGACGCCCCCTCCTATCCCCACTTCCTGGAGCACGCTCCCGGCCGCTCCCACCTGTCGGACGGGACTCGAGTCTCCGCGGAGACGTCCCGGAGACTCTGCTGCGACGCCGCGGTGGTGCAGGCCACACGCGGGCCCAACGGCGAAGTGCTGGATGTGGGCCGCCGCACCCGGACCATCCCCCCCGCCCTCCGCCGGGCCCTGGAGATCCGGGACGGGGGCTGCCGCTTCCCGGGCTGCGGCCTCCGCTTTGGCGAGGGTCATCACATCGTGCACTGGGCCGATGGCGGCGAGACCAAGCTCTCGAATCTGGTTCTCCTCTGCCGCTTCCACCACCGCGCCGTCCACGAGGAGGGGTTCACGGTGAAGGTTGTGAATGACCGGATCCGCTTCTTCGACCGGACCGGTTGGCCGCTCCCGGATGCTGCCCCTCTGCCTCCGCTGAAAGACCCGTTCGCTGACCTCCTGGCCACGCACCGGAGTCGGGGCCTACGCCCGAACGGCTACACACCTTCCGCCAAGTGGAAGCGCGCCAACGATATCCCCTGGGAGTTGGAAGCCAGTGCCCGCGAGGCGCTGGATAGCTGAGGGGAAGGATGACGTGGTCGGGGGGGAAGACAACGTGCCTCGGAGCAGAGCTGACGCGGCTTGGGGGCTGGATGAACTGGGCGGGGATGAGGGATTGAGCTTGGTCTGAGGGAAGCACTCTGATGGCCCTAAACCCCGACGGCACGACCGACCCCCCTTCCCCCCTCCCGGTATTCAGGGCCGCGGCAGCCCTTCCACCCGGCGCACCACCACGAAGGGTACGTCGAACTCGTCGGTCTCGACCCAGGCGGCCCGGTCGTCAGGACCGAAGGCACCGGGGAGGGGTCCGAAGTCGGGGGTGAACGAACGGAGGAGTTCGCCATCGGCGGCGAGGACGTCCACCGGGCCCGGCTCTTCCACACCGGCACTCCGCGCCACCCAGATTCGCCCGGAGCGGTCCGCCGCCAGATCGCGGATCACGGACAGTTCGGGCCAGAAGGTCAGGTTGCGGATCTGGTCCCGCTGCATCTCGGTGATCTGATCGGGCCCTATGGTAGGCGACCCGCGCTCTGAGCCCTGAACGACCACCGAGATCTGTGGGCCGCCCCCGGCCTCGACAGCGGCGAGCCGGCGTTCCCGTTCCACCGCCCTTACTCGGTCGGTCACGGGGATTGGCAGGATGTCGCGGCCCAACGTTTCCCGGTGTGAACCATCCGCCCCGATACGAGCGATCCGATAGGTGGTGCTGTCGGCCACCAGGAGATCCCCATCAGGGAGAACCGCCATCCGGGCCACGGGCGTGAAAGCCCGAGCGGCCGGGAACCGGATGCCACCGACGCTCGGACCACCTCCCTCCGCCGGGGGAGGCAGCCAGGCTTCGTGGATCACCTCCGCACCCCCTTCATCGGAGAGCTCCCATCGACGGATCGGCGCGGTGGTCGGTGTCTCTGCCCCTGCGCCCGGCTGCGCCATCACGATCCGACCCGAAATGGAGACCACCCCGCGTTCCCCGTGGGGGTAGGTGCGCATGCCCGGGAACCCTTCGTCGAGCCGGGAGGGATGGTTTCGCAGGTGCCGGCCCTCGGGAGAGAAGAGCTGGAAGGCCTGGTGCCCCATGTCGAAGATCGCTACCTCACCACTCCCCAGCACCGTGAGGTTCATGGGGCTACGAAGCTCACCCGGCCCCTCGCCTCGGCTCCCGAACGTCCGGATCAGCTCTCCCTGGGGATCCAGGACCACCACGTGGTGCTGCCCCACATCGAGGATGTAGAGATTCCCCTCCGCGTCGAAGGCCAGGGAGCGGATGTTGGCGAAGGCTTCCCATCCATCGCCGTCCACGATCCCCACCCGGAAGATCTCCGTCATCTCGGCCTCGACCGTCTCCCCGTCCACTCCGCCCGGACGGGCGTCGCCGCCGCACCCGACCAGCCCACCCAGCAGCGCCATCAGAAGGACCGAGGCCCGGCGGGTGACCGCGGGTCGATAGGAGGTAGCTCTCGAGGAGGCTGGTCCTGAGGATGCAGCTACCAAAGCGACCTCGATGGAGCAGGCGGTGCGGGAGAGGAGGGCGGAGCGAGTCATGGGAGTCGAGCCAGGGTCGGAGTGGTTTTCCGGATCGTATCGCTGGGCCCGACAGTTGTCCATCAGGGCGTTCCTGGTGTTGGCGCTACCCATGCTGGCCCCCCCTGCTCCCCCAGGTCCCCGCCCCACCCTATCCGGTTCGCCGCTGAGCGCCGTGGTTTTATCCCAAATACAGTCATTCCCCGGGTACCCGTCGCAGTACCCGGGGAATGACTGTATTTGGGGAAGTCAGCTCAATGGCTCGCCCCCTGGATTCACCCGGTCGTTTTCCTGACCTCACCTGGGCGCATACTGAGTGATCAATTGCGGTCTTCTTCAGCTACTGGAAGCCGCCGACCCCAGAGAGCCGGAACTCCATCAGCAGGCACCGACCACTCAATGAACTCCCGGATATCCTGGTTCGATGTCACCAGATCCTCTGCACGAAGATACATCATGTGCCCGCTCCGGTATCCCCGGTACCGGAACCGGTCCTGAAGCTGGCCCGAACGGTCCAACCCCCACATGAGTAGCTTCGCTGAGAAGTAATCGGTCGCACCGTCATAATACCCGGCCTGAACCATGGTCTTCAGGAACGGATTCGCAGCCATGGCCCGACGGAGTTGCTCGCCGGTATTGTCGTCTGATCGATCCCAGGGCCGGACATCGCCGCCGATGGTAATGTATTCCACATCGGTATCGTACTGAAGATCGTCCTTCAAGTACGTCTTCATGGCCGGAGTGAAGGAATGATTCCAGGAAGCCATTGCGGGATCGTAATCGTACGCAATGCCACCGGCATCTCCATCCACCCCCTGATACCGGGAATCCAGGCGTCCCACCGTCAGCCTCTCATCCCGAAGCAACTCCTTCCTCCACTGGTTGATGGGGATCTGGAGGTTCAGTTGATCGACGAGCGTCGGGGAAATCCCCGCATACTCTCCGATCCGCCGGGCCATCTCCCGACGTTCATCCGGTGGCAGGAAGCCCCCGAACGCGAGGGCGGGCGCGTACTCGTTGATGGTGAAGTCCTCCACCTCTTCCAGTACGTCGTAGAGGTCGAGTTGCTGCAGCCTGGCAGGGAGTCTTCCAAAATACCAAGCAGTGGCAGCGTAGTGAGGCAGGTTCCTCACGGCGCCGGGCATGGTGTGCTGCATCCCCAGGCTTGTCGGGGAAACCAGGATGACCCCGTTCACGAACAGCTTGTGGGCGGCCTGGAGTCGCTGGGAGAGCCCCGACACGCGGGTCGTCCCATAACTCTCACCCTTGAGGAAGACGGGAGAGGCCCAACGGTTGTGCCGGTTTACGAAGAGCTCGATCCACGACGCCAGGTAGGCGACGTCCTCATTGACTCCGAAGAACTGGGTACGATCTGCACCCTCGACCATCCGCGATAGCCCGACATTTACCGGATCCACGTAGACGATGTCCGTGACATCGATGATGGAGTAGGGGTTCTCGCGGACACCGAAGGGCCGAATGGGGTTCCCCTCATCATCGATGTTCAACATCCTGGGGCTCGTGTACCCCAGATGCATCCAGATCGATGAGGATCCCGGTCCTCCATTGAATGAGAATGTGAGGGGACGATCTCCCCTGTCGTCCACGTCCGTACGCTCATAATAAACGTAGAATACGGCAGCGACGGCCTCACCTTCCGGATTGTACACCGGCAAGGTGCCTGCGGTGGCGGAGTAGGGAATGACCTGCCCGTCGATGGTCACTGTGTGCTCGGTGGTCACGGCAGATTCCAGAGGGATGGTAACCCGGTCTGGGTAATCATCCGGGTCAACCACCGCAATGGCCCTGGTCTGAGCGTCCAAAGGACTGACGAACGCTGTTCCGGGGAGAAGGGCGACTGCCACCAAGGTCGCGAGTACGGCTAGCGCCAATCGGATTCTTAGCGCTGAAGCGGTGTCGTTCAGGTTCATCGATCAGCCTCACGGTTTTGGGAACACTTCCCCTCGCTCCCGGTCAGTTTGCGGAAGCAGGGAGACCCACTGGTGCGGTGGCCCGACTCCTTGAATCCGCCAGACCTTCCGCCCCTCCCATCTAGATCTAGGTGATCCGACCGGGGGAGGCAATCAGGGGGCTCCAGAGCGGACGCCTGCCCGGACCTGAAATCCAATGGATGCTCTCCCCTGAACCGTTGGGATCCCGGAACCCACACCCTGCGGTGACTCCTTCTCCTCCGCGACTTCGACCTGGATCAGCGAATCAGTAGCTGGTCTATTCAGGAATGCCTTACCCGATGCCGGCGAGGGTGGCGTTGGAGCGAGAACGATGGCCAGGAGGGGAAGGAGCGCGAGAGCCACTGCCTTTGCCGGTCCCGTGAAATCCCTCCTCATATCGTGCCCCTACGTTAGATGGACCCATTCACCTGGAACGAAGGGGGTCTTCCTCAGGAGTGATCGATCCGGCCAGGGTTTTCCGTACGGGCGACCCCACTCTGAGGCGGACGCACCGCAGAGCGATGTCTGCTACAGGCCTCACGCCGGCGGGACCGGGTCATGGACGTTCTCGGCCCACGCCCTGGTTGGCGATCTTGTCCTTACACGAAAGAGCGATCGGGGCCATTCCCCGTCCATTGTGCTTGCCAAGGTGGCTCTATGCCCTCATTCTCCAAATATCCTCCCCGTATCCACCACAGTGAACGGAGGGGGGCTACGGAGGGTGTGCTCGGCGCCGGAACCGGCCGGTGGCCACAACCCTCCGGTCTTTGACAGGGAGGTGGGCATGGTCCGGCTCACGTGGATCATCGGTGCTCGGCGTGGCGGTGCCGTTCCGTCCAGCCCCCCAATCCGCGGCTTCCTCGCTCGCGCGGGGGGCTGCTCTGCTCTCCTCCTCTTCCTGGTCGCCTGTGGCTCGGACTCGGGGACCCCCACCGTTCCCGGAAATGGAAGCGACGGCGGGGATCCGCCCCCCACCCCGGCCATTGCCCTAACCGTTTCTCCCGGGAGCACTTCGGTGGAAGCGGGGAGCGCGGCCTCCCTCACGGCCACGGTGAGCCGTTCCGGCGGATTCACTGGGAGCGTAGCGGTGCAGGTCCAGGACCTCCCCTCCGGCGTCTCGGCCTCGGTGGGCGACCCGAGCACCAGCGGCACGACCTCCACCTTCGCGGTGGAGCTGGAGACCACCGCCACCGCCACCCCGGGGGAGTACCAGCTTACGGTCCAGGCCTCGGGGAGTGGCGTGTCGGCTGTGACCCAACCCTTCGCCCTCGCCATTACCGCGCCGCCCCCGGACGATGACGATGACGACGACGGAGACGGAAACGGAAATGGCGACGGGGGAACGGGCGCCACCGTGACCTTGGACTTCTCAGGGTGTCTGGCCGACTTTCTCCCTCTGTGGGTGGGGTATCAGAATGGCTCTCAGGCGTGGGACCGGGCAGAGGGAGATGGGACCGTCTTCACCTTCACCCTCACTGCAGAGGTGGGAGCCTACGCTTGGGTCATGGGACCGGAGAACACCGCCATGACCCAGATCACCTACCTCACGCGGGCTGAACTATTGGATGATCAGCCCGTTCGGGTGTGTGTTCCCCCTCAGGGGACTGCGACGATGACGGGTCAGGTGGAGGGTCTCGATTCGTCCCAGTTTGCCGGTGTGACGCTTGGGCCCGGCTTCGGGTTCGTGTCGGGATCAAGTCCGGAGTTCCAGATCACCGGAATGCCCGAGGGTACCTTCGATCTGGTGGCATCCCGTGCCTCCTCCATGGACCCGCGCCCGGATCGGTTCTTACTCCGTCGCGATGTTGCCGTGACTGACGGAGGGTCCCTGGGCACCCTGGACTTCGGTGGCGCTGAATCCTTCGATCCGGCCACAGCCCAGGTCTCCGTGAACGGACCTGGCGCGGACGACGCCACCGTCCTTATGGGCTATCTCTCCGGGGCCCAGTGTCTGGGAGACAATTCGGCCCTTGCCATTCTGCCGAGAGTCGGTCCGGGGCCGGTGACCGCCCCCGGCATTCCTGCTGACCGGCAGCGAGAGGGTGACTTTCACCAGTTGACCGTGACCTCGGTCGTGGATGACGATGAGGTTGCAGAGGTCCGGTTCTTCCGCACATTGACCGATCAGAGTGTGACCCTCCCTCCACCCGTGGAGCCCGTCACCACCCAGGTCGACGGACCCTACCTTCGCCTGAGCACCACATTCCCGATTCCGGGAGAATTCCTATCCGGGGACGCCGGGGTTGCCATACTCACGGTCAACCAGCATGAGGGTGCGATGGTAAGAACGATGTCGACCTCCGTAAGCCTGGCTCGCCTGGGGTCCGCAACGGCTGAGGTCACCATACCCGACCTGTCCGGGGCGCCAGGGTGGTCCGCGGCCTGGGGGATTCCGGCGGGGCCGGAGGTGCAGTGGTTCGCCGGCGTGAGCGCTATCTCCTCGGGAGGGGCCGCACCGGGGAATGTGTGTGTGGAAGGGGCTTGGATCAGATTGGCCCTACAGGAGGGAGAAGGGGTCTGGTGAGGCGGTGGGCCTGGCTCGTCAGCCGGCAGGGTAGAATGACTCGGCCGCGAGGAGACGGCGTGGTCCTACCCCTGGCCATTGTTGGGGAAGGCGTCGGCAGCAATGGTCGGGGGGTGGAAGATGCCTTCGCACTGTCGCCCCACGCAGGTTGTCCCATCCCACTGGCCGCAAGCCGATACTGCAAGCAGGGTTAGCATGACCGCACCGATACAAAGACTGCGAGATCAAATGCTCATGGTCATCGACTCCTCTTCGGAGGGCTTGGCGCCGTGTCCACCGGCTCCTTCGAGTCCCGGTTCCCGCGTTGTCCCCAAGGAATCTGAAGCCAACGCGACCTGCTGCGCCGGCGAGCGGATCTGAGTGTCTGTGGAATATGCGTCTCCGGCTGGGCAGGCCGGAATCAGCTCGAGGGAGGAGGCGAGGTCAGAGGCGGGCTCCGGCCAGGCAAGTAGCCAGCGAGGGGGAGAGGGGGGCTGGACGCGGAAAGCCCGGGATGGGGTTGAGGGACGGGAGGGAGCGGGCGAGAGTGGCGCCATGGGAGTCAGATCCAGTTGGAGAAGTCTCCCGGACCATATCGCTCGGCCTGTCAGTCTTCCATCGGGGTGCATCCGGGTCACCGCGCTCCGGACCTGATCGAAGCCCGCGCCTTGGCCACACGACGGAGAGTTGCTCCCCTCACGGCCGGTGACGATACGGCTCGGACTCAAGGATCCAAGCAAGGGCTGCCTCAACGGGAGGGTCTCGTCCCTCGAGGAGTGCATCCCGATCCATGGGCACCAGGACATCAGGGGTCACGCCCACCCCTTCGATTCGCCGACCGGCGCTGTCGACCCAATCGGCGAAGGCGAACATGAGGTAGTCACCTCCCGGGAGGGGGACGGTGCGAGCGGGGAGGGCCATCCCGGGCGTCGGGCTTCCGAACACCTTGCCCCGTTCCAGGGCCTGCATCCCTGAGGCGAAGAGCTCGGAGGCGCTCATGCTGAGCCCGTCCACCACGATGGCGAGGGGGCCGCCGAAGGGGGTGACCGGATCCCCCGCCATGGTCACCCGGACCGGCTCGGCCTGGATTCGGAGGTCGCTGTCGCGGGTGGTGAGGGTGCCCAGGACACCCACGTCCGTCACGAAGCGCCCCCCCACCCGGCTCATGGTTCCCACGATGCCCCCCAGATTCCCGCGGAGATCCAGGATGATCCCGCGGCAGTCTTCCAGGTCGTCCATGGCCTCCTGGAACCGGGCAGTCAGCGGGATGAGCCAGACCGACCAGGAGATGATCCCCACGCATCCCTCTTCCACCGGGAGGCGTCGGTGGGTGAACTCGAAGGCCAGGGGGGGCAGGATGGTGCCGAAGCCCTGCCGCGGGACGTTCCCGGCGTCGGAGGGCGTTAGCTCGAAGGTGTGAAGGGTGCCGGATCCGTCCTCGAGAACCAGCTCCAGTGGGTGGTCGGCCCGCGGGTTCATGAACTGGTCCTGGAGGCCTGATTCCAGGATGAGGGCGGTCCGTGCGTCGATCTCCTCCTCAGCGAACTCGGCCATGCGGGCGGCTACCTGGTTGTCTCCGAGACGGATGACCCGCCATCCCGGACGGACGCCCGCCTCGAGCGCGACCGACCCGGGCGTCACGCCGGCGACGATGATATCCTTACCATATAGACGCACCTGAACCCCGAGGGGGTCACCGGAAGTGCGACCTTCCTCCGCGTCGGTGGGGTCCGCGCCGTCGGAGGCGAGGGCCGCAGCCCGATCCCAGGACTCTCCTGGGATCACCGAGTAGTGGGATTCCCCGATGCGCCCCAGAAGGGTCTGGACCCGGAGGCGCAGCTCGGACCGGGTGAAGGATTCGTCGCTCGTCGGGCGCAGATCGTCCCGGGCTGCCTCCCAGTCGATCCCGCCCATGTCGGGATCGTAATGAGCGTTCGCCACCTGGCTCCACACCGAGTCGAAGACCTGCTGGGCCAACTCCAGGGAGATCGGCGGGTCGTCGGGAGTCTGGGCGCTGACGCCACCCTGGGGAAGGGCGGTCAGAAGTACGATCAGGGCGAGGGCGCAGAGTGGAGGGACGCGGGAGTAGAGGGCGCTGCGGTGTTCGAGGCGGGGCTCGGGAGCGAAGGGCGATTCGATGTGCATGGTGCCTCGAAGGCGGAGGTGGCGGTGCCGGCGGATCAAGGTCGGCGGGGACAGGGGCCCGAGCGGCTTCACCTGCCTTACGAGTGCGCGGCTCGCTTCCTTCGCCACGGTACGTGACGTCTTCGTAAGACGGCGGTGGGTTGCCCGACGCCCACAGCGAGTTTCCGCGAGCATCACCGCGAGGTCCGGGCGGATCGCCACGATCGGACATCGCCTTCCCACTCGAGGCCACCCTGAAGCCGACGGATCGCCCGGTAGAGCTCACCCTTCTCCACCAGTCGGCGAAGCGCGATGTCCACCACCTCGCGCTTGCTCCGCGCACCGGTAAGGCGCATTGCCTTGTCAACGAGTTCGGTGTCGAGAACGATATTGGTCCGGCTCATCGGTTCCTCCACGGAGGGGGATGTGTACACCATTCTACGTGCAATTGGTGTATGGCACACGGACTCCGGGGAGGCCCGAGAGCGGGGCGTAGCTGTCTGGGCACCGCTCGGTGCTGGCCGTTGGGCGTGGACGGGCAGATCGATGGGGTGGGACAGGTGGTCGGATGCCGAGGGAGGTCGGACCTCTTCTGCGCAGGGTTCATATGCCATCAACACCTTGTAAACACTGGCCCCCCGGAAAGTACGCCCCTGAATGTGACCTGAGGTGACCCCCATCCCCGGCCCTTGTCACAATCCCGTTTCCCCTCTTCCCCCTGGCTAGGGGCGGGTCTAGCCT
>SL_3KL_010_SEDDRAFT_10006628_pt1 | contig 10341 bp, 7 predicted proteins | sample SodLakKL_010_SED_2_FD_10381 | JGI IMG/M metagenome (IMG submission 10381)
CCGCCGTTCCACCTCCTCCAGCGTCCGCTGCTGGGCCGTGGAGTCGCAGAACCGGCGGGCCTCCGACAGGGCCTTTCCAGCCTCGTCGAACCTCCGGAGGTCAATGAGGCTCTCGACCAGGTCCAGGTGGTGACGAAGGCGGTGGGGCTGGATGGCCACCGCTTCCCGGAACCAGGCCACTCCGTCCTCCGGGCGTCCCTGTTCCCAGTGCCGTCGCCCCAGGGAAGAGAGGCCGGCGGCGTATCGCTCTTCCAGCTCCAGGCGAATGTCTTCCGCCCAGCGCCCCCACTCGGGGGCATCGGGGATCCGGAAGGCCTGGAAAGGGGGCCCCTTCCAGAGGTCCCGGGCGCCCTCGACGTCACCGGAGGCGAGTCGGTCCCGGAGCGCTTCGAGGTCGGAGGTGATGCGTCCAGGGGCCACCGCCACCGGATCCTCTCCGGTGAACAGACCTTCGCCCAGGGTCCGGCGGAGAGTCCAGAGGGCGTGGCGAAGCGAGCCCCGGGCGCGGTCCCGGGGGGAGTCGGGCCAGAGGAGGGCACCCAGGTCGTCCCGTGGGACCGCAGCTCCGGACAGGTGGAGATAGGTGAGGAGGGCCAGGGGTTTCCCGATGGCCAGATCCACCGGGGTTCCGTCTTCGACGAGGATCCGCGGCGGCCCCAGAATCCGGAGTTGATGGCCCTGTCCTTCCATTTCGCTCCAAGAGGCGTGGCGAGGGAGCTCCCGCCTGAGAATGGTCGGGGTCCGCTGGACCCGTCAAATTCCCGGATGGCAGAAGGGCCCGAAGCCAGGTGGCTTCGGGCCCTTCCAAACTGCTCCGCGGGACCGGCTCAGCTGCGCCGGTCGCTCGGCGTTCCCCGGTTATCGGAGGTCCGCTCGTTCCCCATGGGGGCGACCACGGAAATCCGGCTCTTCACACCCCGGGGTGCGGCGGGACGGTACTCAGGCATCGTATAGTTGAAGCTCCGGGTGAACCGGGAGCTGCGAGAAGTAAGCATACGCATGATTGATTCCTTTTTCTTCGATCTATGTGTAGTTCAGGGAGGAGGAGGCTCGTTGGCCTTCCCTCGACTCCCCTTACGAGGGTGGGGCGCCCCGGGTTTCACCAAGGCCCCCGCTGCGGCTTGGAGGGGTGCGGATGCTTCCGCGAAACCCCTTGTCCCGCAAGTCATCTCCCCTGATGTGGGGAGCGCTGAAAGATATCCAATTATACCCCGAAAGGAAGGTCTTCCATGCTGCGTGCACTCCTCCTCCGCGCCTCCCGGAGTCGGTTCCTGGAATCCCAGGCCCGCAAACGGTCCCTGGTTCGCCGGGGGGTGCGCCGATTCCTCCCCGGGGAGGAATCGAAGATGCCATGGGGTCCCAGGTCCCCCTCTGGCTCGACATGGAGGACGCCACCTACGTGGATCGGACCCTGGATCTCTACCGCCGTCTGCTTCTCCGCGCCGGTCCCCGGGTGGGGATCTGTCTCCAGGCGTATCTCCACCGGACCCCCATGGACCTGGCGGAAGTCCTTGCCGCAGGAGGCCGGATCCGACTGGTGAAGGGCGCGTATCGGGCGTCGGCCGCCCACGCCCTCCAGGATCGGGCGGCGGTGGACGGGGCCTTCCTGGTCCTGCCCGAGCGGCTGGCCCGGGAGCCCCTGACCGAACCAGGGCTCAGGCATGTGCTGGGCACCCATGACCCGGGCCTATTGGAGCGACTGGGGTTGGGTCCCACGGGGAATGGCCCGCCCGAAGCCAAAGCCGGTCCGCCGGAAGCCAGTCCGTCGGAAGCCGGTTCGCCGGAAGCCGGCCCGCCCGGGGCCGATCCAAACGAAGGAGGGAAGGGCTCCACCCCCGCCGACGGCGGATCCCTTTCGGTCCAGATGCTGTATGGGATCCAGGAGGACGCATGGGACGCCCTGGTCCGGCGGGATGTCCCCTTTCGCGTTCTCATCTCCTACGGCGCCCGTTGGTATCCATGGTTCATGCGGCGCCTCGCGGAGCGCCCCTCGAACCTGAGATTCGTCCTGGGGAGGAACTGATGAACGGCCAGTGCCAGGAACGGCGGGAGCGTCCCCTCCCTCGACGACGCCCTCTGCGGCCGGGTGGCCGACTGGGCGGCCGACCGGGTGGACTGGGTGGAAGGGTGGGCCGCAGGATGGGCGGCAGAGGTCGAGCTCCCCTGACGGCACTCGTGGGCATGGGGGTCCTGGTGGGGTGCGCTGCGGGAACGGGGGGGACGGCGGATGGCGGTTCCACCATCACGGTCCTCACTGGCGACGGGGTCAGCTATGCCCTGGAGCGGTCTCCCGAGATGCGACTGGACCAGCCCGTGGACCGGACCCCCGGGGAAGCGTGGCGCGCACTCCCCGGCGTCTATCGAGCCCTGGGGTTCGACGTGGACACCCGGGTGGATTCCCGCCGCCAACTGGGTGCGGCACAGCAGCGGTTCTCGGGGCAGTTCCTGAGTCGCCGTTTGAGCGACTTCTTCGACTGCGGGACCGATCCCGGTCTCATGCGTCCCCTGGCCGACCAGGCGCCGATTGACGCTCGGGTCGTGACCACGGTAGGGACAGCAAGCGGGGGAACCGCCCAACTCCGAACCGAGGTTTCGGGAAGCGCCCGTCGGACCGGGGGCACCGCCGGGCGGGCCGAGTGTCGCTCCACCGGCCTTCTTGAGATTCTCATCGCCCGGATGGTCGAGGAGCCGGAGGGATGATAGATTTGATGCCGTCAGAGGGGGGGGCTGCGGGGCGATAGCCTGGAGAGGACCCGTCTCAGACGAAGCAAGGGGCCATAGCTCAGTTGGGAGAGCGCCTGCTTTGCAAGCAGGAGGTCATCGGTTCGATCCCGATTGGCTCCATTCCGTAACGACGAGGGCCCCACCCGCAGATCACCGGCGGGTGGGGCCCTTTGCATATCCATCGCCTCGTGGCCTCCCCGGGTCTCCTCAAGCCGAAGGACCCCGGTTCCCCTGGCCTTCGGATCCGGCAGAAGATCCGGCAGAAGAATGGAGGGGAGCGCCTATGAAGTGATGAACGATCGGGAACACTGACTTCCCGGCGCTCAGGCCGACACGTCCTGCCCTCGCCCGACCCGTTTGACTTGAGGATGATCGGGAAGCCATCTTGCCCTCGAGCCTCTCCAGCGGCTACAGGCCTGGGGACGTAGATGGGACGGAAACCAGGATTCTTCTCGGAACTGAAGCGGCGACGTGTCCACCGCACGGTCGGCGTCTACGCGGTCGTCGCCTGGGTGGTGGCCCAGGTGGCCGATCTTCTCCTTCCGGCCCTCCTCCTGCCGGAATGGTCCTTCCGGAATGGTCCTTCCGGATGGTGGTCGCCCTGCTGATCCTGGGCTTTCCCATTGCCGTCGTCCTGGCGTGGTTCTTCGACATTACACCGTAGGGAGTCCGGCGTGCGGGGTCAACCGGAGCGCCGGACATCGCGGGAGGCGTCGGCTCGGAGGAGCCCGGCGCCGAGGCAGGGGCCTCCGAGGACCTGGAGCCGGCCGCGACCCCACCATCCCTTCCGCGTCCCATGGCCCTCGTCGGCCTTGTTCTCCTTGCTGGAACCCTTGGCTACGCGGGGTACCAGCTCATGTCGCCGGGAGGTCCGTCAGCGGCCGAGGGTGTGCCTGGACCTCCTCCGGAGACCGGACAGTCCATCGCGGTCCTGCCCCTCACGAACCTGGCCGGAGGCGAAGAGAACGAGTACTTCGCCGACGGGGTCACCGAGGACATCCTTACGAACCTGGGGCTCGTGCCCGACTTTGCGGTGATCAGCCGCAGTTCCTCCATGCGGTACAAGGGCTCGGATCGGAGCATCCAGGCGATCGCCGACGAGCTGGGCGTCCGTTATGTCCTGGAGGGAAGCCTTCGGCGAGATGGAGACCGGGTGCGCATCGTGATCCAGCTCGTGGAGCCGGCAACGGACCGGCAGATCCGGGCCCAGACCCTGGACCGGCGGGTGGAGGACGTGTTTGCCGTCCAGTCGGAGGTGGCCCAGGCGGTGGTGACAGCGCTCAGGGTGGAGCTGACCGGAGGGCTCGAGGAGCGAATGAGGCGCGCCCCCACCGATGACTTCCAGGCCTACGAGTCCTTTCTTCAGGGTCGGGAAGCATACTACCAGTACGAATCCCAGGAGATGGAGCGAGCCATCGAGCATTTCCAGGAGGCCATCGGCCGGGATCCGGATTTCGCTCTGGCCCATGCCTGGCTGGCCGCGGCCCGTGCCTTGTCGGTGTTCAACTTCCGCGCCGACCCGGGACGGATCGCCAGCGCCGAGAGTTCCGCTCGCCGGGCCATCGAGCTCCAGCCGGATCTTGGGGATGGTCACCGGGCTCTCGGGACAACGCTGGGCATCTCCGGACGCTACGAAGACGCCATCCCCGCCCTGGAGCGTGCCATCGATCTGAATCCCCACGACTTCCCGGCCATCGGGAACCTGGGGCTCATGTACGCGCTTCCAGGGGAGTGGGACCGGGCCATCGAGATCGTCGAGATCAGCATCCGCCGGGATCCGACCCGGTCCTACATCGACTACGGCAACCTGGGAGGGTATGCCACCCGCCTCGGCCTCGTCGACCGGGCCCGGCAGGCGCTGGAACAGTCCCTGGTCCTGAGCCACGAGAACTCCACCGCACTGACCGTCGGGGTGCTGACAGAACTCTATGCGGGACGCACCGCTGAAGCCACCGACCTGGCCACTCGCCTCTTGGGCCCGGACGCGAACGCGTCATCTCTCGATGCGGCAGGGTACGCCTTTGCGGTCCTTGGCGAGGACGCCCGTGCCCGGGAGGTCCTGGAGCGTCTACATGAGATGGCTCCGGACATCCTTCCCCTGCAGACCCATGCTCCCTCGGTGGTTCTGGCCCACCTCCTGAATGAGGTCGGGGACGCCGGCCGGGCGGAAGCGCTTCTCCGGGAATCGGAACGACGGACGAGGGAAGCGATGGAACAGGGAGACGGGAACCCGGCGCTCCTCTTTTCCCTCCCAGGAATCGCCACGATCCGGGGCGAGCGGGAGCGGGCCCTCGGGTACCTGGAGGAGGCGGTGGAGATGGGTTGGAACGACCCCATCGGCACGCGCATCGACCCCATCCTCGCTCCCCTGCACGGCGATCCCCGCTTCGAGGCCCTCCTGGAGGTCACAGAGGCCCGGGTGGAGGCGATGCGGACGCGGGTGACGCAACAGGCGACGCGACAGAGGTGAGTGCCCCGATGCCGTCGGGGGTGGGGATGCCAGGGGACGGGGTGGGTCTGCTCTGGGTGGTCTGGGTGGAGCGATGAGGGGAATCGGGTCATACCTTCCGCCCTCAGGGCCGCCCTCACGGCCGCCCTCGGGGCACCCGGCCCCCCGACCATGGATCGGGGGGCCGGGCCAACTGAAGGACTCGGAGCCAAGGGGGCACCGGACGGCGCCTCCCCATTGGGCTCAGAACCAGTAACGACCTCCGATCTGGATCCGGTAGGGATCTCCCCCCGTCCGGATCACACCGAAGTTCTCGTTCACCTGATAGGTGAAGCGCTGGGCCTCCGGGTCGAACCCACGGACGGTCAGGAGGGTCTGGTTCCCCACATCGTACCGCCCACCCCAGTCCGAATTCAGGAGGTTCGCGAAGTTGTAGATATCGGCGACGACCTCCACCCTGTGCCCCGGCGTGCGTGGGACTCCGAAGTCCCGGGAGACACGTACGTCGATCTGCCCGAACCAAGGGTTCCTCCCGCCGTTCCGGTCGGCGATCTGCCCGAGGTTGGACTGCAGGTAGGACCGAAAGCGGTTATCGGGGTTGTCCAGGACCCTGCGCATCCCTTCCCGGAGGTTCTCCGGGGTCGAGGGGCTGTCTGGGTCGAAGACGAAGGCGAGGTCGTTGTTCGCGATGTCATCGCCGTTGACGTCCCCGGCGATCACCGCCGAGATCGGCCGCCCCGACTGCCCCACGTATCGGCCCGAGAAGCGGAACCCCCACATGGACGGGGAGATGGCGGACACCACCGCCTTGTGTCGGAAGTCGTTGTCCGACGGGCCCCAGGACTGGGAGAGGTCCCGCGGGTCGTCCTTCACCGGAGTGAAGACGGAGGTCCGTGCGATGCAGCAGTTGAAGGAGGAGTTGTCGTACGTGCGGTTCAGGGTGTACGAGGCATCCAAGAGCCCTCCGAAGGGGGCCAGCCAGCTCCCCTGGAAGACCAGGGAGCGCTGGTCGAGTTCCGTGTCACCTTGGAGTTCGAGCACCCGCCCTACGGAGGTGGCGATGCGGGAGTCGTTGACGTTCGTGCGCCCTGAGTTCGTGGGGATCGTGGAGGCGGGCACGTATACGCCTCGTCCGCCCTCGATCCGGAAAAACGGCTCGGCGACCCGATTCACGTCGTAGTACTGGAAGTTGTTGAAGGTCCGACCATAGAACCCGGAGACCCCCAGGGTGACCGATCCCATGGTCCGCTGATAGGACGCGCTCGCCTTCCACGTGGAGGGAACCTGGTAGTCCTCTCCGATGATGTTGATGTAGGAGGGAATCGCTCGCGGATCCACGCCCTCCGGGACACCGGGGATCGTCCGCCGATCCCTTCGATAGGACTGGAAGTCCGGGAAGGGCGCCGCAGCGCCCACCTGGATGATCTCCACTGCCTCGAGCCCTGACTGGAGGTGGTGGTTCACATGGGTGTTGTATGGGGGCTGCGAGGTGAATCGCCCGGCGCCCACCCGAACGATTTCGGACCCGTCACGCCTGCGATCCCAGGTGACCTGCACACGGGGCGACAAACTCCAGTCCGTGGGCGACCGATCGCTTGTGATCCCCAGAGCTTCAAAGAGGATGTCGTTCCTGGGCGCTGGTGTAAGGAAGCTCGTAAGGTCCCCCCGCACCCCGGCGACCACGCGGAGGGAGGAAGTCAGCGGGCGCTCCACCTGCCCGAAGAGGGCCAGGTCGAGCATGTGGAAATCGGCAGTGGGCTCGTCGGAGCGGATGGGCACCTGGCGCGAGTAAGACGCCGGTCGCATGGCCTCGAGGTCGTCCAGGGAGTTGAACTGGAAGAGCCCTCCCTGCTCCGCCGAGAGATAGCGCTCGATGGAGGTCAGGATGTTGTCGGTCCCGAAGGCGAAGCTCGACTCCCCCCGCTGCAGATAGAGCGTGTTGGCCAACTGGAGCTGGCGCTCCCGATAGTTTTCGGGGGCGAGACGATTCCCCCCGAACTGGACCTGCACATTCCCGTTGGTCCCGTTGGGAAGCTCCGACTGCACCCTCACGAAGCCGCGGGGGATGTTGAGGTTGGGGATCCGGTTCCGAGTAAAGGTCAGGTGCTGCACCTTGAGTTCGTTCAACGCGGTGGGTGAGAGGGTCGAGCGGAGCGAGACCAGGGTCCCGTTGCTCCCCACTTCGGCGGTCCCCCGTGATTCGTTGAAGTGCCGAGCCTGATCGGCGCCGATCCCCTGGTTGTCATCCGTCAGGGTGTAGTTGTGACGAAGGGTGAGTCGATGACTGGGGTTCAGCTGCCAGTCGACCCGCCCGAACCAGTTCGTGTTCACCGGCTGACGGCTGAACTCACCGAAGTTCTGCACGCCATTCGGGAGACCGTAGTTCTGCTCCAGGATCCGCTGCATCCGCTCGAGATTGACGCGGGTGATCTGTTGGTCGATCTCGTCCTGTTCCGTGCGCAGGTCGAGTACGAAGAAGGGTCGGTCCTCGAGCTGCTGGTCGAAGGCCGTGAAGAAGTGCATTCGATCGCGCAGGATCGGCCCACCGAGACTTCCCCCCCACTGCGTGAGGGAAAAGTCCGCCGGCTGGACGCCCCGGAAGTCCGTGGTGGTGAGGTCGTTGTTTCGGTGGTAGGCGAACACGGATCCCGAGAGGTCGTTCGTCCCCGACTTCGTGACCGCGTTGATCATCCCTCCGCCCTGGCGACCCTTCGTGACGTCATACTCGTTCGTGACGATCTCGAATTCCCGGATCGCCTCGATGGTCATCGTGAAGGGGCCTGCGAAGGTCTGGCCGGTGTTGTTCATCTGCCCGCCGACCCCGTCGATGCGGACGTCGGTGGACATGGGGCGGGACCCGGCGATGGTGATCCCCCGGCCCACGAGGGGGGAGAGGGAGGCCAGGTCCTGGAACCGGCGGTCCGCCACCGGGAGCCGCTCGAGTTGCTCTTCCCCGAAACGGGTCGAGGCACCGAAGCGGTCGAAGGTGCTCGCCCGCGGAGCGTCGACGACCACCCCCTCGAGGTCCAACACCTGTTGCAGGAGCTGGAACTCAACCCGGATCCGGCTCCCCAGGCTCAGGAGGATCTCCCCCTCCTCCACCGCACCATAGCCGAGGAAGGAGGTTCCCACCACGTAGGGTCCACCGAGGGGGAGCTGACTGAAGGTGAACTCGCCGCCCCCGGTCGTCATGGCGGAGGCGCGGAAGCCGGTCGCCTGGTTCAGGAGTTCGACCAAGGCGCCGGTCAGGGGATCGCCCGCCTGATTGCGAACGACGCCCGAAATCGTGGCGTCCGTGCCCTGCGCCACCAAGGGAAGCGGCGCGAGGAGGAGAAGGGAAACCAGGGCGATGAGAAGCTGCCCGCCCCGTCGATGTTCTGGTCGCAGATGAATCATATGTCCTTCACGATCCTGGGGATTGGATGGGGTTCACACACCGGGGAGCTCCTCGGAGACGTCTGCGGTGCGACGCCCCGACCCCCCTGGCCGAGCTGCGTGACGTGCCGCCTAGGGGCGTTCCGTGACGGTATGCTTGACGTAGTAGGATCCTTGGACCTCCGCGTGATGGAGGGTGGTGACATATTCCCCCCCTGGGAGGGGGGCACGAACGGAGTGGGAGCCCCTCTGAACGGAGGGGAGGGGCCCCCCTTCGGAGCTGCGCAGGAGCTCGTGGAGCACGCGTCCCTCCATCGCTCCGGGGACGGGGACTCCCTGCAGGTGCAGGATCGTGGGGGCCAGATCGTGATGGCCCGTGGGGATGGCGAACTCCACCCCTTCCCGGAAGGAGGGACCCACCGCCAGGAGGGTGGCCCGGATGTCCCAGGGCGAGGATGTCCCATGGCCGGCGGTCCCGAGCTGCCAGGTCGTCCCGGGCCACCCCAGCTCGTTGGGCGCGTCGGACCAGTTCGCCGACAGATAGAGGTCGGGGGCTCGAGGGTGGTCGTAGCGGATGGAGGCGTACGACAGGGTCCCAGGGACCCATCCATCCAGGGCATCGGGGGTGGCGCCTCGTGAGAAAAGGGCTCCCACCCAGGGCTCCGTGCGCAGTGCTTCGGCGATGGCCAGAACCCGGGCCTCACCCCCCTCGAGCACGTGGATCCCCCCGCCGGCCACCACGACGTCACGGGAGTCGAGAGACGCCTTGAGCCCTCGCTCCACCAGGAAGCGATCCGTCCGGACCGTCCCGATATGGGTCGAGAACCCGTGGTCAGAGGTGATGATGAGATCGGTCCCATCCAGGAGACCCGCTACGGCCAGGGAGTCCACGATCCGCCCCACCTCGGCGTCCACGGCCCGGATCGCGTCCAGGGTCACCGGGGTTCCGACCCCATCGGAGTGGGCGGTGTTGTCCGGGTCGGAGAGCCACATGAGCACCACATCGGCCTCGGACTCCCCCACCCCCCATGCGAAGAAGGCATCCACGGCGCGCCGGTTGCGGGCGAGATTCGGACGCGCCGGTGGAGGGGGCGGGCCGAGGCGCGCCTCCACCTCGCCCTCCAACGAGTCGGGAAGAACGAGCTCGGTATTCACGACGGGCCCGGACGGCGTCGAATGGTTCAGCAGATAGGCAGAACCGCTTGAGCCGGAGCTGGCCACCATGAGCCGCTTTCCGAGGGGGTGGAGGATCTGCGCCAGGTCGGGCGAGGAGAGGAGGGGTCCGCCCAGGGCCGACTCGGCACGACGAAGCTCCCCTGCATCCCCTGTGCTGATGGTGACTCCGCCGTCGAGCTCGGGGACGAAGATGGAGTTCTCCATGAGCCCGTGGATTCCGGGGCGCACACCCGTCGCCATGGAAGGGGCATTCACCCGTGTCAGCGTCGGGAAGACGGCGTGGTGCTCCCTTCCCCAGCTCCCCTGGGAGCGGAGTTCCGCCAGGCGGGGCATCATCTCCGGGGTGACGTAATCGGGTCGGAGCCCGTCCAGGACGATGAGGAGGGTCCGGGGGGAGTCCGCCTCCACCCCTCGGTCCCGGGGCTCGCCATGGACCTCCGGGGATGTGCAGGAGGAGGCAGTGGCCAGGGAGAGGACGAGGGCGATCCACGCGGGTGCGCGGAAGCGCCGGAGGCCGTGAGATACCATGATGCTCCGGTCGTTCTGGGGCAGGGGATCACGCCGGCCTTCGCTGGCGGCGTCGAGGACCAGAGAAGGATCGGGGGGAGCGGTCACGG
>SL_3KL_010_SEDDRAFT_10006629_pt1 | contig 10340 bp, 5 predicted proteins | sample SodLakKL_010_SED_2_FD_10381 | JGI IMG/M metagenome (IMG submission 10381)
TTTGGTGGATTTTTAATATTCAGATTTCATGGGAAGAGATCAAAAACTGAACCAGTATTTCCCGGTTTTTCATGCAGGGCTTTTGGTAAACCTGGCTTTAAGATCTTCTGCGATAACATATATACCCGGAAGCAAAACCAGGGTAATTAATGTGCCGGTCAACAATCCGCCAATCACAGAAAGGGCGAGAGGTTGCAGTAACTCCGAACCTTCTCCAATGGCCAGTGCAAGTGGCAACATGCCAAAAACGGTGGTCATTACGGTCATCAGTATTGGGCGCAGGCGAATGGCACCGGCTTCTGCAACAGCCTCTTCAGCCGATACCTGTTCCTGTTGTCTTTTTTGGGAAGCAAACTCTACCAGCAAAATGGCATTGTTAACAACAATTCCCACCAGGAAAATGATCCCCAGCAATACCGGTGCGCTGAGAGAAGTACCCGTGGCCCAGAGGATTCCCGCCACCCCGATCATGGCAAAAGGAAGGGTTGCCAGAATAACCAGCGGACTGGAAACCCTCTCGTACTGAATGGCCATAACCACAAATACAAAGAATATTGCCAGGATGATCGCCAGGCGCATGGAGCGGTTGGTTTCGGCAATGGTTTCCGCTGCCCCACCATAAACCAGGCTGTAACCGGCAGGTACTTCAAAATCCGACAATATTTCCCTTACACGTTGGTTTACCTGTCCCACAGTGGCTTCTTCCAGATTTACCGTTCCGTTTACTCTTACAATTCTAATTTGGTTCAACCTTTCAATATGTGCCGGCCCCATTTCCGACTCAAATGAAGCAATGCTTCCCAGGTTAATGTGGCGGCCTTCTGCATCAAAAAGCGGCATGTTGGCCAGTTCAGTAACCGAACCGGTGATGCTTCGCGGCAGCCTTACCCGGATGTTGTATTCAAAACCCCCGGTAACATATTTGGTAGGAACCATACCGTCAACGGCAGTGCGTATGGCTTCCCCGGCATTGCCAACCGAAATGCCCATATCGGCTGCCCTTTCCTCATCAAAACGAATCATCGTTTGCGGAATCTGCTCATCCCTGCCAATCTGAATGCTTCCCATTCCTTCTACATTCCGGATCTTATTGAGGATTTCCCGGGCTGTCCGGTCCAGCACTTCAAGGTCTTCACCCACCACGCCAACCGATATGTCGTCGTCAATAACGGTAGTTTGCAAGCCTTCAATGCGTGGCCCACGTATTCTCTGTTGCACGAAAGGAAGGCCTGTTTCCCCGACTTTGTCAGTAAATTCGGCAACCCATCGTTCTGCGGAGTATCCCCTTCGCTGGGGATGGGGTAAAAGTTGTACCACCATGTCAATCATCCCTCCCCTTATGGAGAGTTGCCCGCCCCGGAAGTACCCGCCTGCCGTGGTATAGTAGGTTTGAACGTGGGGCATTTCATTGATGGCTTCTTCAATAATAATGGCAGCTTCATGGGTGGGTTCAGGGGCAGTGCCAAGGGGAAGAACAAAACGCATAGTAATGCGGCCGTCATCCACAGGAGGCAAAAACTCCGTGCCCATGCCGCGCATCAGCCAAATTCCTGCACCCAATAAAAGGGTGGCAATCAACAAAACCAGGTAACGCTTTTTGATCGCTGCAGGGATGATCTTTTTGTAAAACCCGGTGAGTTTATCGATGCCGTTTTGAAAACTTTTGATAATGGCATTTGGTTTGGCCGTTTTTTGCTTTTTCGGAGCAGTCAGCAAGGCAAGTGATGGTACCAGGGTAAATGCTGCAGCCAGGGAAGAAAGCATGGCAAAGGCAATGGTCAGGATAAGTTCTCTGAAAATAAGGGCGGCCAGGCCGGTTAGCAGCAAAAAGGGTAGTACGGCAGCAAGGTTGGTCAAGGTCCCTGCCAGCACTGCCGAAAAAACTTCCGAAGAACCTTCATGGGCTGCATCCCGGGGAGATCTGTTTAACCTGCTTTGATGCCGGAAAATGTTTTCCAGCATCACCAGGCCGTTGTCAACAAGTAAACCCACCCCGAGGGCCAAACCCCCAAGACTGATCACGTTCAGGCTTAGCCCGGCCATGCTCATCAGCAAAAAGGTGGCAATGATGGCTACCGGAAGAGTAATGGCAATGATCAGGGACCGGCGCAGGCTCCCCAAAAAAAGCAGAATAACCAGTATGGCAAGGACTCCCCCTGCAATGGCTGCAGTGGTTACTGAGCGAAGTGAGGCCCGGATGAAAAAGGATTCGTTGCGAATGGCATCGAACTCAATATCCTCAGTAATGAAACCCGCTTCATCCAACTCTTCGAGCGTTTTTTCCAGGCCTTCAATTACTTCCACGGTGTTGGCTTCGGGTTGCTTCATGATGGATACCTGCACGGCATCCGCTCCCTGGTAACGGGCAAACAGCCGCTGTTCCCTGTGGCTGTCTTCAACAGTTGCCACATCGGAAAGCCTTATTTGCCTGTTGGTCCCGGGAAGCATAATAAGGGTTGCAGCCACCTGAGAGGCATCCCGGTAGCGGTTTTCGGTGCGCGCCAGTACATCATACTGTTCGGAGGTAATATTTCCGGAAGCAATGTCTACATTACGCAAAGCCAGGGCTTCGGTTATGTCGGTGAGGTTCAGCCGGAAGGAGCGCATGCGCTCGGGGTCCACAGCCACATCGATTTCCCTTTCCTTTCCACCGGCAACTTCAATGGTTCCGGTGCCGGGAACAGTCAGCAGCTGTGGTACCAGGCGCTGATCAATCCATTCCCTGAGTTCAATGGAGGAGCGAACCGGGGAGCTAAAGGCCAGCTCATAAATGGGTTGCTGGGAAGGGTCCATCTTCATCAGCCTGGGAGGGTCAATGCCGGTGGGTAGCTCGGCACGGGCACGCTCCAGTTGTCGGGCTGCATCCTGAAGGGCGAGGTCGATATTGGTTCCCACCTCAAAATACATTTCTATGTAAGAGCGGCCTTCGGAGGCCCGCCCATGCAATTCCGAAAGGTTTTCAGTGGCCGAAAGATTTCTTTCCAGAACACGGGTAACCTGCTCCTCAATAACTTCGGGAGTAACCCCCGGATAATTTACCACCACACGAATATGGGGATAATCATACTCCGGCAGCAGGCTTACCGGAAGACGACCTGAAAAAAGCAATCCAAGCACAATAATCACTGCGGTTAATGACAGGGTTGCCACAGGCCTTTCAATCGCCCATGAGCTCAGTGTTTTCCGCTTAGTATCTGATCCTTTGTTTACCATATTCTTTATTCCCGGAATCCGTATCTTCTAAAAGTTCCCACTTCTCTTATTTTGCTGCCATCATCAAGTGCGTCAAGGTTTCCGGCAGCCACTTTTTCTCCTTCCTCCAGTCCGCTGATTATCTGGATCCAGCCGTCGCGCTCAACCCCGGTTTCAACCGTTCTTTTGCTGACTTTTGCCTCATCATCGGAAACGACAAAAACTTGGATGGTTTCATCTCGCCTGCTAATGGCTTCGGGAGGGATGGCCAGCACATCCGTTCTGTCATCTGTCACAAAATGTATCCTTGCAAGGTAGCCTGGTCTTACCGGACGAGATGCCTGGTGCTGATCTACTTCCACCTCCACGGTAAAAAGCCGGGTGATGGCATCGGCCGAGGGGAAAATCCTGCGGACGACGCCGGTAAAACTTTCTCCGGGAAAAACATCAAACTTCATGTCCACTTCCTGACCCTTTTCCAGGTGAGCAACATCGGTTTCCGGAACCCCGGGACGTACTACCAAAAGGTCATGATCTTCAATGGTGAAAAGGCGTTGGTTTTCCGATACCGAGGTCCCGATCTCCACCAGCTTGTCAGCAACCACCGCATTGATGGGGGCATGAATTTCACCGAATTCCACTTCCGCCTTCCAAAACTCAACTTCGCTTTGGGTCGTTTTCAGCTTTTGTTGTGCCAGTTCAAAATCGGCAGGGCTGATCACCTCTTCTTCATAAAGTTTTCGGGATCGTTCAAAGTTTTTCCGGGCTTCTTCATAATTGGCTTCTGCCTGTTGAAGCTGGGCCTGTTGCCGGCGTGTGTCAAGGCGGGAAAGCAACTGACCCCGGCGCACCCTGTCGCCTTCTTCAAATGGAACTTCAAGCACCTGACCGGAGGTACGGGCTGTTATGTAAACCCGTTTATAGGCAATAACCGGCGCAGTAACGGTACGTGTGGAGGATAAATCCCGCTTTTGGGCTGTGGCTGTTACTACCGCACGGGCGGGATCTTCATCAGTTTCCTGTGTGGCTTCATGACCGCAGGATGTCAGAAAAAAAAGAAGCATCAAACCCGGAAGCATGACCTTCTGATAATTATCTCTTATTCTACCTGGAGCCTTTTGGATTTTATAAGTCATGTATCGTAATATTTATAGCCTTTTAAAACGGGGTGTTTTTATCCTCCCGGGTTACCAAGGGATTTCAATTTTTCCGGGATGCTTTCCACAGCATCTTTAAACGGTAGAAGGACAAGGTCTGCACCGGCCAGTTCCAGTTCTTTGGCAGTTCGGCCGGTATAGGAAGTTACTGCTATTTTCCCTCTGTAGCCGGCATGTTTAAAGTATTTTATCAGGGCAAGACTCAGTTGCTTATCCTCAATGGTGGATATCACACACTGGGCATTAAGGGGCATGATTTCCGGGAGCTCGGGATCATCGGCATCCCCATACTGCGCAACTCTTCCTTTTCTCTGCCATCGTTTTACCGCCCTGGGGTCAAAATCCACACCAAATACTTTGTAGCCATGGCTTTCCAGACTGCGGGCAATGTTGTTTCCATACATTCCCAAACCAAAGATGATCACATCAAAATGGGCTTTCGGGGCATGCTCATCCTGAATCTCCTTGTCGGGCTTTTTCTTTTCAAAAACAGAAAGGGCAGGAGAAACCTTTTCATATAACTGGTGAGAATACATGATCAGGTAGGTGCTGATGCTGATGGTGAACAAACCCACAAGGGTGATCAACCCAAGCGTCTCTTCATCGATCTGCCCCAGGCTGAGGCCCAATGCTGCCAAAATTAAAGAGAATTCCGAAATCTGCGCCACGTTAAGGCCTGAAAGAAATCCGGTCCTTTTCCGGTACCCCATTAAGCCAAGAATGATCATTACGATGATCGGGTTTCCTATCAAAACAAATAAGGAAAGGATAATGGCCGGGAAGATCTGTTGTCCCAGCAAAGGTACGTTTACCTGGCTGCCCAGGTGAATGAAGAAAAACAACAAAAGAAAGTCCCGCAAAGAGGTCAGCCTGCCGGCGATCACCTCCCGGTAGGGGGTAGCAGCAAGGGATATTCCGCCAAGGAAGGCGCCCACTTCTTTGCTGAAACCCAGATAATCACTCAGTGCTGCCAGGGCGATGGCCCATGCCAGGGAAAAGAGAACCAGCAATTCAGGGGTGCGCGCCATAAGCGAGGTGAGCCAGCCCAAAACGTAGCGCATCAACAGGATGATCAAAATCATCAGCCCGATCCCTTTTAAGACCACTTCAACAAACTCCCGGGTAAGGCTGGTTTCAGCAGGGGTTCCCACAGCAGACAAAACGATCATGGCAATGATCACCACAATATCCTGTACGATCAAAAAACCTATGGATATCTGTCCGTGCAAGGATTGGATCTCTTTTTTATCAGATAGAAGTTTAACAATAATAATGGTGGATGAAAAGGTGAGGGCCACGGCTATATAAATGCTTGTAACCGGTTCGAAACCCAGCCCAAGGCAGATGATATAGCCAAATATGGAAGTAAACAGCACCTGCCCAAGCCCTGCGAAAAGGGCAACCCTGCCGGTGGACCGTATCAGGCTTATATCCAGTTTTAAGCCCACGGCAAACAGCAATACGGCTATGCCCATCTCCGAAAGCAAATGGATCTTTTCTCCGGAACGGATCAGGTCAATGCCATAAGGGCCCACCAGCAGCCCAACGGCAATGAAGGAAACAATAAGGGGTTGTTTTAAAAACCGGCCAATTAGCCCTGCAATAACGGCTATACCTAAAAGGGCAGCAAATTCAAGAAAGGTATCCGTAAAAACTTCCATCCTTTGGTAGTGTTATGGATTTTTTTCTAAATTAATAAAAATATGTTGGCTTTTTATGCGGTATCTGATTTGTCAGTCAAAACATCCTTTATCTCCATTCCGGGAAAATCAAATTTTTCCTGGTTAAAACATTAAAAGAATTTACTTTTTCAGGAAAGGTCTTGATGGCGGCCCACCGCTATTAGGCAACCTCCCGGCTATTTCCTGAAGTAACTGCTTTTTTGACATCGCATGAGAACAGAAATTTTTTCAGGCAAGGCAGTGTTGGTTTTTGAATTATCCAAAAACAGACTCCACCTTTGCAATTAGTTCTTGGAAAATCAAGCGGTTGGTGGCAACAATTTCTTTCCCGAAAATATAATTGTCCTTGCGACTGAAGTCACTTACTATTCCCCCGGCTTCTTTAACAATCAGGCTGCCGGCCGCCACATCCCAGGGGCTCAGGCTGTATTCGAAAAACCCTTCAAAGCGGCCGCAGGCCACGTATGCCAGGTCTACCGCTGCGCTTCCCAGCCGCCTGACCCCGTGGGTGTTTTGCAGGCTCCATACAAACAGGTCCATGTATTTATCCATAAGGGAGTAATCAAAATATGGAAAGCCGGTGGCCAGCAAACTGTCACCCAGTGTTGCGGCTTTGGAAACCTGTATGGGCTTACCATTCAGAAAAGCTCCTTTGCCTTTTGCCGCCCAGAAACACTCGTCAAGGTTCACCTCATAAACTACCCCCAGGATCACCTCTTTTTCTTTCATTAAAGCAATGGAAACGCTGTAAACCGGGATGGAATGGATGTAATTGGTGGTGCCGTCCAGGGGGTCTACCACCCAGTTGTAAACCTCTCCTTTTTTGGATATGGTTTCTTCCTCAACAATAAAGCCGGCCTCAGGAAGCAATTTCTGCAGTTTTTCAACAATCATCCTTTCGGCGGTATGATCTACATAAGTAACATAGTTGTGCAAACCCTTGCTTTTAATATCCTCATTACGGAGTTTACCCGCTTCTTCACGGATGAATTCTCCGGCTGTTTTAGCAATCAAGCGAACCTCCTGAAGTAATTGATTGAAATCCCTCATAAATAGCTGTTGGTTATATGATGTAAACCCCGTCTGCGTCCTGAATGTTCAGTTTTACCGGTATAATTTCATTGACCAGATCCTCCTGAAAAGGGGTTTTGGTTTTGATATAATTTTCTGTAAACCCGTTCATCATCCCTTGCTGGTTTTCTTTTTCCCACAGCACTGTGGTTTCCATGCCTTTGTTTTTGTAATAAAAAGCTTTTTTCTTTTGGGCTGAAAGCTCCTGCATTTGCCTGGATCGGTGGTTTCGTTCTGCGACGGACACCTGACCGGGAAATTTCCCAGCCCTGGTATTTTCCCGCTCACTATAGGTAAATACATGAATATAGGAAACATCAGTGTTTTTTACAAAGCTGAGAGATTCTTCAAAAAGAGAGTTGGTTTCGGACGGAAAGCCCACGATCAGGTCGGCGGCGATGCAGGCATGGGGCAGGAGAGACCTTATTTTTTCCACCCGCTTGTAAAAATCGGAAATATTGTATTTTCTGCCCATGGCCTTTAATACCTCATCGCTGCCTGCCTGCAGGGGAATATGGAAATGAGGCATGAGCTTTGGCTCGGCGGCAACCAGTTCAATGATCCGGTCTTCCAGCAAGTCGGGCTCAACCGATGAGATTCTTATTCGCTCCAGTCCTTCAATCTTTACCAGCTCTTTGAGGAAGCCGTAAAAGGTTTCTCCATGTATTTTTCCGAAATCGCCGATGTTTACCCCGCTGAGTACAATCTCTTTCATGCTGGTGCGGGCAATTTCCCGGGCAGTTTTCAGGGTGCCGGCAATGGTGTCGCTGCGACTGCGGCCCCTGGCAAGCGGAATGGTGCAGTAAGTGCAGAAATAATCACAACCGTCCTGAATCTTGAAAAAAGAGCGCGTGCGGTCGTCCATGCTATAGGAGGGAAAAAACCCTTCAGGCCTTTCTTCGGGAAAAAGATCAGGGTTTACCTGTTTTCCGGCAGTTTCAAGGTTTTTTAGGTGCTCAAAGAGGTTGAATTTGTCAGCATTTCCCAATACAATATCTACTCCGGGAATGGCTTTCAACTCTTCGGGATTGATCTGAGAAAAACAGCCGATCACGGCCACATGGGCTTGTGGATTCCTTTTCATTGCCTGCCGGATTAAGGCTTTGCAGCGCTTTTCGGCATTTTTGGTTACCGAGCAGGAATTGATCACATAAATATCCGCCTTTTCCCCAAAACCAACCTGCTTAAATTCCCCGCCCGGGAATTTTCTGCTGATGGAAGAGGTTTCGCTGAAATTGAGTTTGCAGCCCAGCGTATGAAAAGCTATGGTTTTTCTTTCATTCATTATGCAAGGGTGCAAATTTACTGGATTTTTTTAAGAATTAAATCATTTGTTGGTCAGGACTTTGGGGGTTTTGGTCGGGAAAAATTAAAAACTGGTTTAAAAAAATCAGGTTTTGATGAGCTGTTTTTTCTCTCAATCTTGTATTGATGGGTATAGGAACCAAATTTTTTTAACCATTAAATAAAGAAATCCATATTATGATGTTATTACGCAAGAATTTATTTATGTATTTATTACCCATGGTTTTTGTTGTGGGTATGACAGCTTGTGAGGAAGATGATACCTCTCCTGATCACGGACTGAATGCTGATGCCGGTGAAGACCGTTCTGTTGCACTGGGTCAAACGGTTCAACTGGATGCCTCCGGAACAACAGATGCTTTGGATGAAGGATTTCAGAGCAGCTGGTCATTTGCCGAAGTCCCTGAAGGTAGTGAAGCGGCGATTGAAAATGCCAACAACCATGAGGCTTCATTTGTCCCGGACGTGGTGGGTGATTTTATCGTAACCCTTATGGTTTCCAATGAACACGGTGAAGATTCCGATCAGGTGATTATTACCGCAATTGATGCCGAAACCGAAGAGCTGAGTGGAAATTATAATGAAGACCTTCACCTGACCAAACTCGTGGATGAACCCGGCATGCCTGATTACCTGGTAACCGGGGACGTGGATATCCGCGCCAACCTTACCATAGATCCCGGTGTGATTATTCACTTGATGAGCGACCGCCGGTTCCGGATAAGGGGTGACGGAGTTATCCAGGCAAACGGTACCGCGGATCAACCCATTGTTTTTACAGGGGAGTCGGAATTGCCCGGTTACTGGAGAGGAATTTTACATGAATCCAACAACCTGGAAAATAAGATGGAACATGTAATTATTAATTCTGCGGGAAGCAGCAATATTTCTTCAGGCCGCCCGCAAACAGGAATGCACGTGGGGTCTGGAAGGATCACTCTGGAGCACGTGTCCTTTGCCGACAATGATGGCTTCGGATTAAGCGTGCGTGGCAGCGACAGCCAGACGCCCATGAACGCATGTGAGTTTTCCGGAAATACCTCCGGGGCAATGCATGTTTATCCTTCCAATGTTCATTATATCGACTCCGAAACCGAATTCAACGGGGGAGAAATCCGGATAAACTCCGGCAATCTGGATGAGGGATCCGACCACACCTGGGTAAATCCGCTCAACGGCCATTATTATGTTAACGGGGATGTGGATTCGCGCGGCCACCTGGAAATAGAGGCAGGAGCGGAATTTCAGTTTGGCAGCGATGTCCGTTTCAGAATGCGCGGTCAGTCGGTGATTCAGGCAATGGGAACCAAGCAAAGCCCCATCATTTTTAAAGGAGCCGTGGAACAGGCAGGGGCCTGGAGAGGTGTTTTTATTGAAGGTTCCTCTCTGGAAAACCAACTGAACCATGTTCATTTTGCTCATGCAGGCCAGAGTAATATTTCTTCAGGTTATGGAAAAGCAGCCCTTACCATTGCCAACGGAGCCAGGAGCGAATTAAACAACCTGCATTTTTCTGATGTAGAGGGTTATGGCCTTTATTTAAGAAGTAATTCCGGCCGTTTCAGTGCAAACTCCCTTTCATTCGGCAATGGATTGACAGAAGGGTCCATGCATATACTTTCTTATCATATCGATGCCATTGACGCCGCCTCCGATTTTGGGAACAATTATATAGTTATTGACGGTGGGTCGGTTGAAGACAGCGAAGACCAATTCTGGCCTAACCCCCAGAATGGTATCTACCTGTACAAAGACGATAACGATATATATGGAAAAGTTACCATTGAAGAGGGAACTGTTTTTGAATTTGAAAATGACGTCAGGTTTCGCGTAAGATCCGAAGGGATACTTATTGCCGAAGGTACTCCGTCTGAAATGATTGTATTTACCAGGAAACAGGGCAGCGGAGCTCATTGGAGAGGTCTGCTGGTAG
>SL_3KL_010_SEDDRAFT_10006630_pt1 | contig 10340 bp, 7 predicted proteins | sample SodLakKL_010_SED_2_FD_10381 | JGI IMG/M metagenome (IMG submission 10381)
TCTTCATCGGGAACAAGCACCCGGAGGCCATACTTTTCCTGAAGCCTTCCCCGATAAAAATTCTGTTCCATCGTAAATTTGGTACCCAACAATCCCACATTTTTAATTTTATCATCGACAAGCACCTCCGCTGTTGCGTCTGCAATATGTAAAAGCGGAATGTCGATCCCCTTTTCAATCTGAGGTGCTACTTTATGCATGGTATTTGTGCAGATCAATAAAAAATCGGCCCCTGCTGCCTGAACATCCCGGGCAGCCCTGGTAAGTATTTCTGCCGCTGATGTCCAATCGCCACTCTGCTGCATTTTTTCAATGGGTTCAAAATCAACACTGACCATTGCAATTTTTGCAGAATGCAAGCCGCCAAGAGATTTTTGAACACACTGATTTATAGCCCGATAATATCCGGCCGTACTTTCCCAGCTCATACCACCCAGTAATCCGATAGTTTTCATATTTTTTCTTTTATTCTTTAGCTCCCGCTCTGACGAACCCAAACCGATTTTTTCGGTATTATTTACAATCACATTTTTGCATGAGCCTCACAGATAAAAATCTATTCATATTGTCCTTACTAAAATTCAGATTTTTAACAGAATCATCAAACTGCTTTATTGATAAATGTATGATTAACGGAATTCACGATTACACCGGCTCAGGTTGATTCCAATCCCGAAAGAGCGTAAAATGTATAGTTATGATTTCAAAAGAAATTTTATCAAAAATCAGAAAGCTTGAAATCCGAACCAAAGGCCTTGTAAACAATATCTTTGGCGGGGAGTATCAGTCTGCTTTTAAAGGGCGGGGCATGGAATTTTCGGAAGTGCGAGAATACACCTATGGTGATGATGTTCGCCAGATCGACTGGAATGTTACCGCAAGAAACGACATACCCTACATCAAAATTTTTGAAGAAGAACGAGAGCAGACACTCATGCTCTGTGTGGATATTTCTCCCAGTGGATTTTTTGGAAGCCGATCGCAGACCAAAATGGAACTTGCCATTGAAATTTGTGCTGTTCTGGCATTCAGTGCCATAAAAAATGGAGATAAGGTGGGCCTGGTTCTGTTCAGCGAAAAAATCGAGAAAGTTGTACCTCCCAAAAAAGGAAGAACCCATGTTTTGAGGCTGATCCGTGAACTTTATACCACAAAACCGTCCGGCTCTAATACGTCTATTGCAAATACACTATCATACGTGAACCGGTTGCTGAACCGCCGGGCCATTGTAATTCTGGCCTCTGATTTTCAGGATCAGAATTTTGAAAAAGAGCATCGGATTACCGGCCGTAAGCACGATCTTGTAAATCTGGTCATTAACGACAAACTGGAAGAAGAGCTACCCGATATCGGCGTAGTTCCGCTAACGGATGCAGAAACCGGCGAACAAACCATTGTGGATACATCCAGCAAAAAAGTCAGGGAGGCATACAGGGCCAAAGTAATGGAGCACAAGGAGAAGCTGAAAGACTATTTTATCCGGAATAAAATGGATTCAGTGGATGTGTACACCAATCAATCCTACATCAGGCCGTTAGTTAATTTCTTTCAGCGGAGAATCAGCCGGTTCTGAATTTTTGTTGAATTCAGGGCTGAAATTTTCAGTACAAGGCCAGTTCATCCCCACGGACCATTCTGTCGAGCATTTCATCCAGCCGCTGTACTTCTGCCAGATACTCGTCCAGATAAGCCTCATCTATTCCCTCGGATGGCGGAAAATCGTACGTAACCGAATTGATGGGAGTTCCATTTTTGTACAATCTGTAGCAAAGATGCGGGCCTGTTGCCAGTCCGGTTTGCCCAACATAGCCAATGACCTGCCCCTGTTGAACCGAAACACCGGGCCGGATTCCTGATGCAAACCGGCTCATGTGGAGATAAGCTGTTTTGTACACACTGTTGTGGCGAATTTGCACAATATTTCCGTTGCCGCCCCTGTGCTGGGCTTCTGTCACAACTCCGTCTCCGGCAGCCAAAATGGGCGTACCTGTCGGTGCGGCATAATCGGTACCGTAATGGGGCCGGCGCTGATTAAGGATAGGATGCATTCTGTTATGAGAAAATCCTGAACTGATTCTCGGGTTATATTCAAACGGAACACGCATCATTTCGCGGCGCATACTGTTGCCCTCTTCATCGAAATAGCCGCTTTGCTGTCCATTTTCATAAAAATAGGCCCGCCGGACGATACCACGGTGCTCAAATTCAGCCACTTTGATGGCTCCGATTCCAATATATTCATCCTCCACATAACGGTTTTCATACACTGCTTTGAACTGATCTCCGCTTCTGAGGCTGTAAAAATCTACGGTCCAGGCATATATATTAGCCAGTTCCACCACAAGCCGCTGTGAAACACCTTTTCGCTGAATGGCATTTGCAAGAGAGTGCTGAATGGTGCCGGAAACGGCTGCAATTTCTGTTCGAACCGGAATTTCACCACGTGTAATCTCAATTTCCTCAACCCAGGTGATGGTTGTATAATCAGTGGCTGACTGATGCCAGACAAATCCGGTCGCTTCCCCATCCTCATTTTTGTAAATCCGGTAGCGCTGTCCGGGCATCATCCGGCCCAAATTCACAATACCGCGCGCTTGCTGCTGAATGTAATGAATGGTTTCGCGGTCCACTCCATGCCGTCGTAAAATAATATAGAGAGATTCATTCCTCTGGATTCGCTCTTCATCCACTGCAAAAAAGTCGGTCTCAAAACCGTAATTATCTATTGCCGGTTGTATGGGAATTTCTGTCAAATCATGTACAGAAATTAACTTTTCATCTTCAAAACTGATTTCTCTTTCGGCTGTAAGAAAAATAAAACCAGTAACTAATAGAATAAACAGAGCTGTTCCGGCAAAAAAAGTACGCATTCGGCAGGATTAAAGATTTTTAGTTAATAGAGTCTGTAGATATAGTCTCCTGAACACATGCTGAAAAATAAAATAATTGACTCATTATTCATAATCCGAATTCTTAAAATGATGAAAGAAATGTACGGTTACATTCGTTGTCACTTTTCTTATCTTGTTGGCTTATTTACAGCATCCTATCCGGTCTTCGGACAGGCACTCTATCACAGCACAACAAGGCATCACAATCAGAAATACCGGTTCAACCAATTGTGAAAAAACCTTCAATTACAGTTACAGTTTTTGCGGCTTTTACTTTCATCTTTGCATCGGCTCTCCAGGCTCAGCAAGTACATACCTATGTAGATAGAGATTCGCTGCGGGTTGGGGATGTTTTCCATTATACCCTCGTGTTTGACGGACAATATCAGGAGGTGGCCTATCCCGGCGAAGACGTGTTTGAAGAGGAGGTTGAACTGCTGTCCAGGCAGCGATATCAGCTTTCTGAACGGCGGGACAGCCTGGTTTACCGGCTCCAGTTTTTTGCCACCGAAGACCTCACCCTTTCCAGAAAAGAGATTCATCTGCGAACCGCCGAGGGAGACACCACCCTGCAAACATCAATGGTGCCGCTTTTTTTCAAAACCACACTTGCCGAAGGAGATGAAGAGTTCAGGCCGTTCAAGCCCCTGTTCGATTTTGCCCGGAATTGGTGGTGGCTGATCGTCACACTGATTTTGCTGGCAATAGCTTCCTATTTTGCCTGGCGCTGGTACACAAATCGTGAATTTGAAGAAGAACAACCTGAACCAGAACCCGAGCTTCCTCCCGAGCCTTTTGTTGATCCGCTTGAAGAGCTGAAAGAAGCTGTTGCTTCGTTAATTCCCATTCACAAACTGGCTAAAAAGGAAGACTACGAAGAGTTTTACATAAAATTGGGTGATGCAATTCGTTATTATCTCAAACGGGTTTACAAAATTACCGCACTTGAAATGACAACACGTGAAATCATTGAGAGCCTCAGAGAGGAACTTGCGCCGGATGAAATCATCACAATTACCCGAAAGGTTTTGAATGAAGCAGACATGGTAAAATTTGCAAACTTCCATCCCGGCACCGAGCAGGCAAAATCAGTATTGAAAAAAGCCGAAACCTTCATCGAAACTGCTGAAATTGTAAATCGTGATCAAATACGGTATATGAAATACAAGCACGAGGAAAAGCACGGCATCAAACGCAATAATTCAATCATGGAAACTGCAGAATAATTGAATGATGAGCTGGGAAAACCCTGAATATTTCTGGTTATTAGCAATCCTGCCGTTGTTTTTGGCATATCGTATCTGGATTCATTATTCCAAAAATAATGCCTCTTTTACATTTTCATCGATCATGCCACTGAAAAATCTGCCCGGAAATTACCGTTCCTTTTTCGTTTGGGCCACGCCACTGTTTTACATTATCTCTTTCGTATTTATGGTGGTTGCCCTTGCACGGCCTCAAATTCAGAACACATCTGTGGAGCGTAGCACCGAGGGAATCGACATCATGATCAGCATCGATATTTCCTCTTCCATGCTGGCCGAAGACATCACCCCCAACCGGTTGATTGCTGCCAAAGAAGTTGCCTCCGATTTTATATCGCAGCGGGTATCAGATCGGATCGGTATTAATGTATTTGCCCGGGAAAGCTTTACGGTGGTGCCCCCAACACTGGACCATAATCTTGTACAAAACATGCTCGAAACAGTAGATCTGGGCATGGTCCGGGACGGCACAGCCATCGGTATGGGCATTGCCTCCTCCATCAATCGCCTGCGGGAAAGTGAAGCGGAGACGAAAATCATCATCCTGCTTACCGACGGAATGAACAACGCAGGTGAGATTGACCCCATCACAGCCGGAGAAATGGCAGCCGCTCTGGACATCCGGGTTTATACGATGGGCATTGGTACCCGCGGAACAGCGCCCTACCCTGTGGATGACCCGATTTTTGGACGCAGATATCAAAATGTGCAGGTGAACATCGATGAAGATATGCTGATTCAAATCTCGGAGCTGACCGGCGGAGAGTACTGGCGGGCAACTGATCTTGAAGAACTCATTGAAATATACCAGGAAATTGACCTCCTCGAACAGTCAGAAATTGAAGAGATCATCTACGTGGATTATAAAGAAGAATATCCCAAATTTCTTTTTACCGGCCTTGCTTTTCTATTTCTCGCTTTTTTGAATGAAAGGTTTTTAACCCGTTCTCCATTATTTGAAACCTGATTTTTTACCACACTCTCTATGCTTGAACAGGTAAAATCTGTATTACTCGAAGACATCCCCTTGCAACACATTCTGGATGTTGTTGAGAAAAACAACGGCATACATCTGAAGGGATTTACCGGATCGTCTGCGGTTTTTTTCTTTTCAGAACTGTATGGGCGTGGCAATACACTGCTCTGTGTCTGTAAGGATTTTGAACGAGCGGCTGCCGTGGCTTCCGATTTTGAACAGCTCGGCGCAAAAGAAGTGTACCTGTTTCCACCCACCCGGCAAAAACCGTACGACACCGAAAAAGTAATTGATATGTCGGTGCTGGTGCAGCGATCTGAGGTTCTCGAAAAACTGAACGACGGGAAAGCATCCGTTATCGTGGCGTCTGCAGATGCCATCACCGAAAAACTGGTACCGGCCGAGCAATTTCACCAGGCATCCATTGAACTGAACAAGGGTGATCAAATTTCACTTGAAGAGCTTTCCGGGCGGCTGACTGATCAGGGCTACCAGTCAACCCGATTTGTTGATGAACCGGGTGAATTTGCCATTCGTGGTGGTATTTTTGATGTGTTTCCGTTTTCCGGTGAATATCCCGTCCGTCTCGAGTTTTTCGGCGATGAAATTGAATCAATCCGTGAATTCGATCCCGATTCGCAGAGATCCATCACTTTTTTAAATGAAACCAGGCTGGTGCCCAATGCCGGACACTCCGAAAATGGAAACAAGGAGAGTATCATCTCCTACATGCCGGCAAACACTCTTCTGATGTTGGAAGATTCAGATTTGATTGCCGCCGAGATTAACGATTTTTACGAAAAAGCCGAGGAAATTTATACAGGACTTGAAAAAAATCATCCAGCTAAAGAGCCCTCCTTCCACTACCTCTCGCTGAACGAATGGGAAAAAGCACTGAATGATTACGGGGTCGTCACTCTGGGCTCATTCAATGAGTCGGTTCAGTCCGATGAGGTCATTTCTGTTCAAACCTCACCTCACCCCTCTTTTAATGGAAGTTTTAAGTTGCTTCGTGAATTTATTAAAGAGCAGAGCGGCAACGAAATTTTTACGTTTATTCTCACTGATCACGAAAATCAAAAAGAGCGGTTTGAAGAGCTGCTGGGTGAACCGAATGATGATTTCCGTTATCGTGTCGTCATCCAAAATCTGCACGAAGGGTTTCTGCTTCCCGAAAAAAAGTTTGGCGTACTGACCGATCATCAGATTTTTAACCGCTATCACCGCCCGAAGATCAAAAGAAAACAGGTGCGGGGCGGCATTTCTTTTAAAGAGCTTAAAGACCTTAATATTGGTGATTATGTGGTTCACGTGGATTACGGTATCGGGAAATTTGCAGGGTTTAAAAAAATTGAAGTTCGAAACGCCATCCAGGAAGCCGCAGTCATCCGCTATAAGGAAGATTCCATACTGTATGTAAATGTATCGAGCCTGCACAAACTGCAGAAATATTCCGGCAAAGAGGGCAAAGTGCCGCGAATCACCAAACTGGGTTCCGGCGAATGGGCACGCAAAAAGGCAAAAACCAAAAAGAAGGTAAAAGATATTGCCAAAGATCTGATTGAACTCTACGCCCGGCGAAAAGCTCAAAAAGCGTTTCAGTTTGATCCGGACAATGCCTGGCAAACCGAAATGGAAGCCCGTTTTGAGTATGAAGAAACTCCCGATCAGATGTCGGCCATCGAAGCTGTGAAACGGGATATGGAAAACTCTCAGCCTATGGACCGTTTAATTTGTGGCGATGTAGGTTTTGGCAAAACAGAAGTGGCTGTACGGGCGGCGTTCAAAGCGGTGATGAATCAGAAACAGGTAGCTATGCTGGTGCCAACCACCATTCTGGCCGACCAGCACTTCAAGACTTTCATTGAGAGAATGAAGGAATTTCCGATTGAAATAGAAGTAATGTCTCGGTTCAGGAGCAAAGCCGAGCAAAAACAGGTTTTAAAAAATCTGAAAGCCGGAAAAGTGGATATTTTAATTGGCACTCACCGCATTATTTCCAACGATGTGAAGTTTAAAAATCTTGGACTGCTAATTATTGATGAAGAGCAGCGATTTGGCGTGACCATGAAGGAGAAGCTGAAATCGTTTCGGGCCACGGTAGATGTGCTGACTCTGACGGCCACCCCCATCCCTCGTACACTCCAGTTTTCGCTGATGGGTGCCCGCGATCTGAGCATCATCAATACACCACCGCAAAACAGGCAGCCGGTTTACACAGAAATTCACAGTTTCGATTCCAACCTCATCCGCGATGCCATTATCCAGGAAGTTTCCCGGGGCGGACAGGTTTATTTCATCCATAATCGTGTAAAAAATATCGAAGAAGTAGCGGCCATGATCCGGGAACTGGTTCCGGATATACGGGTTCGCCACGCCCACGGACAGATGACCGGCTCTCGCCTTGAAAAAATAATCGGAGATTTTTACCTGAATAAATTTGAGGTGCTGGTTTCTACCAACATCGTGGAAAACGGAATTGACATTGCCAATGCCAACACCATTATCATCAACAATGCCAACCATTTCGGGCTGTCTGAGTTACATCAGTTGCGCGGACGTGTTGGCCGCTCGAACCGAAAGGCGTTCTGTTATCTGATCACCCCTAAAATCAGCAATTTAACCTCTGAAGCCAGAAAGCGGCTCACAGCTCTCGAAGAATTTTCTGATTTGGGCTCCGGATTTAATATTGCCATGCGCGATCTGGATATTCGCGGCGCCGGTGATATTCTGGGAGCCGAACAGAGTGGCTACATTTCGGATATCGGGTTTGAACTCTACACAAAAATCCTGGACGATGCCGTTCGCGAACTGAAGGAAGATGAATACAGCTCGCTCTTTAAAGATGAACCGAAATCTGTTGAATATCCCGAAACAAAAATTGAATTTGACGAATCGGCCTACCTCGACAACAGTTATGTGGAAGACAGTGTAGAACGGCTCAATCTCTACCGAAAACTTTCCGAAGCCGGCTCTGTTGAACAGATTGATGAATGGCACGAGGAACTTCAGGACCGATTTGGGGCATTGCAGGATAGCGGCCAGAATTTGATCAAAGCTGCCAAATTGAAATATTTCGGTTCCAGGCTCTTTCTAAACAAAATCACCATTCGATCGGGCCGGATGTGGCTTGCCGGCCCCAAAAATAGCTCAAAAACCGGTGATCATTTCTATGGAAGCGGACTCTTTCAGGCACTGCTTCAACAAATTCAATCCGATGAATCTCACCCCTTCCGGTTGGTTCAAAAAGACGATAAGGTTACCTTTGTGGTGAAACAGATTGAAGATATGGACACGGCAATCCATTATCTCGAAAATCTCTATTCCACAAATTTACAACCGGCGGAAAATGCGGTATGATTCTAACGCTTAAAAAAGCAATTCAATGGATTCGTTCAGGTGATGTTGTTGCCATTCCCACCGAAACCGTGTACGGCCTGGCCGCCGATGCTTTTCATCCCGGTGCTGTAAAAAAAACGTTTTCCTTAAAAGGCCGACCGCCCGAAAATCCGTTAATCGTGCATATCAGCAGTTTGCAGCAGCTTTCTGATCTTGCTGAATCCATTCCTGAAGAAGCATATCAGCTTGCCGATACATTTTGGCCGGGGCCGCTTACTCTGGTTCTGAACAAAAAACCGGTAGTACCGGATATTGTTACCGCAGGCCTTCCAACAGTGGCCATCCGCATGCCGAATCATCCACTAACTTTAGAGCTGATTGAGCAAACCGGCCCCTTAACTGCCCCCAGCGCCAACCGATCAGGCAGCCCCAGCCCAACACGTGCCTCTCACATTCTTGAAGATTATGGAAAAAAAGTGGCAGTTCTTGATGGCGGTGCTTGTGAAATTGGCCTGGAATCAACTGTACTTGATCTGACCGGTACCAGCCCCGTCATTCTTCGGCCGGGATTTATTACAGCCGGTATGATTCGGGAAAAAACCGGGCTCGAGGTTTCAGACCACACTGAAAACGACCTTAAACTGCATAAAAGTCCCGGCACGCGCTATACCCACTATAAACCCAATGCAACGGTCTGCTGGCTTGATAAAAATCCGGGTAGTTTTTCCAAACAAGCCTATTATCTGCTTCATACAAAAAAGACAACCGGTACTGGCCCGAACATTCATTCATATGAAGGCAAATTTACCGCCTTTGCCCGAGACCTCTACGATCACTTCCGCACGGCAGATCACCTCTCCTACTCTCAAATTTTTGTAGAAACGCTTCCGGAAGAGACGACCCATCCCCTGGTTTTTGCCCTCAAAGACCGGATAAAGAGAGCTATTGGAGAATAAAAATCGCTGATTATCGCTTTTAAACAGCGTTTTAAAAAAATATCAGAAAAGTTTCACATTAAACAAACGATTTTGTAATTGTTGCATGTTTAGTACATCAGAATTCGAATTTAACAATTCGTCAGAATCCAACCCTAAACACAAATAATTGATATGAAACCACTAAACATACGAAAATATCTGCTGATGTTGCTGGTACCCGCTCTCAGCTTCAGCTTACTCACTGCCTGCAGTGATGACGACAACGGAACACCGGTCGATCCACCAACCGAAGAGGATCCAAACCTGGTTGAACTGGCACAGAGCGATGACAATTTCAGCATTCTTGTTGATCTTGTGGTCGATCTTGACCTGGTGGATGTACTTTCTACCGAAACACTGACTGTATTTGCACCGACTAATGCGGCCTTTGAAGCACTGCCCGATGGACTGGTTGAAAGCCTTAGCACTGAAGAACTCACCGAAATCGTTACCTACCATGTTACATCTGGTCAGATCTTATCGACCGATCTGGGCGCCGAGCAGGGCGTGACTATGCTGAATGAAGAACGCACACTTGTCATGTCTTCTGCAGCTGGTGTACAGGTTAACGGATCAGCCAACGTAATTCAGGCCGATCTTCAAGCCACGAATGGTGTTATTCATGCCGTTGATGAAGTATTACTACCCTCTGGCTTCCGAGAGCCTAACCTGGTTGATGTAGCCATTGGTGATCCGGAAGGACGTTTCTCTACACTTGCAGGCCTTGTTGAAGAGCTTGGTCTAACACTCCGGCTTCAGTTCCTGGGTCCATATACAGCATTTGCTCCTACCAACGAAGCATTTGAAAATCTTGACGTAGATGTGAGCACACTGACCGAAGAGCAACTCACCGGAATTCTCACATATCACGTAAGTACTGAAAACGCACCTG
>SL_3KL_010_SEDDRAFT_10006631_pt1 | contig 10339 bp, 11 predicted proteins | sample SodLakKL_010_SED_2_FD_10381 | JGI IMG/M metagenome (IMG submission 10381)
CTGATGCTTGCATCTGTTAACGCTGAAGCCCTCGAACACACCATCAGGACCCGGCGTGCTGCCTTCTGGAGTACAAGCCGGAATGAATTATGGGAAAAAGGCCTTACCTCCGGAAACACCCTGATACTTGATGAGATCCTGGTAGACTGTGACCAGGATGCCCTGGTGTACAAGGTAACACTGGAAGGGACCGGAGTGTGCCATACCAAAACAGAAACAGGAAAACATCGTAAAGCCTGTTTTTACAGAAAACTGAATCCCGCTACAAATAAATTGGAATTCATCGATGAGTAAGCAATCAAAAAATGTGTTTGGCGAGCCTATTACGGTTTGCAGCGAAGATCCCATGACCGGTTTTTATCGTAACGGATGCTGTGATTCCGGACCTGATGATCGCGGCAGGCATATGGTTTGCGCGGTTATGACCAATGACTTTCTGGAGTTTTCAAAAGCGGCTGGCAATGACCTCTCCACTCCTATTCCGGCCTACAACTTCCCCGGCCTGAATGCGGGTGATCGCTGGTGCCTGTGCGTGCTGCGCTGGAAAGTGGCATACGATGCCGGCAAAGCTCCGCAGGTAATTCTTGAAGCGACCAATGAAAAGGCACTCGGGTTTGTAACCATGGATGAGCTTTTGGAACACGCGTGGAAGCAGGCTAAGGATTGGTAATTGTTGATTGTTGAATAAGTATTCCCCGGATAAAGATGGGTTTGAAAAAAGGGATCAATATGAGTCAAAGATGTTAATCATCAATTAACATTCAACAATCAACAATTTTAAATCGCCACAGCTTTCCCNGTTTTTACCGACTCATCGCTGGCAAGTACTATTTTGAGCGTGTGCACCACCTCACTCAAATGATCGCTCAAATCCAGGTCTTCNTTAATAGCTTTGAGGAAAAATTCCTGTTCCAGATAGCAAAGCTCATCATGNCCGGGCTCGTTTGGCATTTCGATGATCTCATTTTTTTTGNCAANTTTCCCNTTTTTATCGGTTTCNGCGTGGTGCAGGCGGAGGCGCTGAACCATTGTGTGTTCACCGATATCGGCTGACGTTCCCTGCGGCAGGTCGAACGTGTTTTTCCGGATACTGATGCTTCCCTTCGGCCCCATCACATCTTTTATGAAGTAGGCTTCCTCACTGATCATGGGGCCCCAGCCTGACTCATACCACCCTACCGAGCCGTCATCGAACCGCACCTGAAGCTGGCCGTAGTTGTACATATCCGGATCAATCTCGTCGCTAAGGCGAGCGCCGATTGCGTGCACTGAAACCGGTCTGGCTTTTGTCATCTGGCACATCACGTCCACATAATGAACGCCGCAATCCACAATGGGCGACATGGCATCCATAATGCTTTTGTGAACTTCCCATTCGCTGCCGGTACTCTGCTGATTCAGGTTCATACGCATAACCAATGGCTTACCAATGGATTGAGCATGTTCTATAAACTGTTTCCAGCCGGGATGATGACGCAAAATGTAACCAATCACCACTTTTTTTCCGGCCTTCCCGGCGGCCTGAACCACAGCCTCGGCATCCTCCACGGATTCGGCTATCGGTTTTTCCACGAACACATGGGCACCGACCTCAAGTGCTTTAATCGCGTACTCTGCATGGGTTCCGGGATAGGTGCTTATGCAGACCGCATCGGGCTTTGTGGCGGCAAGTGCTTCCTCATAATTTCCGAATTGGTTTACACCGCCAAGCTCATCCGACAGCCGTCCGCGGCTTTTGGGGCCTCGGCTTACCACGCCAACGATGCTGAAGTCATCGAGTTTATGGTATGCCCGGGCGTGTGAGGTTCCCATGTTGCCGCAACCGACTACGAGAACTTTTATTTTGGTGTCAGCCATGCAATTTTATCTATTTGTGAGGTTTGAATTTGTGAATGAATGTATCAAAAATAGAAAGGATTTACTGAACTTTGATACATCCATGTAATTGGGGCCACAAAACAGAGCCCGTAGCGAATCCGTTGATGGGTTTTCCCTTAAACCCCTCGATACGGATCGCAGCGTTGATATTAATCCGGGCTCGGGGTTTTTGGGGGTACTGCCTCATTTATATTTGCTACCGACCACACGTTTCTCCGAAACGTTTTCAAATGCAAGAATTTGGTTTGTAATGGTGAGCAACCCATTGAAAACATGTTAAGTTTAAAGCCATCCACGATTGTTACCATTACATATACATTGGGCGAATATCTCAAATGGCCCCACACTGAATACTATTAGCATGGGACACATTGAAACTTTGTCTATGCTTACGATGATGGTTTTCCGCTACTTCCCCACGTTCCGGCAGATAAGGCCATATGGCGTAAAAGATCTATTTTTTTACAGGTTTTCATAATCATGGATAAGTTGAATGTATTGGTTGACTACATGTTTGGCAATATTGGTTACTATGTGGATATAATCGGGATCGGGGTTGGTTTGATAGACGGTTTTTACACGATGGTAGTCCTTTAGGTAGTTATCGACGGCTTTTTGCGTATGATTGGTTTCCCGGGCGACCTTTGCGGGATCTTTTTTCTCAACAATCACTTTGTAGACAATTTGCGGTTTATGCGTAATACAGGATCCCATATCGTGAAGGGTGCCGGGGTGGGGAAGTAAACAATCATAGGTTTGTTCATAGTGAGTTCTCCATGAGGTTGCCGAGGGGCCTCGCGATCTCCATGTCAGCAAATGGATATCGCGCATAGAAAGCAAGCCCCCTTGCTGGTAAGCTTCGTTGAGTATTCGCGCGGTAGCGTGGGCGGCGACCTCTTTAAGAGATTTGCCCTCTATACGGCGTTGAATATCTTCTTCGCCCACCAAGGTCAAAATAACGGGAACAAAGCGCCGATTGGGAGAATCTCCACGTGTGCGTTTATCCAAGGCATTCCACAGGACTTGTCCGGGCTGTAGCATAGAGATGTGGCGATGTTGGCTGTCAAAGAGTTCCAGTAAGGCCTCGGCCAGCCGGGATCGCATGACCGGTCCAAACAGGTTGGGAAATTCCCGGGCAAAGAATTGCTGAATGACCGGTTTGAGCATGCGGGCTTTGGCCGAGGCGAATTGTTTGATATCGGGATTAGGGCGAATCATCGGTTCGTTTTTTTTGGCTGAATCTGGTTTTGGTTGGTTGTCTCAGCGAGTTGTTGCAGCCATTTCTTGCGATGATCACTGGCCGGTAACTGCTCATAGAGCTTGAAGTAGTGAGCGGCCAGTTTGGGAGAAATTCCCACCAAAAACCCAATGGTGTGCACATCAAAGCCTTCCTGTGCCAAGCTCACACAACGGGTAAATTTGTTTACATAATTGGCCACAGAATCCACCGAATGATAGCTGTCCCGGGCAATCTGAGTGTATTCTTTACCGGCGAGCCATTGGCGGATAATGCTGCTGCGATGAGAGATACTGCGCCCCATATCTTTGATGGTCGAACGTAGCGGCAAAACCACTCCTTGGGACTTGAGTGTGGCCAGGTCCCGAACCAGGGTGCGTTGTCCACAATTGAGCAGCCGATAGGCGAGGTCTTCCAGAGTCAGCAGCCCACCCTGCTGATAGGCCTGGTGGGCCAGGCGTTGTAGGCGATACTGGCGAAGTGCGCTTATGCCCTTTTCTTTACGGATCTGAAGGTCCTGTGTCCCCCCATCAAGGGTCAACCGGACCAACACCATGGAGGACTCGCCAATGGAGGTTCCCGGAGAATTTTCGATTCCCAGGCACAGAAATCTTATCTGTCCCACACCCACCGATTCGTCTACATCCAAATAGGGCTGATAGATTTGATGGACGGTCTCCAGAATGGCTTTAGCTTCAAAGGGTGAGCAATTCAGCCCCGTTATCAGCGCCTGGGTGAGTTGTTGTTGCAGGTTTTTCTTAGAAAGGCGATCCCATAGTTGGGTCGTTGTATTGTTAATCAAGGTACCCCCCGAGGTTAGTGAGTGAGAAATGGCGCAGCAGACAGCCCCCTCCAGTCGGGCTCCGCCCTCCTTACGGAGGCTGTCTGCTGGTTGGTTTAATGTAGCTAATAACACAATTGCGCCAAATGGCACAACTAAAGGAACGGATGGTCGGTAGCACCAGCGGAGCCCGATCCCGAAACCTCCGGCCGCAATTCATGAAAAACCTCGCAACTATGATCCGGAGGTTAGTCCGTGATCCCCGGAATGAGTGCCGTTGGAACACGGATACGTTGATGGATTTCCCCTTCAATCCCTTGATACAGATCACGGCATTGATAAAGATCCACCGGATTTCAATACGGGGTTTATTTGCAACAGTCTCCTGCACCTATGATCATAAAAAAAATCCCGGCCTCCGAATAAAACGGGACCGGGATCTGGCTTTCGGCTGCTGATGTGCAGTTTCCTTAGTTAAATAGCTAATGATTAAAGTTAATCATCATTCGGCTCGATGCGGTAGATGCCGCCCGGATTTTCATCCGTAACCACGTAAATGAACCCGTCAGGACCTTCCCTTACATCCCTGATGCGGCCTAATTCAAACGTGAGTATCTCTTCATCATGTGTAACCGTGTAATCTTCGATTACGAGGCGTCGAATGCGTTCGGCCCTTAGTCCTCCGGCAAGCAGGTTCCCTTCCCATCGCGGGAATTTATCTGAAGTGACCAGGGCGAGACCTGAAGGCGCCAGAGTAGGCAGAAATTCGTAGACCGGGTCTTCCATTCCCTCAATGCTTCTGGCTACGGTATGTTGGTGGAAACGGGTATCATCTCGATAATCGAGTCCAAGGCTCGCATCCGGCCAACCGTAATTTGCCGTTGCACGTACATAGTTAAGTTCATCTCCGCCACGTGGCCCGTGCTCTGTTGCCCAGATTTCATTGTTCTCCTGGTTAATGATCAAGCCTTGAATATTCCTGTGGCCGTAAGAGAATATTTCATTGGCTACGCTATCGTCATTCACATAGGGATTGTCGTCAGGAACCGTTCCGTCATCATTTAATCGAAGCAGCGTACCTGCATGGTCTGAATTATCCTGCGCTCGCGGAGGGTTTGCTCCGCGGTCGCCGATGCTAACGTACATATAGCCTTCGTTGTCCCAGGCAATTTTGGACCCGTAATGACGCCCCGGTGAAGAGTATCGATTCTGTTCAAAAATCTCTTCAATATCGATAAAATCGTTGCCGTCTAGGCGCCCTCTTACAACAGTGAGTGCAGTTTCATTATCTTCTCCCGCCTTGGAATATGTGAGGTAAATCCATCCGTTTTCTTCATAGTTCGGATGAACAGATACTTCCAGCATTCCTCCCTGGTTCACTGCTCTCACCTGAGGCGTACCATTTACCTGGGTTATATTACCGTTTTCAACAATATTCAGCCTGCCGGGCCTTTCGGTTACCAGCAATCTTCCATCCGGTAGAAATGCAAGTGCCCAAGGACGCTCGAGATCTCCGGCAACCTTCACTACTTTAATGTTGTGATATTCCGTACGCAGTTCGAGATCTTGCCATACGTCATCGTCTTGTACAGCTTCGCAACCAAATGCTACAACAGCTACCAAAACTGATAAAAACAAAAATTTAATGTGATTCATGATAGAGATCTATAGGGTTAGTTTAAAGTGCTTATAATTTTAACGATTTCCTGACTATCAGAAAGTTAAACAATGAAAAATAGTTCATACTTTATACTTTATCGCATAGCTAAAGAAATAGAGGGCTGTGCAGAACCGGTATTTTGTTCAAGGGCAAGGCCAGAAGAAGGTTGAAACCGCAGTCCCGATGCCTGGGGATGAGGATTTCTACCGACCGATAACGTAGCCATTGGGCAATATAGCGGTTCTGCACAGCCCTCTAAAAATTTCAAGAGAAATGATCTCTTACTGCAGAATTTTTGGTAACCAAAAAGTGCCATGAAGTTAACCAATTTGTTGGATTGCATATTGTGCAGTTCAACAAACACATACCGGCTTTGCCTCGTTGATGGATACCGCTATATGCATTGCCGGTATTGTGATGTAATTTTTTTGGACCCACGACAACGTCTTGATCCCGCAGTTGAAAAGTCACGGTATCTTACACATGAAAACGATCCGAAAGATCTGGCATACCAAAATTTTCTGAGACAACTCGTAGCACCACTTGAGAAGAAACTGCAGCCAAATAGTTATGGGCTCGACTTCGGTTCCGGTCCGGGCCCTGCACTGCATGTAATGTTCGAAGAAAAGGGTCACCGAATGAGTTTATATGATCCATTCTTTGCAGACAATCCTTCCGTTTTTGATTCGCAGTATGATTTCATCACATCAACAGAAACAGCCGAACACCTCTATCATCCCCGAGAAGAATTTGATAGGCTCTGGAGTTGCTTGAAACCCGGTGGCTTTTTAGGAATTATGACATTGTTTGTACCATCGATTGATGAGTTTCCTGACTGGTACTATCGTCGGGAGGATACCCACGTAACTTTTTATAGTCCAAAAACCTTTCAAGTACTGGCCGACCGCTGGGGTGCTGAATTGGAGCTGATTGGAGATCGTGTAGCCATTTTTCATAAACGACCGTAATTAACCTGCGTTCGGGATGAGAATTTGGAAAAAGTGTCTCCCCTGCTTCGTAAGAAGGGGCCGGGCCTGCCTTTGCCGAGACTTCGGCAGACAGGGGTGGTTAAAACACTTTGAGCAAGCCTCGAGTTAAAAAAATTAGCTCAATGGCCTGTTTCCCCAACGGGATCCCTGCGGGACAGCCACCCCTAAATCACTCCGCGGGAATCGCTACGCTCGGAGCCCCTCCTTACGCTGGAGGGGACTTTCTGGCTGCCAAATTCAAAGGTTGTATCTCAAACTCAGGTTAATCAGGTCAAAAATCAATCCACTGTTTCACCAAACAAAACCCCGCATGCAGCTATTTGCCCACCCCCTTTTACGGTTTTCTATGGCCAACGATTCTGATATCTTGCCACAGTTTAAATCAAATAATAAACTTTACGTATGAACGCAGATGATATCAGGGCTCTTCAGGCCCCCATTAAAGAACAATATAAAACAACCCCTGAATCTGCCGTCATCACCTTGAAGGCCCGTGGAACTATTGGTGAAGGCATCACATGCAAGGTTGACACCGGGAAGCAGATTGCTGAAGCAGGCCTTCACCCCGCTACCGGAGGCAATGGTAGTTCTCTATGTTCCGGCGACATGCTTCTGGAAGCCCTGGTTGCCTGTACTGGCGTAACTTTGAATGCCGTGGCCACGGCCATCGACCTGAAACTCTATGATGCGGAAGTTTCAGCTGAAGGTGATCTCGATTTTCGGGGTACGCTTGGCGTTTCAAAAGAAGCACCGGTAGGTTTTAAAATCATCAAACTGAACTACCATCTTGTCTCCGATGCGGATGAAGAGCAGATTGCTTCACTTCTCAAACTAACCGAACGCTATTGTGTTGTTTATCAGACACTGAAGGGCGGAGTGGATATTGAAATCTCACACACAGTTTCCGGCGGCTAAACAAAAACTGAATTTTTATTACTCAATGAAAAAATCGCGGAAAGGCTATCTCAATTCAAAAATTGTCCGGGCATTCACATTCTACACCATATCGCTTTGTGTGGTTGCCAGCGTCATAATCTGTATTCTTGCGATCTGGGAATTTGCAGACCCAAATGTATTCTGGCGGATGCTGGCCACCTTTTTTGTGATTGCTTTCGGCAGTGCGGTTTTCGCTATAGTAAACAACATCTTCGGAACAGTTGAATTAAGTGAGCCATCAGCCGATGATGAATCTTGATAGCAACCTTCATAAACTCGTATAAATGGCATGGAAACAAATGTAATTTATGAACTGATCGGTTACACAGCATCCGTTTTGGTGGCAATTTCGCTGATGATGAGTGCGATTGTTAAGCTCCGTATCGTAAATATGCTCGGTGCTGTAACGTTTACCCTTTACGGAATACTGATCGGTTCTATCCCCGTAGCCGCAATGAATGCATTCATTGTTTTTATAAACATTTTCTACCTGATCAAAATTTATCGCGACAAATCCTACTTTGAATTGATGCCTGCCGATAGTGACAGTAACTATCTAACGAAGTTTCTCGGCTATTACCGCGATAGCATCAAAACGTATCAGCCATCATTCTACTTCGGTAAAAATTATAACTTCTCTTTGTTTGTTTTGAATGAGATGGTTCCCGTTGGACTGCTGATGGGTGATCGTACAGACGACAAACTAAAACTGCATCTTGATTTTGTAATACCAAGCTATCGAGATTTTAAAGTTGGCAGCTATCTATTTCATGAGAATTTAAACTACTTCAGAGATAACGGAATCAAACTGATTACTACGGAACCGGGCTCCGATCAGCATAACACCTACCTTGAAAAAATGGGTTTCCGAATGGAGAATAGTTCATATTGCCTAAGTCTCGAACCAGTAAAACAATCTGTATGAAAAAAGTAAAAGGCAATATCATCGACCCCTTGAACAGAAATATCTATCCGGGTGAGATCCTGATTCAAAATGGTCGTATAAAGAAGATAGAGCGCATGAAGTCGGTACCCGATCACTACATTCTTCCCGGCTTTGTGGATTCACATATTCACATTGAGAGCTCGATGCTGGTTCCCTCCCGTTTCGCCAAACTTGCAGTGAAACACGGAACAGTTGCCACGGTTTCCGATCCTCATGAAATTGCAAACGTGTGCGGACTCGAAGGCGTAGAGTATATGATAAGTGACGGCAATCGAGTGCCGCTTAAATTCTATTTTGGAGCTCCTTCGTGCGTGCCGGCCACACAGTTTGAAACCGCCGGCGACATCCTGTCTGTAAAAGATATCGAACTGCTGCTGGACCGAGACAATATTCACTACCTTGCCGAAATGATGAACTGGCCCGGTGTGCTTGACAGGGATCCCGAAGTTATGGCAAAAATCAAAGCTGCACTTGATCGCGGCAAACCTGTTGATGGACACGCACCCGGGTTAAAAGGTGAAAAGGCGGCTCGCTATGCTTCCGCCGGCATATCCACCGATCATGAGTGTTTCACCAGAAAAGAAGCAGTCGATAAGCTGAATGAAGGAATGCTGATCGCCATTAGGGAAGGAAGCGCCGCTAAGAATTTTGATGCGCTAATTGATCTGCTTGCGGACTATCCCGGCAGAATCATGTTTTGTTCCGATGACAAACACCCCGACGACCTGCTTCGAAGCCATATCAACGAACTTGTGAGCAGAACCCTGAAGCGGGGCCATAAGCTGTTTGATACGCTTCATGCAGCTTGTGTTCTGCCGGTTCAGCACTACAATCTCAGCGTGGGATTGCTAGGTGAGGGCGACCCGGCTGATTTCATAGTTGTTGATCACCCCTCTGCAATGAACGTGCAGCAGACATGGATTGATGGGAAGATGGTTTTTGGCTCCGGGAAAGTACTGTTTGATGTTGATCCGCCTGAGCCAATCAACAAATTCAGTTCCCGGCTGATGAACCCGGACGATTTCAGGTTTATCTCAGGCAAGACTATTCAGAGCGTGATTGTTGCAAATGACGGAGAATTGATTACCGGCCGCGAGGAATTGGAACTGCCATCTGTAAACGGAGAACTTATAGCCGATCCCGAAAACGATGTGCTCAAAATAGCAGTGGTAAATCGATACAGGAGGGAGCCCCCTGCTGTTGGATTCATTAAATACTTTGGTATCAAAAACGGGGCCATCGCTTCCTCGGTTGCGCACGATTCTCATAATATCATTGCTGTGGGCTCATCAGATGAAGCGATTGCACAGGCAATAAATCTGATCATGCAAAATAACGGCGGCATTTCTGCGGTTCATGGCGCTAAAAAGGATGTATTGCCTCTGCCCGTTGCCGGAATTATGAGTACCGATGCCGGCGAAACCGTAGCGCTAGATTATGAAAGGCTCACACATATGTCGCGGGAAATGGGAAGTGAACTGAACGCCCCCTTTATGCTGATCTCCTTCATGGCGCTGCTGGTGATTCCATCCCTGAAAATGAGTGACAAGGGATTGTTCGACGGAGAGAAGTTTGAATTTGTTGAGCAGTAGGGATTCGGAAATATTCTTTATTTAATAAGTATCAAAGCAATACCTGGCCATATATGAAACTCAACCGGATACACTTGGAACTAAGGTTCACCGGCTAAATTTATAGCCAGCTTCAAATAAGGTCCAAGAATACTTTGCACATTCATTAAGCTAAGTCCATAAATAACTGCTCTCAACAATAACCTAAAATGTCGAGAAGACTTGGCCTTGAATTGATTGGCGGGAACAGGGTGACTGGAGGAGGACGAATTGAAAAATTTCATCAGCCGCTTGTAATTTTTCTAATGCCTTCGAACTATATCGGCCTTGAAATTTTTCCG
>SL_3KL_010_SEDDRAFT_10006632_pt1 | contig 10338 bp, 9 predicted proteins | sample SodLakKL_010_SED_2_FD_10381 | JGI IMG/M metagenome (IMG submission 10381)
TGATCAAGGCGACCAAGGTCGACGGCATCTACTCGGCCGACCCGGTCAAGGATGCCGATGCAACCCGCTACGATCACATCAGTTATGACGAGGTGATCGAGCAAAAGCTCGAAGTCATGGATACCAACGCGATCGTGCTGTGCCGCGACCAGTCCATGCCCATACGCATCGTCAACCTCAGTCACGCCGGTGAACTGGGGCGGGTCATTCAGGGCGAAAACGTCGGCACGCTGGTCAGCTGAACCCCCGCACGGCTACAATCTGCGACCGTATTCTCCCGCTTTCCGGCGCTGAACATACAAGAGGTGTTTCATGCTCGATGAAATCAAGAAGGATGCCGATACCCGCATGGGCAAGAGCATCGCCGCGCTCAAGACCGAACTGGCCAGGATCCGAACCGGCCGCGCGCACCCCAGCCTGCTCGAGCACGTGACCGTCGACTACTACGGTTCCGAAGTTCCGCTCAACCAGGCCGCCAACGTCAATATCGAGGACCCGCGCACCCTGAGCGTGGTGCCGTTCGACAAGTCCATGGTCGGCAAGATCGAGAAGGCCATCATGACCTCCGACCTCGGACTCAACCCGGCCACCTCCGGGGTCAATATCCGCGTACCGCTGCCGGCCCTGACCGAGGAACGCCGCCAGGAGCTCGCCAAGGTCGTTCATGCCGAAGGCGAGCAGGCCAAGATCGCCATCCGCAGTATCCGCCGCGACGCCAACAATCAGCTCAAGGACTTCCTCAAGGAAAAGGAACTGACCGAGGACGATGTCCGCCGCGGCGAAACGCTGATTCAGCAACTCACCGACAAGTACGTCGGCCAGGTTGATGAACTGGTGGAGACCAAGGAACAGGAGTTGATGGAAATCTGATCAGTGACCTCTCCCGCTTCACTGCCCGAACACGTCGCCATCATCATGGACGGCAACGGTCGCTGGGCGCTCCGTCAGGGGCGCCCGCGTACCGATGGGCATGAGGCCGGCAGTGATGCGCTCAAGCGCACCATAGAAACTGCTCTCAAGTACCGCATCCGCATCCTCACGGTTTACGCCTTCTCCAGCGAGAACTGGTCGCGCCCCAAAAGCGAAGTCCGCAAGCTGCTCGAACTGTTTCTGCGTGCCCTCAACCGCGAAGTGCGCGAACTCGACGAGCACGGCGTGCGCATTCGCTTCGTCGGCGACCGCAGCGCCTTCAACCCGGCGCTGCGCGACGGCATGGCACGGGCCGAGAAGCGCACCCGTGACAATTCCGCGCTGTTGCTCAATGTGGCCGTCAACTACGGCGGACACGCCGATATCGCCGGGGCCGCGCGTCGGCTGGCCGAAGCGGTCGCGCGCGACGAACTCGACAGCAAGCAGATCGATGCCGACCGCCTCGGTGCCGAACTGGCCCTTGGCGACCAGATCCCACCCGACCTGTTCATCCGCACCGGCGGCGAGATGCGATTGTCCAACTTCCTGCTATGGGAGCTGGCCTACACCGAGCTGTACTTCACCGAGGTGCTGTGGCCCGATTTCGACGGCGGGGATTTCGAAGCCGCACTGGACGATTACGCTCGACGGGAACGACGCTTCGGTGGGCTGGGCGAAGTAAAACATGCTTAGACAACGCGTCGTCACCGCGCTGATCCTGGCCATCGCCGGACTGGGCGCCCTGTTCCTCCTGCCTGCCCCCGCCTTCGCGACGGCTGCCGCCCTGTTGCTCGCCGGCTTCGGGGGCTGGGAGGCGGCACGCCTGGCGGGCCTGGACGTCAATGCCCAACGCGTCGCGGTGGCTTTGGTCCTGCTCGGCCTGTGCCTGTCGCTGTCATGGTGGCTGCCGCCGGCGGCCGCGCACTGGGCCCTGCTCCCGGCCTGCGCGGCCTGGCTGCTCAACATGGCCTGGCTCGCGCGCCCCGGCCTGGGCCGAAATGCCCGCGCTGCCGGCGTTGCCGGCAAACTGGTTATCCTCGCGGTCATCCTGGCCGGCGCCTGGCTATCCCTGTCCTGGCTGCAATCGAACTCGCCCTGGCTGGTGGTCATGCTGCTGATCCTGATCGCGGCAGCCGATACTTTCGCCTATTTCACCGGCCGTCACTTCGGCGGGCCGAAGCTGGCCCCGCGCATCAGTCCGGGCAAGACCCTGTCCGGTGCCGCCGGCGGTCTCATCGGCGCGACGGCACTGACCGCCCTGAGCGCATCCATCCTGCCCGACAGCCCATTCACTGCCGTCAGCGGCGCTCTCGTCGGCCTGGGGCTCGGGATGATCTCCATTGCCGGCGACCTGTTCATCAGCCTGCTCAAGCGCCAGCGTGAAATCAAGGACACTTCGAGTCTGCTACCCGGGCACGGCGGGGTACTCGACCGGTTCGACAGTCTGACTGCCGCCCTTCCGTTTTTCGCCCTGGCGGCCATGCTCTGGGGGCAATGATTCACTCCCACCTTCGCGTTGTCCGTCCCTCAGCGGTTACAATAGAAGGTTGGCCCGATGGGAATTCGGGCCGCTTACCTGGAGTCTGAAAGTCAACATGCTGGATATTCTCGGACCCATTGTCTGGCTGGTGGTCGCCCTCGGCATCCTGATCACCTTTCACGAGTTCGGCCACTTCTGGGTCGCACGGCGCTGTGGTGTGCGCGTTTTGCGCTTCTCGGTCGGCTTCGGCCCGGCCGTGTGGTCGCGCACGGCAAGTGACGGCACCGAGTACCGGGTCGCCGCCGTGCCGCTGGGCGGCTACGTCAAGATGCTCGACGAGCGCGAAGCGCCGGTCCCCCCGGAGGAGCGGGAGCAAGCATTCAACAACAAGCCGGTGGGACAGCGCATCGCCATCGTCGCCGCCGGCCCGGTATTCAACCTGATCTTTGCCGTCGCCGCGTTCTGGCTGATGTTCGTCATCGGCACCCCGGAAATGCGCCCGGTGATTGGCGACACCTCGGGCATCGCGGCCGAGGCCGGCCTTGAGGAACACGACATGATCATGCGGGTCGGCAACCGCGACACGCAGACCTGGACTCACGCGCTGCTTGGCCTGATACCGCCGGCACTCGATCGCCAGCCCGTGCGCGTCGAGCTCGAGCGCCCCGACGGCCTGCGCCGGGAAACCACCCTGGCGCTGGACCGGCTCGGCCCCGAATTTGACGAGGAACGCACTCTTGAACTGGTCGGGATCACGCGCTGGCAGCCCGATCTGCCGGCACGGATCGGAGAGGTCGGGGAGGACTCACCCGCGGCACGGGCGGGCATCGAGCCGGGCGACCGCGTCCGGGCCATCAACGACGACCCCGTGGAGAGCTGGCGCGACATCGCCCGGCTGGTCCCCGAACACGGCCTGGACGAGGCGGGGCAACCCCGGGAAATGCGGATCGAACTCGAACAAGCTGGCCGCACCCGGCACATCACGATCGCCCCGGAAATCAGCAGCGGCCGGCCGGTGATCGGGGTACAGGCCGCCGAGCCCGATGCCCAGACCCAGGCCCTGATGGAACGTGCATTCACCATCCTGCGGCACGACCCGGCCAGCGCCGTGGGCGAGGCGGTGGGAGAAACCTGGCGACTGACCACGGCCACGCTCGGCATTCTGGGCCGCATGATCACCGGCAAGGCCAGCCTGTCGAACATTGCCGGCCCCATCACCATCGCGCGGATGGCGCATTCATCGGCTCTGCTGGGCTTTTCCAGGTTTCTGTTCTTTCTCGGCCTGATCAGCCTGTCGCTGGCCATTATCAACCTGCTGCCGATTCCGATGCTGGATGGCGGGCACCTGATGTATTACCTTGTGGAGATCATCAAGGGGTCCCCGGTATCGCAACAGACCCAGATTGCCGGCCAGTACATCGGCCTGCTGCTGGTCATCGCCCTGATGAGTCTGGCCATATTTAACGACATCTTACGACTGATCACCTAAACTGCGGCACTTGGCCGGCCGCCCGACAATACAAAACCAGAAGTTCTCTTTATATATGAAACGACTGTTTCTCCTGTTACTGCTGCTCGCCGCCTTTGCCCCCGTCCACGGCGATACCTTTCGCATTGCCGACATTCGTGTCGACGGCCTGCAACGAATCTCCGAGGGCAACGTCTTCAGCTTCATTCCGATCGAAGTGGGCGACACACTGACGCCGTCGCTGTCGCGCAGCACCATTCGCGACCTGTACCGAACCGGATTCTTCGACGACGTTTCCCTCGCCCGCGACGGCGATGTGCTGGTCATCAGCGTGTCCGAGAGACCGGCCATCACCAGCATCGAGATCGACGGCAACCGACAGATCTCAACCGAGGATCTGATGCCGGCGCTGGCCGCCATCGGGATCGCCGAGGGCGAGATCTTCAACCAGCTCGAGCTTGACCGCGTGCGCAATGAGCTCATTCAGCAGTATTTCAGCCGCGGTCACTACGGGGTGGACGTGGAAACCACGGCCGAACGCCTGGCGCGCAACCGGGTCCGGCTGAGCATCCAGGTCAACGAGGGCCGCCAGGCCCGCATCCGCCACATCAACATCGTCGGCAACGAGACCTTTACCGACAAGGAGCTGCGCGATGACTTCGAGTCGCACACCACGCGTGGACTGATGTTCTGGCGCGGGCGCAACCAGTACACGCGAGAGAAGCTGTCCGGCGACCTCGAGGTGCTGCGCGCCTACTACCTCGACCGCGGCTACATGGACTTCTCGATCGAGTCGACCCAGGTGTCGATCAGCCCCGACAAGGAAGACATCTTCATCACCGCCAACGTCCGCGAGGGCGAGGTCTACACCGTCAGCGACGTGCAGCTGACCGGTGACCTGGTGTTGCCGGACTCGACCCTGCGGCGCCTCATCACGGTAGAAGCAGGCGAGACCTTTTCGCGCCGCAAGCTCGAGCAGAGCATCGACAACATCACCGCGGTTCTGGCCAACATCGGCTATGCCTTCGCCAACGTCAACCCGGTGCCGACCATCGACCGGGAGACACGAGAGGCAGAAATCAACTTCTTCGTCGAACCGGGCAAGCGCGTCTACGTGCGCCGCATCGAGTTCCGCGGCAACGTGCAGACCAAGGACGAGGTCCTCCGACGCGAGATGCGCCAGTTCGAGGGCGCCTGGTTCTCCCAGGCCGCGGTCGATCGCTCCCGAATCCGCATCCAGCGGCTGGGCTTTTTCGACAACGTCGATATCGAGACACCGCAGGTCGAGGGTTCGGAAGACCAGATCGACATCATCGTCAACGTCGAGGAGCTCCCCTCCGGCAGCTTCCAGATCGGCCTGGGCTATTCGCAGTTGCAGGGCATCATCGCCTCGATGTCAATCGAGCAGAACAACTTCCTCGGCAGCGGCCGCCAGGTCGGATTGTCGGTCAGCCGTTCGAGAATCCTGACCCAGGTCGGCGTCAACTACACCAACCCCTACTACACCGATGACGGCGTCTCGCGCGGCTTCTTCGCCCGCTATACCGAATTCGATCAGGGCGGGGCCAACATTTCGGCCTTCAATACCAGCCAGGCCGCCGGTGGCGTCAATTACGGCTTCCCGGTGACCGAGATCGATTTCGTTCGGATGGGCGCATCGGCCTCGCGCGTGGACATCAACCTGCCACGGCAGTTCGTGCCGGTTGATCCCGACGACCCCGACGGCCCGCAGGAACTCAGGATGCCGGCCAGCCGGCCGCTTGGCATTTCCCTGGACGAAGACGGCGATGGCTTCCTGTCGCGCGACGAGCGCCGCGTCACCACCTATCGCATCGACGGCATGTGGTCGCGTGACAGCCGCAACCATTTCCTCAATCCCACGCGTGGCACGCTACACCGCCTTGGCGCCGAACTGGCACTGCCCGGAAGCTCGCGCGAGTTCTACAAGGTCAATTACCGCTTCCGCAAGTACTGGCCGATCAGCGATCGCATGGCTTTCAGCGTGCGCGGTGACGTGGCCTACGGCGACGCCTACGACAATTGGGACGACGAGCTCGACATCGAGGAGATCGAACCGGAACGCAGCCCGCTGGCGCGCACCGAGTGCCAGCTCGACGAAATCGTCACCGCAGACCGGGGCCTGCCGTTCTACGAGCACTTCTACGGTGGTGGTGTGCGCGACATTCGCGGTTTCAACGACAACACGCTTGGCCCCAAGGACCAGTTCTGTCGTTCGATCGGTGGCGACTTCAAGGTGTCCGGCGGCGTCGAGCTGGCCTTCCCGCTGCCGTTCGGCGACCTGACCGGCACGCGCCTGGCCTGGTTCGTGGACGTCGGCAACGTCTATCGCGACTTCGACCATTTCGATGCCGACCTGCTGCGTGCCTCGACCGGTATCTCGCTGACCTGGCAAGCGCCGGTCGGTCCGATTATCATCAACCTTGCGACCCCGCTGAAAAAACGCGACGGGGACGACACGCAGGTACTGCAGTTCGCCTTCGGATCAACGTTCTGACCAAGTTCGAACAGAGGCTGGAGATGACAGGATCCGGCATGGAACGACACCGCCAAGACGGCAACACCGCGCCTCGCCTGGTCAGGGCGACGGTCGCGGCGGTCGTGCTGTGTTGCCTGCTGGTCCCCGTCACCCTGGCCGAGGGCATTCGTATCGGCTATGTCGACATGAAGCGACTGTTCGACACCATGCCGCAATTGGTCGCCGCTCGCGAGGAGCTCGACCGTGAGTTCCGGCCGCGCAACGAGGCATTGCTGGCCGACGAGGCGCGCCTGGAGCGGATGCGCCAGGAACTGGCCGATGAACCACTGGTCGGGGAACAGGAACGCCTGCAGCGGGAACGCGAGATCAACAACATGCGTCGCTCCATCGAGCGACGGCGAGAGGACATGGTCGAGGAGATTCGCTTCCGCACCAATGCCAAGACCGAGGCATTGCGTGACACTATCGATGTCGCCGTGCGCGAGATCGCGCGCGAGAACGACTACGACCTGGTGCTCAGCAACCCGGTAGCCTACGCCTCCGACAGTGTCGATATTACGGACCAGGTGCTCGAATGGCTGGAAGCGGACTATCAATCAAGCGACAATCATCGCAATCCCTGAAAGCCCCGACACCTGGAGTTCGACGTCATCCATGCCTGCCTACTCACTAGGACAACTCGCCCGGCAGTTCGACCTGGCGGTTCACGGCGATCCGGAAAAGCGAGTCAGCGGACTCGCCACGCTGGCCGCTGCCGGTCCGCAGGACCTGGGCTTTCTGGCCAACGCGGCCTACGCACGCCAGCTTGGTGATTGCCGGGCGGGCGCCCTGATCCTGGCCGAGAACATGGTCGAGCGCTGGCCGGGCAGCGCGCTGGTCACGCCCAACCCCTATGCCGCCTGGGCGCGCATCGCGGAACTGATGAATCCGCGCACCGCGGTCCCCGCCGGCATTCACGCCAGCGCCTGGGTGGATCCGAGTGCCGAAATCGATTCGACCGCAGCCATCGGTCCGCAATGCAGCATCGCGGCGGGCTGCCGTATCGGCGCGGGCGTGGAAATCGGCCCGGGCTGCGTCGTTGAGGCAGGAGCCGTCATCGGCGATCAATCGCGCCTGGCCGGGCGCGTGTTCATCGGCGAGAACGTTCACCTCGGCCAGCGCGTGCTGGTGCATCCGGGGGCCGTGATCGGGGCCGACGGCTTTGGCCTGGCGCTGGACCGGGGCCAGTGGCTGAAAGTGCCCCAGATGGGCAGCGTGCGAATCGGCGACGACTGCGAGATTGGTGCCAACACCACCATCGACCGTGGCGCGATCGAAGACACGGTGCTCGAGGAAGACGTGCGACTCGATAACCAGGTGCAGGTCGCCCACAATGTTCACATCGGCGCCCATACCGCAATCGCCGGCTGCGTTGGCATCGCCGGCTCGACCCGCATCGGACGCTACTGCATGATTGCCGGTGCCTGCGGGATCGGCGGCCACCTGACCATCTGTGACCAGGTCGTCGTGACCGCCATGAGTACCGTCCTGGACTCGATCGACAAGCCCGGCGAATACGGTTCGGGCATCCCCGCGCGGCCACATGCGCGCTGGAAACGAATCCTGGTGCGCCTGGCCCAGCTCGACGACTGGGCCCGGCGCCTGCGCAGACTTGAAAACAGACAATAAACGCTCGGAAAAAAATCACATGACCACACAAAACGAAGTCGACATCGAGAAGGTTCTCGAACTGCTGCCGCATCGTTATCCCTTTCTGCTCGTCGACCGGGTGCTCGAGTGTTCGCTCGATGACCCACCCTCGATTCGCGCACTCAAGAACGTCACCATCAACGAGCCGTTCTTCCAGGGCCATTTCCCGGGCCACCCGGTGATGCCGGGTGTACTGATCCTGGAGGCCATGGCCCAGGCCGCCGGCTGTCTTGCCCACATGGCCCGGGAGGCCAATGGCGAGAAGAGCCAGCTCTATTACCTCGTCAAGATCGACAAGGCACGATTCAATCGTGTCGTCGTGCCCGGCGATCAACTCGTCTTCGAGGTGCAGCAGAAACGACTGATGCGAAACATGGGACTGTACCAAGCCACCGCGCTGGTCGACGGCGAGACGGCCTCGAGCGCAGAGTTGCTGTGTGCCGCCCGCCCCGATCCGACGCCATGATTCACTCGACCGCCATCATCGAAGACGGGGCCCGGCTCGGCAACAACGTGTCGGTCGGCGCCTACAGCATCATCGGGAGCGATGTCGAAATCGGCGACGACTGCTGGATCGGTCCGCACGTGGTCATCAGCGGACGCACCCGTCTGGGGTCGAACAATCACATCTTCCAGTTCGCCTCCATCGGCGAGGCGCCTCAGGACAAGAAGTATGCGGGCGAGGACACGGCCCTGGAGATCGGCTCGGACAACACCATCCGCGAGTACGTCACCATCAACCGCGGCACGGCCAGCGGCGGCGGCATCACCCGGNTCGGGGACGACAACCTTTTCATGGCCTACAGCCATATTGCCCACGACTGCCAGGTCGGCTCTCATATCGTCGGCGCCAACGGCGCCACGCTGGCCGGCCACGTCGAAGTGGGCGACTGGGTGATCTTTGCCGGCTTCTCCGGTGCGCACCAGTTCTGCCGCATCGGCGCCCATGCCTTCCTCGGCATGTACGGCGGCGTCAACCAGGATGTGCCCGCTTACGTCATGGTCTCCGGACAGCCCCCGCGACCGCGCGGCATCAATGCCGAGGGCCTGAAGCGACGCGGCTTCGACAAGGACCAGATTCGCAACATCCGCGAAGCCTACCGCACCATCTATCGACTGGGCCTGAGCCGGGACGAAGCGATCGAGCGCCTGCAGGAACGCGTGGCAGAGCAGCCCGAAATCCAGCCAATGATCGATTCGATCCTGACCAGTCAGCGCGGCTTGCTTCGCTGAATCACGCGCATGACTGACCGCCCCCCACGCCTGGTGCTGACCGCCGGGGAATCCTCCGGTGACCAGCTCGGGGCAGACCTCGCCCGTCATCTGAAGCAACAGCAGCCCGGCATCGAACTGGCCGGCATTGCCGGACCGGCCATGCAGGCGGCCGGCGTGGAGGCCTGGTACGATCTCGACGTCCTCGGGGTGATGGGACTGACCGAAGTGCTGTCACACCTGCCACGGCTGTTTCGACTGCGGCGCGAACTGCGCGAACGGACACTGGCCTGGCAGCCGGATGCCTTCGTCGGTGTCGATGCCCCTGATTTCAATCTCGGACTGGCCAGGCAACTGCGCAAGTGCGGGTTGAAGACCGTTCACTATGTCTCTCCCACAGTGTGGGCCTGGCGTGCAGGACGCACCCGCGGCGTCGCTCGCTCGGTGGACCTCCTGCTGGCGCTGTTCCCGTTCGAACCCGAACTGTATGCGCCTTTCGGACTCGACACCCGCTTTGTTGGTCACCCGGTGGCCGACCAGCTGGCCGACCGGCCCAGCCGGGAGTCGGCACGTGAACAACTCGGTCTGGACCCGGACGATACGGTCGTAGCCCTGCTGCCCGGCAGTCGCTCGAGCGAAATCGACCGACATGCCGCATTGCTCGCCGACACCGCTGAGTGGATTCATGAGCGGCGCGAGTCGGTCCGCATCCTGGCATTACTGGCCGACCGCCGCCAGGAGCAACGGCTGCGCGAGCTCGGCGGCAGCGGCCTCGAACGCGCAGGTGTCGAGATCGTCTGCGAAAAGACGCGAACCGGCCTGATTGCCGCCGATGCCGCCTGTGTTGCTTCCGGCACTGCCACGCTGGAGGGATTCCTGCTCGAATGCCCCCTGGTTGCCTACTACCGTCTCGCACCCGCCAGTTACTGGCTCATCCGGGGCTTGAGGCTGATCCGCTCGCGGTATATCGCCATGCCCAATATCCTGCACGGCGACGAAATCATCCCGGAGTTCGTGCAGCAGCATGCCAGCGCCGGGAATCTCGGCCAGGCCGCTCTGGACTGGCTCGACAATCCCGCCCGC
>SL_3KL_010_SEDDRAFT_10006633_pt1 | contig 10338 bp, 9 predicted proteins | sample SodLakKL_010_SED_2_FD_10381 | JGI IMG/M metagenome (IMG submission 10381)
CGCAAGTGCATTCACAAACAATGCAAATGTAATGATGCTGTAGCTTTGCAGGCCTTTCCAGAATGGGTTTTTATCTTTTATCATGTGTTTGTAATTTATTATGTGTTTGATATTCTGTGTTGTGAAAATTTACCTAAGATAAGGACTTGATGTTAGAGGTTGGATATTAGATTTTCTTTTTTCTTACCTCTGATCTCAGAAATCCTGCACCGCTGTAGTTATAAGTCTTGTGTTCTTTGTGTTCTTTGTGCCTTTGTGGTTGTTTTTTTTACCACAAAGACACTAAGGTCACAAAGAAAAAAATCAATCCCAGTTATCAAACCATTGATCCAGGTCGCGCCGCTCTTTTTTCGTGGGACGCCCTGTTCCGTGCGGACGAAATCCTGTCCTTTTTTTGATCAGTTCAAGTGTTTTATAGTCTTCTTCGGGTGTCATATCTTCCATATATTCACTAACAAGCTTTGCACCGACACGGTTTTTCAGCAGCGCTTTTACCTTCAGAATGCGATTTATGGGTCCCCAGTGCACTTGAATGATCATGTCGGGTTGTACTTCACGAGAAGGTTTTACCGGTTGGTCGTCGACTTTTACCTTACCTGTTCGGCAGGCTTGTGAGGCCTGGCTTCGTGTTTTGAAAACCCTTACGGCCCAAAGCCATTTGTCAATTCTGGGTGCATCTTCACTCATCATCTGATTCACTTTTTCCTGCAATATACTTTCATCGGTACGCCTGAAAAATCCCATTTCGAACGAATCTGGTTCTCTAGAAAACGCATGTAAGGTTCTTTTACATATTGTGGAAGGTTGCAAAAGAATGCAAATGAGGGGTAGTGAGTGGGTAGCTGGGTCACATATTTAATTTTAATGTATTTCCCCTTTGTTGATGGCGGCGGATTCTTTTGGATAATCGGAAGCATTACATCATTCAGCTTTGCTGTTTGGATTTTGCGTTTTCTGTTATGAAACACGGCAACAGCTGTCTCGATTGCTTTAAAGATCCTTTGTTTTTGCGGAACGGAGGTGAATATCACCGGCACATCTGTAAACGGAGCAATGCGCTCCCTGATCTGCTGCTCATAACTTTTTGCACTATTGTGATCTTTTTCCTCGACCAAATCCCACTTGTTGACCAGGATCACGACCCCTTTGTTATTCCTGGCTGCCAGCGAGAAGATATTGAGATCCTGTGACTCAAAAGGGGTGGTTGCATCCACCAGCAAGATGCAGACATCGGCCAGCTCAATTGCTCGCACAGAGCGCATCACTGAGTAAAACTCGATGTTTTCCTGCACTTTCCCCTTTTTTCGCAGACCGGCAGTGTCAACAAGATAGAAATCGAGGCCAAACTGATTGTAATGTGTATAGATTGAATCCCTGGTGGTTCCTGGAATGTCGGTCACGATGTTGCGTTCCTCTCCGAGCAATGCATTCACCAGGCTTGATTTACCCACATTGGGTCTACCCACTACCGCGAACTTTGGGATGTCGGGCTCTAGTTCCTCTTCCTCTTTTTGCTTAAATTTTGTAACAGCGACATCCAGCAGATCACCTGTGCCACTACCATTGATGGAAGAAACCGGAAATACCTCTTCCACACCAAGTGCATAAAAAACAGAGGAATCATTCATCAGGCGCGAATTGTCCGCCTTATTGGCAACAAGCAGATAGGGCTTTCCCTTTCGCCTCAGCAGATCGGCCATCACCTCATCCATCGGTGTGATGCCTTCCATCGCATCCACCATAAAGAGGACGACATCCGCCTCTTCGATCGCTATTTGGACCTGTTCGCGGATCTGGAGTTCAAAAACATCATCAGAGTCCTTAATGTATCCACCGGTATCGATCACGCTGAAGGTGATGCCATTCCAGTCTGATTTTCCATAGTGACGATCACGTGTAACCCCTGCAGTTGGGTCAACAATGGCCATGCGCCGTTTTGTCAGTCTGTTGAAAAGGGTTGATTTTCCAACATTCGGACGCCCTACGAGTGCTAATATATTCGACATAAAAATTATTTTTCAAGGTTATTTGATCTTCACGGGTGAAATTTAGCCCGTACTCCTGATTGCTTCTACCGGATCGAGACGAGCAGCGCTCCATGCCGGTATGAATCCGGATAAAAGGCCTATTATCGCAGATACATTGATGCCGAGCAGGATGTTTGATGCACTCAGCATAAAATCAATGTCAAAAATATTGGCCACAATGGTTGTGCCCGTAAAAACAAGCAGCAAGCCAACTAAGCCTCCCATCAGGCTCAGCATGACCGATTCAAAAAGAAACTGCCAGAGGATGAAGTAATTTTTCGCGCCAAGCGCTTTTTGAATGCCAATGATGCTGGTTCGTTCACGTACCGAAACAAACATGATGTTGGCAATTCCAAATCCTCCAACCAGGATGGAGAATCCACCAATGATCCATCCAGCCATTTTGATAATGGCAAACAAGCCGTCAAACCCTTCCGATAACAAACTTGTCTCGTTTAATGCAAAATTATTGTCGGCTGCAGGTGGCAGTCGCCGTATGGCGCGCATCACACCTGTCAGATCATCGATCAGCTCCTGGTTGCTGATCCCCGGTTTACCTCGTGCCATGATGAATGGGTTGAAGCGCTCCCGGTTCACATCAACAAATTGACTAAGATAACCAACTGGCATGGCCAGAACATCGTCGTGACTATCGCCAAAGCCACCCATCCCTTCTTTTTCAAAAATTCCGATTACAACGGCATTATGGCCAAAGACCTTAACGGTCCGGCCAATTGGATCGATGTTTGGGAAAAGGTTTTCCGCCAAATCGGAGCCCAGTACAACAACATTTCTTCCGGTTGCCGATTCCATGGCCGAAAAAAAACGCCCATCCTCCATGTCAAAGTTTCTCACCTGGTCATAATCGGCCGAAACACCCATGATTGTTACGTTATCAATGCTGGTGCTGAGGTATTCAACACGTCTCGACAGCGATGCAACAAAAGCAGCAGCCTCTACGCTACCTGCCCTGCGCTGAACCTCTTCAAGCTCGCGAATGTTTGGTACCGGCCTCCCCATGTAGTCCCACCAGTGATATTGGCCATCAAATCCTCCCCATGGCCATTTCTGGATGTAAACAACCTGATCACCCAAAGCAGCAATGCTTCCACGGATCTGCCTTTCCAGCGAATCGACAATGGAAAAAACAGAAATGATGGCAAAAATCCCAATGGTGATACCCAAAAGGGTCAGCACGGTGCGCAACTTGTTTGCAATTACTGAGTTTATTGCAAACAAGACACTCTCCCTGAGTAATTTGATGATTAATATTATTGAGGCCATCCTTATGGTTCTCTATTGTCTGTTGTAAGAACCGGGAATGCGCTGATAATCCCAGTCCGTATGATCAGTAAAACAAAACGCTAAATTAATCAATTATGTATTATGTTAAGAGGTTTATTGCAACTAATTGATGATCAAAATCATGATAATAATTCGCAAGAAACAGGCGAATTTTATTAATTTTGATGCCCAATGTAAATGTTGAACTATGCAGGTTCCGGTTAGCGATGTACTTAAAAAGTATTTTCCCGAAGCAGCAGTCGAACCTGTAGAGCGGATTCTGAAAGAGAACCGGATATTGCTGATCATTACCCGCGACAGAATAACCAAGCTTGGAGATTTTAAAGCTTGTACAAAAAGCCAACCCCATCGTATTTCGGTGAATGGAAACCTGAATCCCTATGCTGCTTTACTCGTATTTCTTCACGAGTTTGCCCATTTAACCTTATATGAGCTGGCCGGAAGGGTGCATCCGCCACACGGGAAAGCATGGAAACATCGCTATGGGGAACTGATTCGGTACGCTGTCAGCCTGGGGATGTTTCCCGAAGCCTTAAAAGAGCCGCTGCATGCCTATTCATTCAATGTGCGTGCCTCCGGCCTGGCAGACCCCCATCTGACAAAAATGCTCCGAAAATATGACCGGACTGACATTTCCCGGGAATGGATGTATCTTGATGAATTGCAAGACCAGCCTGTTTTTCAAACAAAAAATGGCAGGGTGTTTGAAAAAGGGGAGAAGTTACGCAGTCGTTACCGCTGCACCTGTCTGCACAGCAAACGCAAATACCTGGTCAGCGGCATGTCGCTTGTTAAGCCATTTTCTAAACGACTCAACAACTAAACGACTCAACAACTAAACGACTCAACAACTAAACTATTATATACAGATGAATAACAGCAACAATTATGTAGTGATCATGGCCGGGGGGGTAGGAGAGCGCTTTTGGCCAATGAGCAGGGAAACGCGACCCAAGCAGTTTATTGACATACTCGGCACCGGCAAGACGCTTTTGCGCCAAACCTACGAGCGGTTTTTGCGTGTTTGTGATTCCAAAAATATTTTTATCGTGACCAATAAAAAATACCGCGAATTGGTCCGCACGCAAATTCCTGAGCTGGATTCCGCGAATCTGATATGTGAACCTGCCAGGAAGAATACGGCACCATGCATTGCCTATGCCTGTTATAAAATTTATGACATGAACCCCAATGCCAATGTTGTCGTAGCACCCTCTGATCATATCATTCTGAAGGAGGAAGAGTTTTCTGACATTATCAGTGCGGCATTGCATGTTGCAGCCAAAGAGAATCGGCTGTTTACACTTGGCATTACACCCAGCAGACCCGATACAGGCTACGGTTACATACAGTTTGATGATGACTCAAGCTTCCCTGAAGATCAACGCCTGAAAAAAGTAAAGACATTTACTGAGAAACCCGACCTTGCCCTCGCGAAATCTTTTCTTGACAGTGGCGATTTTCTCTGGAACAGCGGGATCTTTATCTGGTCGTGTGATGCCATCATCAGTGCATTTGAGAAGTACCAGCCGGAGATCAGCTTCATCTTCCGTGAAGCATTGGGCAAGTATAACACCCCCGACGAACAAGGCTATATGGACATAGCCTATACAACATGCAAAAGTATTTCCATAGATTATGCCATTATGGAAAATGCAGACAATGTGTTTGTCTTTGTATCTGATGTGGGATGGTCCGACCTTGGTACGTGGGGCTCACTCTTTGACGCCCGACCAAAAGATCAAAACAACAATGCTGTAATGGGAAAGGAGGTGATGCTTTACGATAGCTCTGATTGCATTATTAACGTTCCCAACGATAAACTCGTTGTGATACAAGGGCTGAATGGGTACATCGTTGCCGAGTCTGACAATGCCATGCTCATCTGCCATAAATCGCAGGAACAACAGATTCGCAAGTTTGTTAATGATATCAGATTGAAGAAAAAGTGATATTTCGGTGCACAGGTCAAGCCCTGTGCCTACAATTGGATTATCCCATACTTAATCTTAATCTTAACCTTAACCTTAATCTTATGAAGTCCTTACTGTTTACACTTTTACTTATCTTAATGATTTTCCGGGTTCCTGTCCGGGCCGATGAGGGGATGTGGCTCCCTTTCCTGATTGATGACAAGCTTTATGCCGAGATGGACAGGATGGGTCTGAACCTGAGTCCTGAAGAGATATTTAGCTTTACAGAGCCAAGCATCAAGGATGCAATTGTAAGCTTTGGCGGCTTTTGTACCGGAGAGATGATCTCCGATCAGGGTCTGGTATTAACCAACCACCATTGCGGTTATGGAAGAATTCAAGCCCATAGCTCGGTAGAAAACGATTTGCTGACCAATGGTTTCTGGGCGATGACGCGGGAGGAAGAGCTGCCCAATGAAGGCCTGTTTGTTCGGTTCCTTGTTCAGGTTGAAGAGGTTACCGATGAGATTAAGGCGCTTCTGTCACCCGATATGACTGAGGAGGAACGCAATGAGGCGATCCGTGAAAAAAGTGCAAAACTGACTGAAGCAGCAACTGAGGGTACACATTACTCTGCCAATGTCCGTTCTATGTTTGCCGGTAATTATTTCTATCTCTTTATTTATGAAACTTTTAATGATGTCAGATTGGTTGGTGCACCTCCGAACGCGATAGGTGCTTTTGGTGGAGACACTGATAACTGGGAGTGGCCGCGCCATACCGGAGACTTTGCTTTGTTCCGTGTGTATACGGCTCCTGACGGCACACCTGCAGAATATGACCCCGAAAACATTCCCCTCCGTCCGCGTCATCACTTGCCCATATCCATCAGAGGGGTTCAGGAAAACGACTTTGCGATGGTTCTTGGTTACAGTGGAAGGACCGAACGCTACCTGACCTCCTTTGGTATCGATTACCGTCTGGAGAACATGTACCCTGTGCGCATCGACATAAGGCGAAAAAAGCTTGACATTATTGAGGAGGCAATGGCCGCCAGCGATGAGATACGAATAAAGTACGCTTCAAAACACTCTGGAATTGCCAATTACTGGAAAAATTTCATAGGAATGAGTGAATCGCTGCAAAGACTTAATGTAGCAGACTCCAAAAGGGAACTGGAAGCGGAATTCATGGCCTGGGCAAAGGCAAATCCGCAGCGTGAGGAGATTTACGGCAATGTAATTAACGATTTTAAAGCTGTTTACGATGGTTTGCAAAAGTTCAACGGCCAAAATTATGTTTTCATTGAGGCCATGATCACAGGACCAGATGTTGTTCGGGTCGCCAATGCCTTCACCGGTCTGAATGAGCTGCTTCAAGATGAATTAAATGAAGAGGAGATAGCCTCCCAGGCGCAACGCCTGCTGGGAATAGTTGAACGTTTCTACAGAAATTATGATGCCGGTGTGGATGAAGCACTTTGGGCTGCCATGTTCCGGATCTATCATGAAAGTGTACCATTGGAAATGCTCCCCGATTTTTTCAAAACCATCGAGAATGACTTTGGCAATGACTTTGATGCGTATGCCAGATATGTATATGCCACCAGCATCTTTACCGATCCTGACAGGTTAACGGCATTTCTTCAACAATCAGAAGCTGGAGTACTTGATCATGATCCTGTTTTTGTTGCTGTAACATCACTTTACCAGAGCTTCAATGCACTCAATGAAGAGATAGCCGTATACAATACGAAACTGCAAAGGGCAGAACGCTATTTTCTCAGGGGTTTGCTGGCGATGAAACCAGACGCCCTGCTGTATCCCGATGCTAACGGAACCATGCGTTTCACTTATGGGACGGTTAATGGCTATCATCCGAGAGATGCGGTTTACTACGATTATCAAACCACACTAACCGGTGTAATGGAAAAGGAAGATCCTGGCCACCATGAGTTCGTAGTGCCGGATAAGCTGAAGGAGTTATATTTAAATAAGGACTTTGGAAAATATGCCTACAACAATAACATGGTCGTCAATTTCATTACGAATAACGACATTACAGGCGGAAACTCCGGAAGTCCGGTTATTAATGCCGATGGCCACCTGATTGGGGTTGCCTTTGATGCCAACTGGGAGGGGATGAGCGGCGATATCCTCTTTGAGCATGATTTGCAGAAATGCATCTCCGTAGATGCCCGCTATATTCTCTTTATCATCGACAAATTTGCCGGCGCCGGCCACCTCATTGAGGAGATGACGATCGTGGATTAAGGAAAATTTGTAGATGTGCAGATGTGCAAATGTGTAGATTAGCAGATTAGCAAATGTGAATATGTTATGATTACAGAAATGAAAAAGATCAAGCAAATAACGATTTACCGAAAAAGCATTGATGGCTCAGCGGCTGATGATGATAAAGGCATTCTGATGTCGAAAGAGGTGTTTCACCCCGATTTTGACAAGCCGGTTTTGCAGGAGCAGTATGGTGTGGATGGCAACCTGGAACAATCCACCGAATTTGAATATGATGATAAAGGTTTTTTGATTCGGCAAACCCTGAAAGAGGCGGATGGCATGGTTACCGAGGAGAAAAGCTTTGAGCCGGATGAGAATCGGCACATAGCCCGTGAATACCTTCATTACGCGGATGGTTCGCGTGATACGATCAACTACAGCTACGATGAAGATGGCAATGTGGTGAGAAAGGAAACTGTGGATGCAGATGGTGACGTGGAAGAAATAGCAGAGATGGCCTACCAGGATGGTCAACTGGTACATCACCTTGTAAAAGACAGTGATGGGGAGATCATTGAGGAGCATCGGTTTGTTTATGAAGGTGATTTACCCCTGGAAGTTTTTCATTTTGATGAGATGGCAGGCAGTGGTCAGAAACGGGTTTATTCGTATGATGATGCCGGCAATCGTGAATCGGTTTTGGTTTATGATGACTCAGACAACCTGGTTGAACGCGTTTTGTTTGAAAACGATGACCAGGGGCGTCCTGTTATGATTGTTGAAGAAAACAGGAAAAAGAAAAACACAATTAAATTGCAATACGAAAAACATGGAAATGTTGGTTTTCAGGAAGAATTTGACCTGAAGGGCAATCTAGTTAGTCGCATCGAGCGAAAATACAATGATGATGGTCTGCTGCTGGAGAGTAAAATTGAGGCGGTGATCCCTTCCATGGGCACCACCCACAGCTATATTGTTACGCAGGAGTATGATTTTTATTGATTGTTAATTATGTGTAAGGATTTCTCTTTGCGTTTTTTGCGTATGGTTTTTGGGTGAGAGACGAGATTCCTCAAGGCAATGGCCAAAAGCTACAGTTGAGACGCGCCGGCTGGCGCGTCTTTACGGGCCGAGACTCTTCCTAAGACACAAGCGCGCCACAGGGCGCGTTTATACACCAAATCCTTATTCACAATTATAAACCCGTCGTAAATTTGATCATTAAAAACTGTTGGATCAAGATCGCAGCAACCCATAGAATACGAAATGAGGATGGATTATTATCAAAAAATCAGTTAAACTTGTAATACCGCGCCTGCGGCGCGGTAAAATGTCTAAGCAACGGCTACTGTAGAGACGCGCCCTCTGGCGCGTCTCAGCCCCCCTGGCACATCTCAGCCCTCTGGTGCGTCTCAGCCCCTCTGGCGCGTCTCAGCCCCCCTGGCATATCTCAGGGGCATAAGAAATAATGGAAGTTATTGATTATATTAACAAATATAAGTTCATTAACAATTAACAATTAACCATTAACAATTAAAAAAGGCCATCGGGAGATTCGACAGCCTTTTTTTTATTGGAATTGGGTGGGTTTTACCTTATTCCGGCGACTTCTCCACGCAGGGTGGAGTAGTTTACCCTGAGGGCATTTACCATTCGCAATTCCTGTTTTACATCTGTCACGATACCCATTCGTGTTTCGCTATCCACCTTGAGTGATGTAGTCATTAGCGGTCTTTCCGCTTCTGCGGTGGCTTGTCTTTCAGACTCAATAAAAGAGGCGATGTCGTCAACAGATGCGAAGGAATCATAAAGTTGAATTCTGGGCTCTGTTCCGAACACCTGCGATTGTAAGGGTGGACCGATATAGATAAAGCTTACAAGTGACCTGCGTTCAAGTTGCTGTATTTCAGTAGCCGAAGGCAGTTGTGTGCGTACATACAGTGTTGTTTCACGCATCACGGTTGTCACCATGAAGAAGAAAAGCAACATGAAGATAATGTCGGGCAGTGATGCCGTATTGATCTTCGGAGTTCCTTTTGCGGTTTCTTTTTTGAATCTTCCCATATTACCTTCCTCCTATGTCTTTAGGTTCAGCTTCAGAAATGGCCATTGGCACGGCGCGTCTGACAGAATTTACGAGTTCTTCGTCACGAAGTTCTGTAAAGCGCACGCCGAAGAATTCTCGGGAGACATCATCGCGGATCTCACGAACAGCGGCTGCCAGTTCATTCTGAACAGCGATGTACATCTCATAAGAGGTGCCCCGGTCGTTCTGAAGTGAGATAACTCCCCTGGAAACTTCAAATGGACCAATGTGGTCAATATCAACGGTTTCCTTAACGGGCAGAGAGGGGTCGTTATCGGGGTTCAACAAAAAGTGTTTTGCTTGCTCTCTTAAGCGATCAATGCGGCCCGGTTCACCTTCGACAAGCAGCCTGTCCTGGGCGTCCACAAGAACAACGAAAACATTTCGTTCACGGACAGGCGGTGGTTCGGGAGCATTCGGGTCAATGGGCGGGGGCAACATCCTGTTGATTCCGGTATCTACATCCATTGTGGTAGTTACCAGGAAAAAAATCAGCAGGAGAAACGCAATATCGGCCATTGAACCGGCATTGATCTCAGGACTCATTCTAGCCATAGAAAGATCTCCTTTTTAGATTGTTTTTATCTGAAAAATTTATATACCTCTGTAAAGACTGCAGCCACAACACACATTCCAACAAGGATCATGGTTGTGGTGATTCCGCCACCTACCCATTGGGAAACGTTCGGACCTGCATTCTCATACACCTCATTGGTACTGATCGCATAAGAGAAAAGCACGATAACAACCAATACACCTATTCCAATGAG
>SL_3KL_010_SEDDRAFT_10006634_pt1 | contig 10335 bp, 11 predicted proteins | sample SodLakKL_010_SED_2_FD_10381 | JGI IMG/M metagenome (IMG submission 10381)
GGGCCGATGAGGGTGAAGTTGGCGAAGACCGGTACGGTGTAGGGCTGCGAAGCGCTCCGATCGTGGAGGGGCCCAGGAGGTTGGGTGAGAGCCGGCTCTTCAGCCCGGCAGCTTCTTCCGGACCTTGGCCCAATTGGAGAGGAGGAACACGTGGAGACCGGCCCGACGGCCCCGGGGAAGGGCTTGGGCCAGGGCGGCCAGGAGAGCGGTCGGCTCATTGGGGTGGGGTGGGAGCTCGACCCAGGCGTTCCCCACTTCCCCCACCGAGTGAGCGTCCGAGCCGGCGCCCTGGAGCTTACCGTGGCGGCGGGCCAGCTCCAGCCCCTTTCGGTTGGCTTCGCGGGCGCGGAGACGGCTGTTGAAGACCTCCACCACGTCCACCAACGGGGCGAGTTCTTCGGCGTAGCGGCCCGAGCCGCCCTTCCCCGCCGCGAAGGGGTGCGGCAGGTAGGGGATCCCGCCCTGCGCCCGGATCCGCCGGATCGTCTCCCGGGCCGGCGTGCCCTTGGGGATCTCTTCCCTCAGGTAGAGCCCGATGACGTCGATCCCCTCGGCCGTCTTGACCTCCTCGCCGGGGATCACGGCGTCGGGGTGGCGGGCCGCCATCTCCAGCGCCACGGCTAGCCGGTTGTGATCGGTGATGGCGATGCGGTTGATTCCCCGGCTCCGGGCCCGGGCCAGAACGGCCTCCGGGTCGGAGACCGAATCCCAGGAACCCCGGGTGTGGAGGTGGAGATCGATGCGGAAAGGGGGCGAGGGGCTCACGGCGACGTTTCAGCCTCCCTTCGGAGTCGCTCCATGAGGGATCGGGCGGCGGCCTCCAGCTCGTCCCTGGATCCGTGGTTCAGAAGGACGTGGTGGGCGGCCCGGCACTTCGCCTCCGGGTCACCCTGGGCGGCCATGATCCGCCGCGCTTCGTCCTCGCCCAGTCCCCGGTCGCGGACCAGCCGCTCCAGTCGGACCTGGGGGTCGGCGTGAACCACCACCACCTGGTGGAAGCGGTGGGCGAGATCGGCTTCGAAGAGGAGGGGCACCTCCGAGACCAGGATTCGGTGCCCTTCCGCCTCCCGCTCCCGGACCCAGGCGGCCCGGAGTTCGGCGATGCGGGGATGGAGGACGGCCTCGAGCCGCCTTCGGAGCTCCGGATCCCGGAAAACCCGGCGACGGACCGCAGAGCGGTCGAGCCCCCCGTCGGGGGCGCGGACCTCGGAGCCCATGAGCCCCACGACCGCCTCGAGACCCTCGGAGCCCGGCTCCACCGCCGCCCGCGCCAGATCGTCGGCGCTCACCACCGGGATGCCCATTCCGGCCCATGTCCGGGCCACGGTGGATTTGCCCGATGCCACGTTTCCGGTGAGCCCCACCTGGAGGGCGCCGGACGAAGAGGAGGGGGCAGAGCCGGTCACGGGAGACCCACGTCCTCGTCACCACCACCCGCCGACCTCCGCCGTCGCGCCAGGGTCCGGAAGCGAAGCACTCCGAAGGCAAGGAGAGCCAGGATCAGGAGCGCCGGCAGAAGGCCGGGGAGTTCCCCGCTCACCACCGCTCGAAGCCCCTCCACCGCTCCCACTCCCAGCGCCACGTACAGGGCAGCCCAGAGGACCACACCCAGAAGGTCGAAGGCCAGGAAGCGGGGATACGAAATGCCCGACATGCCCGCCGTCGTGGGCATGAGTGTCCGTACAAAGGCGATGACCCGGCCACCGGTCACAGCCAGGAGAGCCCGGGTGGCGAAGAGGCGTTGGGAGCGGAGACGCGCCCGGGCAGCCACCGTACGGACCCGCTCGGGGAGGAGAGGGCCCACGCGCCCCCCCCGACGCCCGAGCCAGTAGCCCGCCGAGTCGCCCACCAGGGCCCCGCTCATGGAGGCCAGGAGCACCACATCCCAATCCAGGTAGCCCCCGTGGGCCAGCCCTGCCGCCGTGGCCAGGGCCACTCCTGCCGGCACCACCACACCGGCGGGGGCAGCGGTCTCGGCCGCGGCCATCCCAAACAGGAGGATGGGGCCCGTGCGCAGGATATCCTCAGGAGTGATGGGAAAGGTGATGGGAAACATGAATGGCATGCTCACCGCCGGACCAGGCGGCTCCCCTCTCTCGTCAGGTCGGCATCGGTCCCGAACTGGCCATCCGGACCCGCTGAAACCACGCGGAATCCATCGGCCGTCACCTGCAGCCGATACCGGGTTCCCCAGGCGTCTTCCCGGCTGGCGGGCTGGGGATACCGCCGGTCCAGCCAGGCGTCGAACTCCCGGTCTCCCGCCGGGAGCGGTCCCCGGGTCTCCTGGTGCGATTCCAGATCCCGCACGATCTGGTTCATCTCATGGAGGGTCATCCACCGGTAGGCCGGTACCAGCGCCGGCCGGGCCGTCTCCACCATCACTTCCCTGGACGACTCGAATGTGAGTCCCAGGAGGAGAAGGACAACCAGGATGACGATGGCGCGTCCCATGCCCCTGGCTCCTCAGTCACCCCGACGCATACGCCGGGCCCAGGACAGGTAGCGAAGGGTCTCCCGGGCCGGGGGCCGGGCTCGGGGATCGCCGTACGCCGTGTCCAGGCGCCACCTGAGGTAGGAGCGAGGGGGAAGCGGCAGGAAGGGCGGACGAAGATACCACCCCCGTCGCCGGGCCGCCCACGCCAGGCCCATCATGGCCGGAATGCTTCGGGGCCGTCGGATCGCCAGAACCATCATTCTCAGATACATAGCTGGGAATTTATCAGGCATGGCGGCGTTTCCCAAACCCTGGGTCGCCGGGCATCGGGGTGTCTTCGGAACCCCTCCCCCGTTCGGATCTCCTGACCGGCAGAGGGGTTCTCCGTCATACGCCTCACGACCCATCCCGGACGCGCTACGCCGGGTGCTCCGGAGCCCCTCCCCACAGGGTGGTTGCTCTCGTCCCCAATGCGCCCCACCTTCAGGGTACCATGAGCGATTTCAACGCCTTCGTCAGCCCCGAGTATCCCGTTCTCCACACCGTCCTCTCGGCGGAGGAGACGCCGGACGACGTTCCGGACGGATTTTCGGCCATCTCCCTGGCCCTCCTCGTGAAGGGGATCCCCTCCTTCCTGGCCACCATTCCCGTGGCCACGGAGGACGTGGGACGGATCACCCGGTCCCTGGAGGCAGGCGATGTTCGGGTGGCGGTGGTGGGGATGTCGGTGGAGGAGAAGGACGTCCTCGAGGCCGAGGGTGGGCCGGAGGAGCCGTGGAAGGCCTCCTCCCCCGTCCTGGAGGGATTGGACGACGCGGACGCGGGGGAGATGCTTCCTGCCGCCTTCCTGAGTCTCGTCTGCAGGGACGGCCGCCGGATCGGCGTGGCCCGCATCGTGGCTCGGCAGGGCTCCGCGTCGCCGGAGGAAGTGGCTCGCTTCGTTCTCAAGCAGATCGCCCGGGGCGTTCAGATCCCGGACCTGGCACAGGCGGGGTAGATGGTCAAGATCCAGAGGTTTCCGCAGGGGGCCCGGGTACGGGTGAAGCGAGGGGATTTCCCGCTGGATCCCTCGTTCGAGGGGCTGGAAGGGATCGTGGTGGTGCTCCATCGGAAGCAGGGAAGTCGGTACTGGGTGCAGCTGGACGGTCGAGAGGGACTGGAGGCCTTCGACGAGTCCGAACTCAGCGCCATCTGGTCTCCGGTATCCATCCGCGAGGCCGGAGCGCACCAGGGTGGAAGCGGGAGCGACGCCGCCTCCTGATCCGGGCCCCCGGCCCACTCGTCTTGGCCCCCCGCCCGCCCTGGGCTATCTTTTAGCGCTGAAGGCTTGCCGCCCCGGCAGTGGTTCACCATCAGGTGACCCCACGCGACCGGGCTTCTCCGGCAGTCCTACGCCCCGACCAGTCAGAAGGCCCGCCGGAACCCTCCGGCCCGAGGCGCGTCCGCCTCCCAGCCACAATGCCTTCCTGCCACATCTAGACTCCCGAGAGGACGAGCGATCCATGGCCAGTGACGTGACCACCGAAGCCCGGACCGAACAGGACACGGAGACCCCTCCCACCGAGGATACCGCCTCCGCCCCGTCCACGTCCGGGTCCGCCACCGAGGCGCTCGTGGCAGCGGAGCTGGGCGGTGATGACCTCCTTGAGATGTACCGGCTCATGGTCACCGCACGGGCGGTGGACGACCGGGAGATCAGCCTCAAGCGGCAGGGAAAGATCTTCTTCCAGATCTCGGGTGCCGGGCACGAGGCGGTGCAGGTGGCGCTGGCCCGGCATCTTCGCTCCGGCTCGGACTGGTTCTACTTCTACTACCGGGACCGGGCCTTCGCGCTGGCGCTGGGTCAGACCCCGCTGGATCACCTCCTCCAGGCGGTGGGAGCCGAGGCCGATCCGGCATCGGGAGGTCGGCAGATGCCGGCCCACTTCGGAGATGTGCGCTACCGGATCGTGAGCACCTCGTCGCCTACCGGAACCCAGTTCCTGCAGGCCGTGGGGTCGGCGGAGACCGGATGGCGTGCGGCCCAGCTCCAGGAGATGCGGGAGAAGATCGAGGCCTTCGAGGATGACGAAGTGGTGGTGGTGTGCACCGGAGACGGGACCACCTCGGAGGGCGAGTTCTGGGAAGCCATGAACACGGCCTGCAACCTGAAGCTCCCTGTGATCTTCCTGGTGGAAGACAACGAGTACGCCATCTCGGTCCCCGTGGAGGTCCAGACTGCCGGGGGGAGCATCTCGAAGCTCCTCACCGGGTTCCCGGATCTCTTCATCATCGAGTGTGACGGGACCGATGTCCGGGACTCGTATGAGAAGTGCGGAGAGGCGGTGGCCTACTGCCGGGCCGGGAAGGGACCGGCGCTGATCCACGCCCACACCGTCCGCCCCTACTCCCACTCCATGTCCGACGACGAGCGCATGTACCGGCCCGAGTCGGAGCGTGAGAAGCAGGCCAAGCGAGATCCGCTGGTTCGGCTCCGCAGCCTGCTCCTGGAGGAGGGGGTGGCCGACGAGGAGGCGCTGGACCGACTCGAGAAGGATGTGAAGGAAGAGGTGGCCCAGGCCGCCGATGAGGCGCTGGAGTATCCGCAGCCGGCGCCGGAGACGGCCATGAAGTGGCTCTTCTCGGAGGAGGTGGATCCCACCGGCCCCGACTTCGACACCGAGGACAGCCCCGCCTACGAGGATGACAAGGAGTACACGGTGGTGGACCTCCTGAACCGGTGCATGAAGGACGAGATGCGTCGGGATCCCAGGATCGTGGTGTTCGGGGAGGATGTGGCCGACGCATCCCGGGAAGCGGCGCTGGACGAGGTGTCCGGGAAGGGCGGTGTGTTCAAGGTGACGCACGGCCTTCAGCGCGAGTTCGGCGGAGTCCGGGTGTTCAACTCGCCCCTGGCGGAAGCCAACATCGTGGGGCGCGCCGTGGGGATGGCGGTGCGAGGGCTCAAGCCGGTGGTGGAGATCCAGTTCTTCGACTACATCTGGCCCGCCTTCCACCAGATCCGGAACGAGGTGGCCACCATGCGTTACCGCTCCGGAGGGAACTGGGCGGCACCTGTTGTCATCCGGGTCACATACGGCGGATACCTGAAGGGGGGTGCCATCTATCACTCCCAGACCGGCGAGACCCTCTTCACCCACACGCCGGGACTCCGGGTGGTGCTCCCCTCCAATGCCGAAGACGCCAACGGGCTGCTTCGGACGGCCATCCGGTGCGAGGATCCGGTGCTCTTCCTGGAGCACAAGCACCTCTACCGACAGGTCTACAACAAGGGGCGGTATCCGGGCTCCGACTACATGGTCCCCTTCGGAAAGGCCAAGGTGGTACGGGAGGGCACGGACCTCACCGTGGTGACCTGCGGGGCGCTGGTGAAGCGGACGATGGATGCGGCCAAGCTGGCGGCGCAGGAAGGCATCGAGGTGGAGGTCATCGATCTCCGCACCTGAACCCGCTGGACATGGACCGCATCGGCGAGTCGGTGAAGAAGACGAACAAGGTCATCGTAGCCCACGAGGACTCACTCTCGTGGGGGATCGGGTCCGAGATCGCCGCCCGCATCGCAGACGACCTCTTCCCGTGGCTCGACGGGCCGGTGAGGCGGGTGGCCTCCATGGACACCTGGGTCGCCTACGCCCCGGATCTGGAGCAGGTGATCCTGCCCCAGACGCCGAATGTGTTGGAGGCGATCCGGGAGTTGGCGGCGTACTGAGAGACCTGAGCCCCTCCGATAGGTGAGACGACAGAGCCCCTGGGGCGGCGATCCGGAATCCGGACCCGCCCCAGGGGCTTTGTCTTTCCTGCGTTTCGGGGCTGATCCTGGCAACCAACCGGATCCAGCCTCCTGCCGGGGTCAGCGCGGCGGCCCAGCCCCGTCCTCGTACCCCCACGCCGGTGGCGGCGGCTCAGGCATGGGCTCCGATAGATCGAAGTCCACCCGCCAGTTCCAGTCCCCATCCCGGATGGTGCCGTAGACGTACCGGACGCCGGGCTCGATGATGACGCGCCACCCCCGGGTCACTCCGTCTTCCCACTCCCGGTCCTCGCGGATGAACTCCTGCTGGTTCGCCGTGCCCTCGGCCACGGTCCAGGCGCCGTACCAGGTGACCTCGTCTTCCGATCCATCGGGCATCCGATGATCGTGACGGAGCTCGATACGCCCGTCGTCGGTGGGCCGGAAGATCCAGGTGCGTGACCGGTCCCACTCCCCATCGAGCTGCTCGATGTGGAAGGGGAGGCGGATCTCGTCGTCTTCGCAGACATCGAAGTAGACCACCAGGAGTTCCTCGCCCTGGAGCATGGTGCTGGTCTCAGGCGACCGTTCCAATGCCCCCGGGAACGCCTGGCCACAGGGTGCCCGGAGGTTGGCGAGCCACGCCTCCTTGTCGGCGGGCATGGCGCCGTTGGTCTCAGGTTGGACGGCGTCTGCAATCTCCCCCGGTGCATCTCCGGGAGCCGGATCCGGCGCTGAATCGCCGCACCCGGCCAGGAACAGGGCTCCTGGGAGGAGCCAGAGCAGTTGGTTTCGACGGGTCATACGGATGCCTTCCGGATGGGTTGAAATCTCAACATCAGGACTCCTGCGGTTGCTGCGGCATGGGGAGGCTCCACTCTTCGGACCGTGCATCGAAGTGGCTCCATCCCCAGCCGTCCAGCGTCCCGCCACTGAACACGAGCGGATTCAACTCGAGTCGTGGATCATCGAAGGTGCCACCCGACCCCGGCGCGTGTACCCAGACCACCTCCACGTTGGCGCCATCGATGAGGAACCGATTCCGCTGGTAGCCCTGCACCGTACCGTTCTCCGGCAGGTCACCCTGAGGGAGGAGGGCCATGACCTCGGCCATGGCAGCGCCCTCCTCCACCTCTGCCAGCTCCTCGGACCCGGGAACGGGAGGGGTCCGGTCGCCGCAGGCGGCGAGGACGAGAGCCAGGAGGAGGAGGGCCGGGAGCGTCCAGAGACGGCTGCGTTCAATCACGTGGGCTTTCTCCGTGTCAAGAGAGCGAGAATCATGGAGCAGTAAAGGTGACGGTCACAAAGTCATCCAGAACACCACCCGGCAATGGATCCGGGGGACTGGTCGACACCCTGATCAGCACGTCCCCGAGTGGCACGTCAGACCAGACTTCGAAGGTAGCAATCCTCAGCTCCCCGTCGAAGGTGAAGAGCGGATCAGTGAACTGCACCGAACCGTCAGCCGGCTGAGGCACCACTACATAGTGGTCCGGATAGATGTCATCCACAGATGTCTTGAGCTGAACTTCGATCCGGACCCGGGAGCCGTCGGCAGGAACAGAGGCTGCGTCTTCGTTCCCAACCGGATCAACGATTCGGACCGTCGAGAATTCTTGCAGGGCGGCGCCGTCGGGGGTCTCAACCTGAACAATGTAGGTGACTCCCTTCTGCACATCGGCGACCCGAGCTGAGACAAACGCCCAACCACCCTGGTCCAGCGCCGTGACCGAGACCTCGGCGAATCCGTCGGCGTCAGTCAACACCTGATCATCGCTCAAGGCCAAGCGTATGCCCTGCGCGGCAAAATCCACCGGAACCCCAGCGGCCGGCTCTCCGCCAGGAAATGTCAACCGGACCCGGAAGGGCACACCGAATTCCTCACCCTTTTGCGAGAAGGCCACCGGCTCCGGGGCCTCACCGAAGGGGACTATGTCGGCCGGGGTAGGCCCGTCGAAGACCTGCGCTGGCGTAGTTCCGTCCAGTCCGAACTCGGGAAACACGACTTCCATGACGAATCAGGCTCAAGGATCCGGATGGTGCCATCCACCTCCGTTTCCTGCAGCGGCCCACCGCCTCGGATGGTAACCCTGATGGTCCAGTCCCCGGGCTCCGACTCACTTGTCACAGTGACGCGGCAGATGCGATTCCCATCCTCAAGCACCTCTTCGACGGAGAACCCTGCAGGCGTATCCACCAGCGAACAAGTGAATGACTCGATTTCCTCACTGGCCGTGACGAGGAAGTCCACAACTTCCGGCTCGCCCACGGGCGGGACCGGGAACTGAACCAGCGAGGGGGTGATGGAGCCCTCCAAGACAGTGAGCGTGAGGGTGGCCTCGTCCGAAGCCACCTGGCCATCGTTCGCTTCGGCATTCACAGTCACCGTGTAGGCCCCTGGACCCGCACCCTCGCCGATGGTGACGAGACAGCCGGGAACAGTCCCCTCTCCGACGACTTCCGTGGCGGCCTCAACCGTCAGCCCAGGGCCCTCCACGGAGCACGTCCAACTCTCAAAGCCCTTTGGCGACGAGCTCGTTTCGTTCAACGGATGGAAGACCGTGCCGGGCTCGACGAACACCGGGGGCAAGGTCGCAGTAGCGTCGCCCAACTGAATGGTGAAGGCATCGGGATCAGCCGGAGGAGCCTCCACGGTGACAGTGGTCACCGCAGTGGTGACCTCGCCGTCCACACGCTCCCCTGTGGCCACGATACGGTACTCACCGGGCTCGGCGTTCTCGGCGGCTGTGAACACACACCCGTCGGTCCCATCCGTGCCGATGGAGACGTTGGAGCCCACCGGCGGGAAGTTGCGGGGGTTGCCGTCCTCATCGGCGAACCGACACTGAAGGGTTTCGATTGGCCCGGTGGTGCCTGGAAGCAAGCCAACCGGCATGGCCAGCGTACCCCCCGCAGTCAAAGAGTACGGCGTTTCCAGGAAGCGGATGCCGAAAGATGCCCCGGGAGTGCCGAAGATGTCGGAAAGCAACCCGTCACCGCTGGGCCGGATGCCAATAGCGGCAAGGAGAACGTCGTCCGTGGCGATCCCCAGGGTGGACCGATCCAGATCGAACGTCCACTCATAGAGCCGATCCGAACCCGAGTCCCGCGTGGGTTGAGGGTCCATGAAGTTGGGCTGGGCGATGGTGGCCACCCGCCACTGCAGCTCTTGGGGCCCATCGGTCGGTTCATACCCCGTCCCGGCAGCATCCGCCCACACGATCAGGACGGGGCCGCCATTGAACGGGTTGGAAAAGTCTGACCGCGGCCCGATGGCCCGGACGCAGAAATCGGTGGTGCAGTTCGGTTCACCTCTCCCGACGATGCCGAATGACCAGTCGGCGCCGGCGAAGTCGGCGCCCGGGGCCGTTGCCGAGCGGTTTGCGAAGTAGAAGCTCGGATCTGAGAGCTCCTCAGACTGGATCGACCGGCTGATGACCGGCGAGATACCACCGAAGGCCGGGATGTCCGAGGAGTGGTTGAGCTCATCGCCAGGCACCAGGCCTTCCAGATCCGCCTCAGCGCCGAACCCGTTGAACACCCGAGCCCGTACGCTGTCCGGCTTCGCGGTTGCGATCGATGCTGGATCGAGGGTCTGGACGTTCTTGACGAAGTCCAGTCCAAGGGCTCCGAAGCCCGTGGGGAACTCCACGTCCCTCTGTGGCCGGTAGATCACATCGTTGAACAGCTCGCCGTCGGCAATCTGCGCGTTCATCCGCAGCACCGAAGTCAGATCGGCGCCCGGACGCTCCCACACCAGCGTACCGGCCGTGTTACGGTAGCGGATTTCCAGCGATCCCTCGAACACCTCCACCGAGTCCTGTGCCAGCGCCGCACGGAACGTCGCGTCACCGTCGAAGATCGACGGGTTGGAAAGGTTCTCGAGCACGGGCTGCGAGTTGTTGTTCAGGTAGACCGCACGGTACCCGCGGGCCACGTTCCCCGCCTGGTCGCGCATCTGCACCTGGTACAGGTAGTACCGGGCGTTTAGCGCCGCGATCTCCGCCGCGCTCAGATCCAGCTCGCCGGCCAGGGTGAAGTCCACCTTCACCTCGGTCTGCGTCACGTAGTCCACCAGATCCGATGCGATGGGCGCCAGATTCGCAATCCGGTCACCGGCCCGCGCCGCCGCAAACGGCGTCGCAGCGATCCCCGGCGTCGCCGCCGTCAC
>SL_3KL_010_SEDDRAFT_10006635_pt1 | contig 10335 bp, 8 predicted proteins | sample SodLakKL_010_SED_2_FD_10381 | JGI IMG/M metagenome (IMG submission 10381)
GCTGTAGCGAAAGACACCGAAGAAGGCCGCTAGGCGGTTCGTGGGAGGGGGGGCGGGTTGAGTGCGGCGCGCATGGGGCGAGGACAAGCGATATCTCCGTCTCTGGAGAGAGAGTCAGCAGCGAATGGCCAGCGGCCGTAACCACGGCGCCCCGCTGAAGAGCGGGGCGCTGGGTGGTGTCGGGCGAGGGCTCAGCCCTCGTCGTCACCGCGACGGCTTGCCACCACTGTGCCGGTGTTGCCGCTCTGCAGGGTCGCCAGCAGCGGTTGGGCCTGGCGCTGGAAGGCCACCAGCTTCTCGCCGGAGAGGCTCTTGTTCTCCGGGAGGTCCACGTTCATCGCATTGACCTGGCTGTTGTTCACCAGTATCTCGTAGTGCAGGTGCGGGCCNGTGCTGCGGCCGGTGTTGCCGGAGAGTGCGATGCGCTCACCCATGGTGACACGATCGCCGCGGCTGACCAGCGGGCGGGAGAGGTGCAGGTAGCGGGTCTGATAGCCGTTGTCGTGGCGGACCACGATGTAGCGCCCGGCGGTCGGGTGGTTGGCGACCTTCTCCACGCGACCATCCGCGGGCGCGATGATCGGCGTGCCGATGGGCATGGCGAAATCGGTGCCGCGATGGGGGCTGATGCGGCCGGTGACCGGGTGCCTGCGATTTGGATTGAAGCTGGAGCTGATGCGGTAGCTGCCCTCGAAGGGATAGCGCTCGAAGGCCGGATCGAGGCTCTCACCGTCCGGGGTGTAGAAGTTGTTGTCGGAAGCGTTGCGGACCAGGGTCAGGTCCAGACGCTCTCCCTCGTAATGCACGGCCAGCACCCGCGGGTCGAAGCTGGAGCCATCGATGATGTCGGACTCCACCAGCACCTGAAAACGATCGCCGCGACGGGTGTCGCGGCGGAAGTCTAGCTTCTTGCCGAGGACGCGAGACAGCTCGCTGATTTCGGCACTGGAGAGGCCGGTGGCCTGGGCGGAGCGAGTGAAGCTGCCGCTGACCGTACCGGCGAAGAGCCGCTGGGAAGCCTCGCCGGTGCGCTCGATGGTGGCGACATCGAAGCCGCTGTCGTCGCGCTCGACCAGGAAGCCTGAGCGGGCGTCGCGCATCATGCGCATGGCGAGCAGCTTGCCGTCCTCGTCGAGCTGATAGTCGAAGCTGTGGCCGACACGCCAGCGAACGAGGGCATTCTTGTCGGGCAGCTCCTCGAGGAGATTCATGACCTCGCTGTAGCCCATGCCAAGGTGGTTCTGGGCCATTACCGCGAAGGTGTCACCCTGTTTGACGGTGTAGCTTTGCCACTCGGGAACAAATGGCTTGGTGGCGGCGATCTCCTGCTCGAGGATCACGGGTCCATTCTTGAACAGACCGAGCTCCTCATCCGACACCGGCTCGTAGGAGGTGGCGTCGGCCAACAGGGTGCCGTCATGGTCGAGCATGCCGCTGCCGATGGTGCCCACCACCACCGCCATATGGATGGCGCCCTGATCAAGCAGGGTGTCGGTTGGGAGCGCTTTGGCAAGGTCGGCTTCAGGCTGGCGAGTGGTGGGCCGAGTCAGTGCCAGCGGTAGATCGCCACCGGCTGAAGCGTTGGCCGTATCGATCAAGTCCAGATCGAGAGCCTCGCCATCCACGAGATGTGCCAAGGGCATATGCTGGCGAGTGGCGTCCAATGCCTGACTGGCGATCTCGATGGCATCGCCAAGGGGACTGCGGTGGAAACTGAGTGAAGGAAGGCCAGGGCTGGCATCGACCTCGAGAGGAACAACCACGGTGTCGAGCGTCTGCTGTTCGCGCTGGACATCTTGGTAGGTGGTGACAATTTTCTGTGCGCCCAGCACTGTAACCATGGTGGCGACCGGTAACAGTAATAGCTTGTGCGTGCGGGGCAGCGAATGAAGGATCCGCAGCATGAGTAAAGGCCAGTGAATAATGGAAAAGAGAAAAAAGGCCTTAGAACAATAACCCATGACGTATTGCATGCCTAGCCTGTACATGCGCACAGTAAGACTTCCCGCGGCTGGATTGTGCCGTGCAGGAGAAGCTGATGACTTTATTTGTTACTGATTGTTATTAAAACCCGGGCGGGTCCAGAAAATCAACCCAGGCCACGAATATTGTGATCACCCGGTGAAAGTGCCGTCGCGATAGTCGCGCAGCGCCTGCTGAAGCTCCGCCTGGCTGTTCATCACAAAGGGGCCGTAGTGGGCGACGGGCTCGCGGTGGGGGGTGCCCGCCAGCAGCAGGGCCTGGCCGCCCGTGGTACTTGCCAGCGCCAGGTGGTCGCCGGGGGTCAGCCGTGCCAGGTGGCCCGCCGGCACTAGGGCGTCACCCACCGCCAGCTCACCCTCGAACACATAGGCCAGCAGGGTGGCGTCGTCACTCTGCAGGACCAGTTCGCCACCTGCCGACAGCTTCATATGGGCAACGCCGCCGCTGCCGGCCAGGGCGTCAAGCGGTCCCTCGATAGCCTCGCCATCGACGCGTGTCCAGCGTCCGCCCAGGGCGATCAGTTCGACGCCGCCGCCGGCGAGGCGAGGCATTTCGCTGCCGCGCACGTCGCGGTATTGCGGCGGGCTCATTTTCTCGCTGGCGGCCAGATTCAGCCACAGCTGGAAGGCGTGCAGGCCCTGGCTGTCGGTGAGTGGCATCTCGGAGTGGATGATGCCGCGTCCGGTATGCATCCACTGAGCGTCGCCAGCATTGATCGTGCTCGAGTGATTCAGGTGATCTTCATGGGTCAGGCCGCCATGGATCACATAGGTGAGGGTCTGGATGCCGCGGTGAGGGTGGGGCGGAAAACCGCCGATGTAATCGTCCGGACGATCGGAACCGAGTTCGTCGAGCATCAGGAAGGGGTCCAGCCCGCCACCGAAGTCATGAATCCGTTTGATCTTGACGCCATCGCCATCCTGGCTGGGCCGGCTGGGCTGCAGGCTTTCGACCCGACGAAGCGTGGAAGTTGTCATGACAGGAGCCTCCAGATGCTGTGACAAATATTGTGTTGCTTTGACTAGCATTTTAGGCCGAATTTTTCGAAAATTAAGCGCAGTCTTTCGCTTGATTCATTCGAGGTTATCGAAATGTCACGTGTCACCCTGGCCCAATGGCAGATGCTGGCGGCGGTGGTCGACCACGGTGGCTTTGCCCGCGCCGCCGAGGCGATTCACAAGAGTCCCTCCACCCTCAACCACGCGGTGCACAAGCTCGAGGAGCTGCTTGGCGTCCAGGTGCTGGAGCCGGTTGGCCGCCAGGTGCGCCTGACCGAGGCCGGCGAGATGCTGCTGCGCCGTGCCCGCCAACTGATCGAGAGCGCGGCGGCCCTGGAAGACGTGGCCGGGCGCCTGGCAGAGGGATTGGAGGCGGAAGTGGTGCTCGCCGTGGACCAGGTCTTTCCCTCCGACGCCCTGGCTCGGGCGCTCGACGACTTTTCCGAGGCTTACCCCTATGTGAGAGTCCAGCTTCACGAGACGGTGCTCAACGGCGGCATCGAAATGCTCTATGACGGCAGTGCCGACCTGGTGGTCTCCGGCCTCTCGGCACAGGGCTTCCTTGGCGAGCCTCTCGTCACCGTGCGCTTCCTGGCGGTGGCCCACCCCGACCATGCCCTCCACCGGCTGGAGCGCTCCCTGGACCTGCGCGACCTGGTGCAGCATCGCCAGCTGGTGGTGCGTGACTCGGCGTTGCGCCAGTCCATGGATGCCGGCTGGCTCAAGGCCGAACAGCGCTGGACCGTCAGCCATCTGGAGACCTCCGTCGACATGCTGGAGCGCGGCCTGGGTTTCGCCTGGCTGCCTGAAACGCGTATTCAGGGCGCACTAGCGAGCGGGCGGTTGAAACCGCTGCCGCTCTCCGTGGGCGGCGTGCGCGAGATCCCGGTGCAGCTGATCCACCGCGACCGCGACCGTGCCGGCCCCGCCACCCGGGCCATGGCGGAGGCGCTGCTCAGGGGAGCAAGCGGCTGTGTGCCCCATTAACGTTCAGATTTTTCGAACGAATGAGCCCAGAATATGCGCTGAAGCGTCGAAGATTTCGCACTAGGATGAAGTATATCCAACCGGCAGTTTCTCGCTGCCAGCACAAGGAGACGCTTCATGGGCCTGTTGATTGATGGCAAGTGGCACGACCAGTGGTACGACACCGACAAGCATGGTGGCGAGTTCGTGCGCGAATCCGCCCAGCTGCGCGACTGGGTCACCCGCGACGGCGGCGAGGGGGCCGGCGGCCAGCCGGGGCTGCCCGCCGAGCCGGGGCGCTACCATCTCTATGTCTCTCTGGCCTGTCCCTGGGCACACCGCGTCATGATCCTGCGCAAGCTCAAGGGGTTGGAGAATCTCGTCGGTCTGTCTCACGTCAGTCCACTGATGCTCGACCAGGGATGGACCTATGACGAGTCCGAAGGCGCCAGCGGCGACCCGGTCAACGGCGTCGACTTCCACCACCAGCTCTACACCCTCACCGATTCGCGCTACACCGGACGCGTGACGGTGCCGGCCCTGTGGGATAAGCAGGGGGAGCGTATCGTGAACAACGAATCGGCCGAGTTGCTGCGCATGTTCAATGGCGCTTTCGATGAGCTGACCGGTAACCGCCTCGACTTCTACCCCGAGGACTTGCGCGAGACCATCGATGCGATCAACGAGGACGTCTACGACCATATCAACAACGGCGTCTACAAGTCCGGCTTCGCCACCGAGCAGGCGGTCTACGAGAAGCATGTGGTGGCGCTGTTCGAGTCCCTCGACCGCATGGAGGCGCGCCTGGCGGCGCATCGTTACCTGGCCGGCGAGTGGTTGACCGAGGCGGATATCCGCCTGTTCACGACCCTGATTCGCTTCGATGCCGTCTACCACGGCCACTTCAAGTGCAACCTGCGGCGCATCGAGGACTACCCGAACCTCTCCCATTACCTGCGTGAGCTCTACCAGTGGCCGGGTATCGCGGAGACGGTGAATTTCGAGCATATCAAGCGCCACTATTACTACAGCCACGACACCATCAACCCGACCCGCATCGTGCCCTACGGCCCGCTGCTGGGCCTCGAGCGCCCCCACGACCGCGAGCGGCTGCCGGGCAGGGGCATTCGCGAGTAAGGGGTGAGCGTTCAGGCAGGCATTCCACTCTAGTGGTTCTTTCTGGTGGGAGATGGGCTCTGCCCGGCGAATGGCGCCGCAGGCGCCTGGCGGTGTTGCCGGGCAATGCCGGCGCCTAAGCCTCGTCGCAATAAATCAGCCGTGCTTCGCCAGCCAACGGTCCAGGGCATTGGCAAACTCACGGCGGTCGGCGTCCGAGTAGCCCTTGGGCCCACCGCTGTGCTCGCCGCTGGCGCGCATGGTCTCCATAAAATCCCTCATCTGGACCCGGGCGCGGATATTGTTCTCGTTCAATGCCTCGCCGCGGGTCGTCATCACCTTGGCCCCGCGCTCGATGGCCGACATGGCCAGCGGCAGGTCGGAGGTGATCAGCAGGTCGTTCGCCTGGATACGCTCGACGATCTCGTCATCGGCGGCGTCGAAGCCCTGGCTTACCGCCAGCGCCTTTACCCACGCCGAGCGCGGCAGCGGTACCGCATGGTTGGCCACGAACCAGGCGGCGGTCGAGGTGCGTTCGGCGGCGCGTACGATGATCTCGCGCGCCACCTTTGGGCAGGCGTCGGCGTCGACCCACAGCGTCGGCATGAAGAATCTCCCTGGTACGAAGAAGAGTTGGCCTGGCGAAAAGGTTGGCCAGGGCAAGGAGACAATGGTAGCATGCGTCTTCCTCGCATGTGCTGACCCCACCATCATGTACGACGCCATCTCTGCCGGTCATCGACCGATCACAGGATGGGCGCCGCAACGCCAGGCCCAGCGTCATCGCTGATCGCCACCAGCGTTCGAATTGTGTAGATGGAGCGCCAACCGAGATCCCACCAATCTGGTGTGATCGGCGCATATGGTCGCCACAGGGCTACTGTTTGCCATCCCCGATGGCATGGGCCCGATGCTAGGTGCGACCGGCGTCCCCGACTCCGATGTCCCGTGCTGAACCCCCTGTGGGGACAGTGCGCCTGACCGCTTATGTTTGCGTCAGGGACGCCAATGAATTTATGCCGGTGAACCCGGCCTACCAAGGTGTGATTGATGACCTCGACTTCTGTCGCCTCGCCGAGCTTCGGCGACCTCGCTCTGTTGCCTGCCGTTCTGTCTGCCGTCAAGACTCTGGGCTACGAGACTCCCTCTCCGATCCAGATTCAGACCATTCCGGCACTGCTGGAAGGGCGTGACATGCTGGGCCAGGCCCAGACCGGCACCGGCAAGACCGCTGCCTTCGCCCTGCCGATCCTGTCGCGCATCGAGCTGACTCGTCGCGAGCCCCAGGTACTGGTGCTGGCGCCAACCCGCGAGCTGGCCCAGCAGGTGGCCGTCTCCTTCAGCAAGTACGGCCAGAACCTTCAGGGCCTGGAAGTCGCTACCCTGTGCGGCGGTCAGGAGTATCGCGAGCAGCTGGGTGCGCTGAAGCGCGGCGCTCAGGTCGTGGTAGGCACCCCGGGCCGGGTCATCGATCACCTGGATCGCGGTAGCCTCAAGCTCGACGGTCTCACCTCGCTGGTGCTCGACGAAGCCGACGAGATGCTGCGCATGGGCTTCATCGACGACGTCAAGCGCGTGGTTGCGGATACTCCCAAGAATGCCCAGCGGGTGTTCTTCTCCGCGACNCTGCCGACCGAAATCGAGCGCATCGTCAACCGCTATCTGGTCGATCCGGTCAAGGTTGCCATTGCCTCGGCGAAAGGCACCGCGGCGAGCATCGAGCAGTTCCTGGTCCGTGTCGACGGCGGCGCCAAACTGGAAGCCCTGGCCCGTATTCTCGAGGTCGAGCCCGTCGATGGCGCCATCGTCTTCGTGCGTACTCGTGCGGCCTGCACCACCTTGACGGAACAGCTCAGCGCCCGTGGCCTGAGCGTCGCCAGCCTGTCCGGTGACCTGGACCAGAGCCTGCGTGAGCGCACCGTTACCCGCCTCAAGCGGGGCAAGGTGGATATCCTGATCGCCACCGACGTGGCCGCTCGCGGTCTGGACGTGTCGCGTCTGACCCACATCATCAACTATGACCTGCCCCAGGATGCCGAGGCTTATACGCACCGTATCGGTCGTACCGGCCGGGCAGGGCGTACCGGGGTCGCCATTACCTTCGTGGGTTTCCGTGAAGGCCGCAAGGTGGGCTGGATCGAGCAGGCCACCGGCCAGAAGCTCGGCGAGATGGAAGTGCCCGACGAGGCCGCCATTCGCGCTCACCGCGACGAGATCTTCCACCAGAAGGTGATCGCCGCGCTGACCGCCGGTGCCGAGGAGCAGCGTGCTCTGGTCGACCGCCTGGTCGAAGAGGGTTACGACCCCATCGAGCTGGCCTGTTCCTTTGCCCGTCTGGCGCGTGCCGACGAGTCGCCCATCGGTCGCATCCAGGCGCCGCGCAAGGAGTCCCGCGACTCACGCGACGGCAAGCCGGCGCGTCGTGAGGGTGGTGCCGCTCGTGATCGTGGTCCCAGCGAAGGTATGACCCGCTACCGCGTGGCCGTGGGTCACAAAGACGGCGTCAAGCCGGGTCAGCTGGTGGGTGCCTTGGCCAACGAGGGTGGCATCGAAGGGGCTCGTATTGGCCGTATCGATATTCGCACCTCTTTCTCCGTGGTGGAGCTACCCAACTCTCTGCCGGCCAGCATCCTGACCAAGATGGCCCGCGCTCGTGTTGCCGGCCGTGCCCTGGAGATCAGCGAGGACACCGGCGCCGCTGAAGAGCGTGCCCCGCGCCGTCGTCGCGAGGATGGCGACGCGCCGATTCGTCGCCCGTCGCGCGCCTGATGCACGAAAGCTGATGCTCTGCGTGTAAGAACCGGGCGGCTTTCGCCACCGGCCTGAACGCCCAGCGCCCCGCACCGGAAACGGTGTGGGGCGCTGTCGTTTGTGGCGCTGTCGTTTGTGAAGTGAGAGGGCGTCGCCACCCTCCATTATTCAGGCGTGCTCGGCCTTCCGGGCCACCGCTTCGGCGAAGCGTGCCAGCAGCGAGCTGGCTTCCGGGGTGGCGGTGACGCCTGCCATCAATGCCTCGGGATCCTGGCCCTGGTCACGCAGCTTGTCGACCTGGTGGGCCAGGTAGGCGCGCATCACCTCGGCGGTGAACTCGGGGTGGAACTGTACGCTCCACTGGCGTGGGCCGTAGCGCAGCGCCTGGTGGGCATCGTGGGCGTTGCGCGCCAGCACCACGGCGCCTTCCGGCGCCTCGAGCACCGATTGGGCGTGGGTCAGCTGGGCCGGGAAGCGCTCGGGCAGCTGGCCGAGCAGGGCGTCTGCGCGGCCGGCTTCGGTCAGTGTCACCGCGTGGGTGCCGGACTCGCGCCCCGCCGGGTGGTAGTCGCTCACCCCGCCCAGGGCCGCCGCCATCAGCTGGTGGCCGTAGCAGACCCCGAGCATCGCCAGGTTGCGCTCCATCGCCTCCAGCAACCACGGCTTCAGGGCTTCGCTCCAGGGCTCGGCGTCGCTGACCATGGCGTGGGAGCCGGTGATATAGAGGCCGTCGATGCCCTCGAGCACGGGCAGCGGTTCGTAGCGAGCGTCGAACACCGAGGCGTTGAAGCCGTCGCGGGCCAGCGCCTGCTGGAACAGCGCTTCGAAGTCGCCGTGGGCTTCCACGACGTCGGGGAAGGCATCACCGGTCTTGACGATCAGCAGTCGGGACATGGGGCTCTCCTTGACGAGGGCTAGTGGTGGCAAAGTCGTTCGCCCAGCGCCGCCATGAAGCGAACCGCGGCTTCGAGCTGCTTGCCCTCGATGTATTCGTCGGGCTGGTGGGCCTGGCCGATGCTGCCCGGCCCGCAGATCACCGTGGGCAGTCCCTGGCGCTGAAACTGGCCCGCCTCGGTGGCGTAGGCCACGGCGCCGGCAGGGCGCTCGCCGAGCAGGGCGTTGCAGAGTGCGAGCACCTCGGCGTTGTTGTCATCGGCGAGTGCCGGCACCGTCTCGTTGAGCGCCTCGGTGACGATGGACGCCTCCGGGGCGCGGCGCTGCATCTCGGCCTCGAGCTCGGCGGCCCGGGCATTGACCCGGCCGACCAGCTCCTCGAAGCGGTCCGACGGCAGGTGGCGGATCTCCCACTCGAAGGTGCACTCCCGGGCCATGATGTTGATCGCCGTGCCGCCGCTGATCTTGCCAACATGCAGGCTCGAGTGCACCACGTTGAAGGCCTCGTCCACGCGCCCCTCGGCCTTGAGCTCGGCCATCACCTCCTCGATGTAGGTGACCAGCTTCGCCGCCACGTGGATCGCCGAGACTCCCTGATTGACCTGGCTGGAATGCGAGGCGCGGCCGGTGACGGTGGTGCGCAGGTTGGTGGCGCCCTTGTGGGCCACCACCGGGTGCATCAGCGTCGGCTCGCCGACGATCACCGCGGCGGGCAGCGGATGCTCGGCCATCAGCGTCTCGATCATGCGCGGCGCGCCGATGCAGCCCACCTCCTCGTCGTAGGAGAGCGCCAGCCAGATNGGNTTCTNCAGGTNGAGGGTCGCCCAGCGCGGCACCTCGGCCAGGGCGCAGGCGATGAAGCCCTTCATGTCACAGGTGCCGCGGCCATAGAGGCGCCCGTCGCCCTTGTCCACCAGGGTGAAGGGGTCGGTGGACCAGGGCTGGCCATCCACCGGTACCACGTCGGTGTGGCCGGAGAGCACCACGCCGCCGGCCACGTCGGGACCGATGCGCGCCAGCAGGTTGGCCTTGCGCCCGTCGTCGCTCTCCACCCGCCAATGCGCCACCCCGTGCTCGTCGAGGAAGCTCTCCACGAAGGCGATCAGGTCCAGGTTGGAATCCCGGGAAACGGTGGGGAAGCCCACCAGGCGGTCGAGCATCTCGGCGGCGGTCATGGCGCGCTCCTTGTGGAAGGTGGGGAAAGCCTACCACGCTCGCCGGACCGGCCGAAGGGAGCGCGCGACCCGGGAGCCATCGACCCCTCGCGTCTTTCCTGGACGGGGATAGCCTCAGGCTATTCGGTCCATGCGTCACTATTCCTGACACAGATAGTTAACATGCTTACTATGCAGTACGTTGATTTCCAGAAGCGAACATCCATTCTTCACCAGGAGGCGTCTTGATGCCTGAATCATCTCTCTTCACTCCGGGGCTCTTGACCCCGTTACGGCTTGGCAGCCTGAGCCTGCCCAATCGCGTGATCATGGCCCCGCTGACCCGCTCGCGGACGCCGGACAGCGTCCCCGGCAAGCTGCAGCAGGCCTATTACGGGCAGCGTGCCAGCGCCGGGCTGATCATCAGCGAGGCGACGAACATCTCCCCGACGGCGCGGGGCTACGTGTATACG
>SL_3KL_010_SEDDRAFT_10006636_pt1 | contig 10334 bp, 11 predicted proteins | sample SodLakKL_010_SED_2_FD_10381 | JGI IMG/M metagenome (IMG submission 10381)
CCGCCTGTCGCTGCCGGTTGATCGTGCGGGCGAGCTTTGCCATGTCATCGGCAGGCGCGGAGAAGGGGTCCTCGACCGGGTCGGCGTCCGCCAGATGCTCCAGCGTCTCGAGCAGCGACGGGTCGGACTCGGCTCGTTCTCGCAAGCGGTCGAGCACCGCGGTCAGCGTCACAACACCATCCTTAAGTCTACTCCGTCTACGCTAGCACGTCTACGTCGTCTACGCCAGGTGCTCGGCTGGTCGACGCGGAACCGATCCACAATGGCCCCATGTGCACAAAGGTGGTCAACCAACCTACATAGGCGCAACCGCCGTTACAGCCTGGTCTACCGACCTCCGAATCGGGAGGTCGAGAGCGCTCGCGGGACCGGCAAGACCGGTGGCCGCTCACCCCGACCCTCGCGGCGAAGGGCCGCATTGCCAGGTGGCCGCGGGAGGACCGCCCGGAAGCCGTGATTTCGATCGCTGGCTGATCGACTGCCTGGCGCCCACAACCGCTTCACCGGCAGCGCCACGTGCGAGGAGGAAACGCGGGCGGAGGCAGTCCGAGAACGCGGCTGCATCGCGGGTGACACGCTGGCGCAACGAACGGTTAGCGGCAACGGGCGTGGGGACTGCACCCGGCCCGATAGATCTGACGTCACTTCGCGACGTACAGCGACACCACGATTCGTTCCGATGGAACGGGCGCGTTCGCTGGAGGGTCCTGGCGTACGACACGTCGATCGAATGACGTCGGCTTCTCTGCGAGGCGCGCCCTGACCCCCGTCTGCGCTAGATGCTCAATGGCGGCCTCACCGTCTAAGCCCACCACGTCCGGGAGCCGGGACGTTCGCGGTGGGGCCATCCGGAGGTTCTGTCTCGCTGCCTCTGCGGAAGTGGCGAGCGGCCCGGCAAACCACTCGGCACCTTCGACGTCGAGTTCGAGCCACTGCCACTCCGCTTCGGGCGAGGTACGGAACCCGAGGCGCAGGATTCCCGGCTTGTCATGGAGGGCGACTGCAGCAACCTGCAGTGCTGCAACAGACGCTGCTGAGTCTGGGGTCCGAGATTGTCGCCTCCGTGATCTGAGGAACTCGCGGACTCCACGAAGGAAACCCACTCGTCGCATAACGAGTACTTCCGGTGGAAGGCCAAGCCGTGCCGGGCGTCCGAGGCTACCTCTCCCTACCGTCAGACAGAGTGAAGGCCCGGGCGCGCGGCTATGCGTGGCGCGCGAACAACGCGCCCATGGATCGGCGGAAACGCCCGGAGTCGCCAGGTCTCACCCGGGACGTGGTCCGGGTGGTCGGGTGTTCGTGGGCCGTTCGCCTGGGCATTCCGCGGCGCCACCGCCCGAGGTGTCGCCGCAGCGCCGACCCAGATCAGTGCAGCGCGAGTACGTCTCGGAGGGCGCTGTCGATCGCGGCCATCGTGCTTGGGCTGATCATGCCGCGGCGCTCCTCGAGGTCGGCCTTGTGGACCAGCTCCAGTTCGTCGGTCATCGCCCGGCCCGTGAGTGGAGCGTCACGCTCGCCGAGTTCCACGATCGTCGGCAAGGGACGTTTCGGTCGCGTCGTGATGCGTACGACATGGACCCACTCGAACCGTGAACGGTTGCGGCCATCGTTGGACACGATGACGACCGGTTTGGGTTCGTCCTCCTCGAGGTAGCGGAACGACCACACACTGCCGCGCAGCAGTTCGTTGGCGGCGCTCACGCGGAAGCGCGTCGGCGTCGTCGGGCGCGGGTGGTCTGCTCGACCCACGCGCGGGTTTCCTCGAAGTCACCAGCGTCGACAGCTTCGTTGTAGGCGTCCTCGAGCAGCGCCTCGCGCACGCGGCCGACCCCGAGCAGCACGAGCGCACGGAGTTCGGCCGAGTCAGACGCGAGCCGTTCGCCGACGAGCCGCTCGAGCGCAGCGTGCTCCGCCGAATCCTCGTCCAAGAACGGCGCGACAACCGATGTGTCGGCATGGCCGAAGTTGATGGTCTTGCGGCTCAGAGTTTCCATGCGACACAGTGTGCAGCACGAACTGCTGCACGGCAACTGCTCCCTCGAAACGGTTCGCACCCGTGTCCTCCACGCTGGCGGTCACGCCAACACTGGTTTCGATGCTGGCTGAAGGTGTGTCCGAGCGGTCCAGCGGACGGCGAGCAGCCTCGCGGCTGCGGTAGCACCCTGACGGAGAGGTCGTGTTGGGGATCTACAACCTCCCGTTGCAGCAACCCGGCGAACGACGCCATCACCGTGACTTCGCGCGCGACGACCTCGGCGCCCACCCGCGCATAGTCGCCGCCCGACGCGAGGCCGAACGCACGCGGCGTTCGAGTCGCCCTGTGACCGCGTTCAGGGCCGTGGTTGGCTCACCGGGCGGCGTGACCGGCGTGACCGGCGCCCGCGTTCCGTGTCAGCCCGCGCTCAGAAGCCCGCCGTCGATGACGTACTGGCCGCCGGTCAGGAACGAGGCACCGTCCGAGCAGAGGAACACGACCACGTCGGCGACCTCGCGCGGCTGGCCGATCCGGCCCATGGGTCCTGCGATCGCCTCCTCCAGGTCGGGGTTGTCCTCGATAGCGCGTGCGACCATCGCGGTCTCGATCGCGGCAGGGTGAACCGACACGATCCTGATGCCCTGGTCGGCGTACTCGAGTGCGACGGCCTTCGTCAGCCCCGCCACGCCGTGCTTGGACGCGGTGTAGGGCGCCAACTGCGCGTACCCGCGCAAGCCAGCTGTCGACGACGTGTTGACGATGACCCCGCCGCCGTGCTCGAGCATGTGGGGAATCTCCGCCTTCATGCAGTAGAAGACCCCGAAGAGGTTGAGCTCGACCACGCGACGAAACTCGGCGCTGTCCATCTCGGCCAGCGGTGACTGCTTGCCCTCGGTCCCGGCGTTGTTGAACGCGTAGTCGAGACCGCCAAGCCGGTCGACCACCGAGTCGACCATCGTGTGGACGGCCTCCTCGTCGGTGACGTCGCACGCGATGAAGGTCGCCTCTCCACCTGCCTCCTCAACCTGGCGCACGGTCTCGGCACCGCCGTCCTCGTCGAGGTCGACAACAGCGACCGCCGCACCGCGATTCGCGAACGCCAGCGACGTCGCCCGACCGAGCCCGCCGCCGCCTCCGGTGACCAATGCAACCTTGCCCTGCATGTCCGTGCTCATCGCTGCCTCCCGGTGCGCCGAGAGGGCGACCTGTCCGGGTCCGTACATCCCCGACGGCGTCGGTAACGACGCTAACAGGGCATCGGATACACGCAACCTCTGCCGTCGTCGGACCAGCCTCGATGATGCTCTGGGCCATGGGGAGCAGGTCTGTCTGATGCGTACCGCTGGCTCGACTCCTCGTTGATCGTGCACAACGAGACAGGATTCGGCTCGGTCAGCCAACCCCGTAGGCGTCGACCCCCACGATGCGACTCACGACGCGAGCGCGGGCCTAAGGCGGACTCAATCGCCAGGTGGGCCTGCCCCATATGCGACAACCGTAGCTTCGAGCGAAGTGATCTCGGCGCCGACTCGCCCGTAGTCGCATCGGCGGATCGGTTCCTGTGGAGACCGAGAACCGTTCTTGGTGCTTCCGCGGAGTGCGAGACCTGGCCGTTGCCTCGATGAGACCTGCCGCGCAGGGCGTCCTGACCGGTCGAGCGGTCACCCGAACCGTTCTCGAGTCTCTCTCAGTCAGCTGAGCTCGACTCGTCCTCGTCTGCCGCTGTCTGTTGCCCGACGATGAGGGTAAGCAAGCCAATGGTCGCCGTCCCCGCTGCCTGCCCGACGGCCGGATCATCGGGGATCACCGCCGCTGCAACCGCGTAGCCGAGCAGGGCTCCGCCGAGCACGAAGAGCGCGTAGGCGGCTCTTACCTGGAGCCTGGGCCGGTTCTGCGGACTCATGAAACCTCCTGCGATAGTTGCCGCGTCTACTCCTTCGGGCTGGTAGTCGGAGTCAGGACGAACGAGGTTCTCCTCGAAGCCAAGCTCACTCCGCTGAACCCACCGAGCCCACCGATCGGTGTACTGGCCGTCCCCAGAAGCGTCAATGGCTCGGGCAGGAGTGTCCCCGACCGAGTTACGAGCATTCTCCGCGAGCTCTCGCTGCTACCGCTACGCGCGCGAGACCGTGATGATGTGCGCTCGACCGGAAGCTCGCTGCCACCCATAACGAACGGCGGTTGCGCCTATGTGGGTCAATTGACCGCGAGTGGCTCGTGGCTGCGGTTCCGTGACGTAGGCGGCGGTCGCTCGTGGTCTGACGCTCGGAGAGCGTTGCGGCCTCTCCCGTGCAGGGTTTGGTCGTCGGTGCACGGGACTGGGTTTCTGTCTACGGTGTGGCCGTTCGTGGAAGCTGTTGGGGAGCGAACGATGACGCTGGCTTCGTGGGATCTTGGCCGGTGGACGGTCAGTTGCCGCGTGTCCGGTCAGGGGGCGCCGGTGGTGTTACTGCATTCGGGCCCAGGAAGTGCGGCTGATTGGCGGGGGGTGTTCGAGCGGTTCGCTGCTGGCTACCGGTTGGTGGCGGTCAACGGGTTCGGGCAAGGCCAGACCTCCGATTGGCCCGCTGGCGAGGTGCAGGTCGATCAGTACGTCGGCATGGTGTCTAGGCTCATCGGGGAGCTCGGCGAGCCGGTGCATCTGGTGGGGCACTCGTACGGCGGCGCGGTGGCTCTTCGGATGGTGTCGACCTCGCCGAAGTTGGTGCGTTCGCTGGCGGTTGTTGAACCGCAGGCGTATCCGTTGCTGACGGACAACGACCCGCAGCTGTTCGCCGAGGTGACCGAGGTGGCGGACGCGTTCGCCTCTGCGGTGGATGAGGGTCGAGTCGAGGATGCGTGGCGCGGGTTCATCGACCACTACAACGGCTCGGGCAGCTGGGGCGCGCTGCCCGAACCCGTCCAGCAGAGGATGCTGAAGATCAGCGATGTGGCGGTGAGGTCGTGGATGGCGTTGTTCACCAATCCGATTACGACTGGTGGCCTGTCACAGATCGGTGTCCCGACGCTGGTGGTCCAGGGTGGGCAGACCACGAGACCGGAACGACGGCTGTGTGAGATCATTACCGACCGGGTCCCCGGAGCGCGACAGGTCGTGGTCGAGGGGGCAGGCCACATGGTGCCGCTGACTCACCCCGCTGCCACCGCCGAAGCGTTGGAAACCCACCTGCGCTCCCTCAGCGCCGACCCGGCGCCATCCGAGAGGGGCTGACATGGTCGCGACGTTGACGATCGACCGCCGCTTCCGTGGGCCGCGCCGTTCCGGTAACGGTGGGGTGTCCGCGGGGCTGGCTGCCGGGTTGTTCGACGGGCCTGCCACGGTACGTCTGCGCCGTCCGCCGCCGTTGGGCCGACCACTGACGGTGCGCCGCGAGCCGGCAGGCGTCCAGATCACAGATGGCGACCAGCTGGTGTTGCACGCTCTTCCGGCCAGCGAGGGCGTTGAGGTGACGGTTGACCACGAGCTGCTGCAGCGCACGTTCGATCGAGGGACGACCCCCGTTCCGGAGGGCCACGCCGCGCCTGAGTGCTTCGTCTGCGGACCGCGCGACGATGGGCTCGGGATCTGTCCGACGGTCCTGGATGGAACGGACCTGTGGGCGACCGTGTGGATCCCGGGAAGGTCGGTGTCCTCCGACGGGCACCAGGTCGACCCGCATGTGGTGTGGGGCGCGCTGGACTGCCCGGCAGGCTTCGCTGTAGTCCGTGCCGGCCGTGCACCGTTGACACACTTCCCGGCCCTCACTGAATTGACCGTCACACTTGATCATCCCGTCCGGGTCGGTGAACCCGTTGCCGTGTGGGGCTGGGCCAGCGGTCAGGAGGACGACCACGTCGACGGTGCTACCGCGATCATCGATGCCGATGGCGGTGTCTGCGCCACGGGCTACGCCCGTCACGCTCTACTGCCAGTCGACTTCGCCCACCGCTAACCGACAGCGAGGGGACCAACCGGCCCGCGAACCCGCCTACTCGGTCAGTACTCAACCTCCCTTTCGATGGGTGCCATGGGTGGCTCGAGGACCCAACGTCTTCGCCCACGATCGCGGCTTCGGGCACCGGCGGCCCTCGGCACAACGCCCGGAGTTGCTCGGTCGTGCTTCGGGGGCGGGTGCCTGGTCTCGAAACCCGGCTGTCTAGAGACTGTCGAGCGGGCGTGCGCGCCACACGGTCGCTGCGGCCGGGTCGCCGCTTGCGGCCGGTTCGGTGCGCAGATGGTGGAACCCTTCACGCTCATAGAACGCAGCGGCCCGCTCGTTGCCGGCAAAGTGCTCGAGCACGACACGCGAGGCTGGTCGAGGGATCTCGGCGATCGCCGCATGAAGAAGTCGACGTCCGGTGCCCTCGCCACGCCGTTCCGGATCGATGTAGAGCTTCCAGACCACCGGCTCGCCCTCGAGCGACCCGAGCTCTGCGACTCCCACGAGCTCGTCATCCTCCGCGATCAGCAACGCACCGGTTTGCCATGCTGAGTGCAGTTGCTCGTATGTCCACCACACATCGACCTGCTCCAGGGCGGCGTCACGACCGATGATCGGTTCGTAGTGGGCCGGCACCACGGCCGCGCCGAACGCGGCGATCGCAGCAAGATCACGCTCATCTGCGAGCCGGATCGAAACTTCGGTTGCCATCACATCCCCCGGTCGAGGGGCCAACTCTACGCCGGTAGGAGCATCACGGTCGGCTGCGGGGAGAACAGGAAGCGATCGTCGGGGCGTTGCGCCTACCGGGTCCAACTCGCACCGGTTTGCAACGCCCGGATGCGCCAGGGTGGTGCGACGGTTGTGCCCGGGCGGAGTGGACCGAAGTCGACGACGAACGTGCCGCAATCGCCCTACCGGTGGATCGGTCCGAGCACGAGGGTCGGCGAGTCGCGCTGGCCATACCAGAGCGACACTTCGGCATCCCGAACCTCTACACCTGGCAACGGCAGGTCCCTCGCGCTGCCGGGCCACGGCTCGCCGGTGAACTCGGCGACGAAGTCCTGTGCGGTGTCCAAGACCGACAGGCAGACTCTGGCGACAAGCTCACGCTCATCGCCAGGCTGCTCGAGCAGAGGCTGAACGCCCGCGACCACCCAGGCGTGCGGCACATCGGGTTGGAAGAACGCGATGCCCCCGTCGTCCACCTCGAGCTTGGCGTGAAAGCCAGCTGGCAGCGCGGGCTCCAACGCGACGATGAGTGCTTCAGCCAGCTGGTGCCACGGTGTCGTCACCACAGAAACCGCCTCTGGGCAAGAGTCGTTCCAGTCGCGGCGACGGTAGATGACGCCACCACGCGGCTGCCGGTAACCAACGCCCGCTATCGCTACCCGCTCGGCAGCCGTGATTTCGATCGCGGCTCATCTACGGCCTTGCGCGCAATACCGCTTCGCCGTCCGCGTCACCTCCGGGCAGGCCAACGAGTGTTTGTCGGCACCGACCCCCCTGAGACCGCAGGCTGAGAACCGCATTGTGGTGCGTGCCTTGGCGACACATGCGGGAAGGTCGAATCTGCGGGCTCCTCTCGGCGTGAGGATGCGCAGCATGACAGGTCCGATGCGCATAGGAGCTAGGCGGTGAGGCGGGTGTTGTGGTGCCCCGCCTCGAGGTCGTCGTTGAGATCCGATCTGTGATGACGGAAGTCTAGGTTGCGTCGTCCGCTACGCGTTGACCAGTGGCGCGCAGGTGACGCCGAAGCGTTCAGCGATCGTGTCCAGCGTCCGCTTGTGATGCTCACGGTCCCGTTCGTGGGTGCGCATGAATCTGCCCGCAGCCATCAGCCGGCGAGGAAGCGGATACCAGCGGTCGAGGTCCAGCCCGAACTCGGAGAGGATCTTCATGAATGCCCTAGACGACAGCGACTCCGCCATCATGCTGAGGTTGTACATGTGCAGTGACAGGAGCGTCGAGCCCAAGGCGTATTCGGGTGCGTTCCTGCGAAGCTCCTCGGCGTCCAGCGCGTAGAGCGGTATCTGGGTGAGCTTGCCGAGGAACAGCAGGTGGGTGAGGAGGTATGCGGCCGGCCCCCCCATGGGGAGCGGGAACGTTACGGAGCGGTTCTGGATCGATAGGACCCCGCCGCTGCTGGAGGTGTATGGCTCGTAGGGGTACTCGCCACGAAGGAGGGATCCGGTGCAGTTGACGACCCAACTGCCCGGCTCGAACCGCATCGTCGCCTCGGACTTGAGGATCACCTCGGAGCTGCCGTTGCGGTCGACGACGTCGACGAGGTAGTCCATCACGACCTTGTTCAGCCCGTCGGCGATGGTCTGGTTCTCGCGCTCCGAGATGATCGCTGCGAAGAAGTTCCCGGTTTCCGGTGTCAGCCAGGTCCCATGGTTGCGGCGGTACCAGTTCGCGACCTCATCTTCGTTGGTGCCGTCGAACCTCCTTGCCCACTCGGCGAAAACCAAACTGGGGGGCTCGCCCGTCCGCCATCGCCGCAGACCCAACGGGAAGGCCCGGTCACGGGACGTGAAGAACGTTCCTGGCCCCGCGATCAGGTTGACCTCCCTGCCGGGCTGCTCCGTGATCAACGCGTGGGCCGTGTCCATGCCGGTCTTGCCACCGCCGACGATCCACACTGGCGCATCACTCGCCCGCATCTCTGATCGCCACACGTCGACGTCATCGGGCGAGATCGAGCGTGCGCGTTCACTCGACAGCTTGAGCGCTTCGGTCGTTTCGATGCGCTGCCCGTACGCCTTGATCAAGCGATCAGCCTCGATGGTGGTCTCGTGACCTTCTTCGGAATGGCAGGTGATACGCACCGTCCCGTCTACCTCCTCGGCATGCTCGAACTCGTAGCCGAACAGCTCGGTGACTCGGACTCGTTGCTTGATCACCTCCAGGCAGTGCTGCAGATGCTCGATGACCTCGGCCTTGTCGGCCAGATGCCCGCGTTCCTTGCCGAGGTTCCACGTGATGTTCCCGGCGGTGAAGAACTCGTGCGGTTGGTGGAGCCGTACGTAGTCGTAGGTGTCCAACCACATGCCGCCCGCGCGATCCCGGCGGTCAACCAGGACGATCCGCTCATCCTCGCGCAGATAGCGACTGGCGACGAACAGCGCGTTGAGGCCGGCGATACCGGCTCCGACGACACACGTGTTGTACCTCTGCCTGTTGGCCATGGAAGTTCTCCCGGTTGGCTTCCAACCCGTCAAGGATGCGACAGCAGGCGTTCCCAAAGCGTTCCCGCGTTCCATCCAGGCCGCCGTTGACCTCAAGCACAACGTGGACAGCGGCACTGCTTGGCGCGGCGTGACCACCGCCCCTCGCCTGTAGGGTGCGCCTTCGGGAGCCTCCATACGAGAGTCGGATGCTGACCATCACCCTGTTGGGGGAACAAAGGGTTGCGGCGGACCGCGACGTCCTGACGGTCGTGCACTCGCCACGAACCCTCGGGTTGTTGGCGCACCTCGTGCTCCATCCAGGGGCTCCCCAGCTCCGCAGCCACCTTGCGGGCCTGTTCTGGCCGGACACGACCGACGCCCAGGCACGCACGAACCTGCGTCGCGAACTACACCGTCTACGCCACGCGTTGCCGGACGCCGACGCCTTCCTGGACGTCGGTGCCACCACGCTGCGATGGCGCGAGGACGCCGAAGCGGAGGTGGACGTCATCACCTTCCAGCACTCGGCCGCGGCGGCCGAGGCAGCCCGGACGGCCGATGACACGGACAGGTTCATCGTCGCGGCGGAGCGCGCCGTCAGTGTCTACGGCGGTGAGTTGCTCCCTGGATTGTACGAGGACTGGCTCCAGCCGGAGCGGGACCGGATGCGACGCATCTGTGTCGGCCTGCTCGATCGCCTGGCTACGGAACTGCAGGCGCGTGGCCAGTTCGACCTTGCGTTGCGTCATGCTCGCCGTCGTGTCGAGGTAGAACCACTGGAGGAGGCCGGGTATCGCCTGGTCATGACACTGGAGGCTGCGTCCGGCGACCGTGCGGCTGCACTGCGCACCTTCCATCGCTGCTCTTCGGTGCTGGAGCGCGAACTCGGGGCCACACCGAGCCCGGAGACCCTGGCCGTCCACGACGGGTTGGTGTCGCGCCAGACCTCCGCCGACCAGGATGGGGCCACGCCGACGGCACCTCCGCTGGTCGGGCGCACCGAGGAGCTGGAGGTTCTGTGGTCGATCTGGTCGCAAGTTGGCCCGCCGCAGCCGCTGGTGGCCCTGGTGACGGGTGAGGCCGGGCTGGGCAAGTCGCGTATCGTCCAGGAGCTCGGTGCCGAAGCGGAGCGGGAGGGCAATGCCGTCGCACGGGCGCGGTGCTTCGCGGCGCACGGGAGGCTGGCCCTGGCGCCCGTCGCCGAGTGGCTGCGAGTCCCGGCGCTTCGGCGAGGCATCCAACGGCTCGACGAGGACGCGCGTACGG